>Ga0307378_10005635_pt1 | contig 17385 bp, 9 predicted proteins | sample UN1MG_FD_202238 | JGI IMG/M metagenome (GOLD analysis project Ga0307378, IMG submission 202238) | Soil microbial communities from Risofladan, Vaasa, Finland - UN-1 | ecosystem: Environmental > Terrestrial > Soil > Coastal area > Acid sulfate soil | place: Finland: Risofladan, Vaasa | collected... | reverse complement strand
GAATACGCGATCTGACCAAGTATGTGCTCCAAAAACTACTAATCGAGGGCTTCTCGGTGTCGCGAGTGCCTAAAATTTGGGTGAGATATGAACATCCGATCGTGACGGGGCTCGTGACTTGGGGGCGATGTGGCGGTGATTTTTACAGGTAATGCTTGCCCAATTATGTACATAATAGTTCAAGCATACCACATATCGATGTGGCTGTCAAATACGCAACTATATGAGCGGATTCGGTGTTCAAAGGGATGGCGCAGCGGGAGGATTGACCGTCTATTGCATGGTGCGCTTACGCGGGTGGAAACTGAGGCTGCTGAAAAATTATGCGGCTGGTGGGGTGTTTACGAGGCTTAACTCCCGGCGAGACTTTCATCCCTGTCGAGCTTTTCTAGAGCCTCGGCAACTCCCCAGCTGCCGTCCTCGTAAAGCTCGTCAAGGACATCCAAAGCCCCGTTCTTCGTCGCTTCGTCGGTAGCACAATCAATTATCGTCAGGACTATGTTAGCTCCTTCCGCACCCAGAAAGTTTCCCATGGTGTTCGGTTTCTGGAAGTTGCGATGCATCTTCATAAGCGAAAGGCAGTCTTGGGGATATGTACATGCGCATTTTTCAAGGTATTTCAGAAACGCCTCGGCGTCAGTTTTAACTACGGCCGAAGATGCGAATGTCCGGGAGAAATCCAAAGCGTCCGGGAAATCGGGGACATCCATCTTGCGGAATGCAAACGAAACCTGCCTCAGGACATTTTGGGATTCGTCACTGAGTAGTTCGGCCAAATGTCTGAGGCACGTTGCTGTGTGTTCCTTATCCCTGAGGTATTGGATAAAACCCTCGGCTATCCCCGACCTGACGTGTTCGTCGCCTTTTTGGGCTTCTGAGAACAGAACAGAAGCGCCGGCATATCCCCTGAGATAGCAGATGGCCGCGCCGGCCCCAGCCCATTTTTTCCTATTCCCTGCTTGATCTCCCTCTATCTCGGAATTCATGATCTCTCGGAAAAGGGGAGCGATCTTCGGGAACAGCTCCTTCGAAAGCACAGCCGCGAGGAGGTTGCAGGACGCCCCTAATACAACCGGATCGCCGTCGCTGTATGCGGTCTCAAACAACTCGAAAGCACACGCTTTGTCCCACCTCGCTATGCAATCAAGCCGGGAGACAAGAGTGCAACGAAGGGCGAGATTCGGGTTCCGAGCGACCGTCTCAAGGGTACCACAAACTCTATCAGCAGATTCCGAGGCGCCGGCAGCATGGGTCAAAAGTGCCCATACGGCCGCACCACTGACCGAGTTAATACCGTCCTGAACCGCGCAATACACCGGATCGTCTCGTCCCCATCGGGAATTGTCCGATGTGGCCGGTGGTGGAGACCCCTTTGTTGCATAGCGTTCGAGAACTTCAACCAGAGCTTCCTTGACCATGTTCTCCTTGTCCAGTCGCTCGATGGCTTTTATTACCGACTTCTGTAGATCATCGTCGTCGATCTTTGCGCACTGAAGAGCCAAAGGGATCAGCCTCTCATCGCTCAATCCTCCTTTGACTAAACCATCCAGTCCCCTGGCAACATACTGCCTGGAGATGCCCTGTTCATGGATCAGACGGCCCACAAAGTTGTAGTGCTTATCTGGATCCTTGGTGACATGCTCAACGAATGCTCTGCTTAACTCTACGATTCCGCCTTTAAGGAATGGCTGGTTCGGTTTGCCCCATCCTGTCGAGTCATCATATTTCCTCATCGCAGCAAGCCATTGGTCCTCGGTCATGTGCTGGCAAACTCTTGTGGGAATAGGGGATAGAACCGCCCTCATGCCGTGGCTTTCCGGCGGCTCACGTCTGTATTTGGGGAACTTGCGCCGGAGCTCCATGAGGTCTTTCTTGCAGGGCACATTCTCGTTTAGGAAGTTCTCTGGGAGCACCTCAAGCAACGGAAGACGACTTCGGCCTAGATAGCCGCGTTCGATTGGGGATTGAATTGGCCCCTTATCGATAGATAGCACCAGCTTTGCCATCTCCTGTTTCTGGGATGCGGAGAAATGAGCAAATGTGATTCGCAGTAGCTCCGAGGCATCCCACTGAGTGTCTGCATAGCTGCCAAGGTTGCGGAGTATCTCGGCATTGAAAAGAAGGTCAAAAGCTCTCGAAGCATATCTGGCCGGCTCGGTCTGATAGCACCATGCAACTAGGCGGCACAAAGAGATGGATTCGGGATCTAGTAGGTCGTCCGCAAGACGAACGAATTCTTCAGGATTGTCCTTTGCCAGTACACTAAGCTCCTTTCTGGCGAGGCTCATCAGCTTCCATGCCGGCTTGAGGGTGTCGTCCCCGTCTGGCAGATAGACACTGAAGACTCGATCGAGGGAGTACTCTGACAATCCACGGTGCTTATATGCGGTCTCCGTAGCCAAGCGTTTGAGTTTTGCCAACAGGATCTCTAAGGTCCTAATCTTGTGCGTCTCCAGAAGCCTCCCCAGTATCTGCAGCTCCATATATATTCCGGTAGGCTTCCCTCTGGCACGACGTTCGCTGTGGATTTCCTGCTGAATGGCCTTGTCGAGCTCCTTGGACAGGCAATCGAGTGCAAGTTCGAGATTTGAGCTTACCATGTTCTTGACCACTGACGGTGCCCACCAATCGGCGATGTTGACCAACTCCATAGGCACTTGCCGGAAGAGCTCGGCCGCGCGCCCGTCTTTCCAATCCTTCAGGTCTGCGAGAATCCGTGCGATTGCGAGCCAGTCATTGCTGGCCGCTCTTATTGCGCACAGGATGTCTATGACTTCGGTCGGTCTATGGCTCGCAACCCGCCCCAGGACCCCGATGGCAGCATTCCGGCTCGGGTGCTCCGGCCGGACGATATCAACGAAAAAACGATTGCCCAACGCGTCGAACCAGCCGGGAGAGTGCACCGCGCTCAGGAACCTCGACGTGAAATCTCGCGGCCCTTTGCCAAAGTCGGCTTCGTTAGCGCCTTCGCCCTCCGCTGAAGCGAAATGGGTATCCTCATCAATCAGAGAGCCAACCAACCTTCTCTCGGCATCGGTTGGATCCCGTTCATTAGCGACTAGCTTCACGATGAGATCAAACAGATGTGCTCTGATACTGCGGGACCGCAGGAAGTCCGAGAGCTCGGCTTCGTATCGCCGCGCAGGGGGTGTTCCCCTCAGCAGCCATAAGACCTGCTTAACCTGTGATCTTATGAATACCGATTGGTCGCCCTGAAGGACCCTTTCGGCGTAGTCTTTCCCCTTCCTCAATTCGTTCAGCGCGAACACGTAGTCAAGAAATGATTGGTGCAAGAAGCTCACCCGGTGATGCCTTTCATTGATCCGAATGATCCCCGAGCTGCTCAACGCGTCTGCCTCTAGCCGTCTGCCCTCCAGAATGTCGTCCAGCACAAAGAGGGATTTCGTCTCATTCATTTGCCTGGCCATATCGTTCAGCAAGCTGACACGCAGCTTGTCATGAGATGGGTCCTGCAAGCGCCTGCCCGGTGAAATATTCTCTATCCACAGCTTGCGGTAGAGGTCCTGAAGTGACCTGGGTGCCGGGGCTGTCTCATTAGGATCATACGTCTTCGTGAAGAGCTCCAGATGGAGCGGCACTTTCAGCAGGTCTTTGAGAGCGGCTGTCATTTGGTCTGAGGGGATACCCAATTCATGCAGGACTTGCGTCACCTGATCGATAGAGAAGCCATGCACTTCAACTTTCTTTGCTTTGGGGACTAGTTTCCTGAAGGCTGGTTCGATATTCAAATCAAAGTCCCTGCAAGAGCACACCAGCTTGACGTTACGAATCACGCGGATCAGAGCTATAAGCCTTAAATAGAAATGGAGAGTCTTGGGGCTTCTGGATTGGCTTTGGCTAAGCGCGTCGAGCTGGTCCACCAGGACGACAACTGGGCCCTCATCCGCGCAGGCGGCAACGAGTTTCTCGAAGTTGTCAAGCGAATCCAGCTGTTCCCTCAATTGACTCTCCGACGAAACAAGGAGTTCGTCGGCCTTCAAAGCAACGACTGCCATTCCTTGTGACAAGAGCTCCTCATACACATCCCTCATGACGACCGTCTTGCCCGTTCCCGCCCCGCCAGAGACAATTGCGAGTCGGTTTTCCTTGTCCCCCTCTTCGTTGATCCAGTCGAGGAGCTCTTCCACCTGATCCATTCTTATATGGAGTCGTTTGTGCAGACGTTCACCTATCGTATTGGGGGCATTTGCCAGACCCACAGATGCCGCCCTGAATAGCTCAACGACCTCTGAAGATGAGAGCGCTGCTTTCGAATGAAAACCTTCTTTCTCTAATCGTTCGAGCACCTCCTTCTGGCCAAATACTCCGCCGTGGACTGCCAGATCGGATGCCATATCAAAGAGGGTGTAAATCGCGTGGTTGTGATTCATTACGTGCCCCTCCAGCGACACCGCAATGCTAGCTTTGAGTAGTTCGATGTCGTCGATGACGCGGCAGCGCAGAGACCGGGCAAATAGGAGCATTCCCTTCCCGTCAAGATCTAGGCGGCACTTGACATTGTTCCATTCTTTCTGCCGCTCGACGTTCAGTTTGCTGAGCCAGCCATTCTCGTCTGCGGCTGCCTCAATTGCGATACCGCAAGCTTCTGACAGAAACGGGCATGTCCTGTTGGTGGCCAAAATGATTCCGTCATTCTGCGTTTGTCTGAACTGCTCAAAAAGTATCGAGATAACACTCTCACCTCTTTTGTTTTTCTCGAAGAGGGCAGCAATTGACCAATATGGCTTGGCCGTGGTCCTGCAGAAATAATACTCGTCGCGCTTGCCGCCTTTGATCACGAGGTCATCGATTGCAGGTTTCGGGCCTTGGGCTTTCGGATGGGCTTCTTGTCCCCTGAGCTGTGGCTGCTGGCGTTGTTGGGGCCCGACCCGCAAGCTGGGATCGGTTATGGCCTTGGCAAGGAACTCTGCCGTCAGCCAGTTTTCGAATCGAGTCCCCGCATGTGTGCTGCTACCACCAGGCTTCGGCATTTCTACTCAAGCATTCCTAAGATAAGTGTTCAACATGCTTTGCCTCGGAGTCGAAGGAATCTACGCACCAAAAAGCCATTAGTGTCCATTACCAGGGAATTACAGCTATGACTAAGCATACAACCCCGGTTATCATGATACAAACCAAAGGGATCACAGAAGCGAGGCATGGGGCTGATGTCTCAGTGTTCTCTGTGTCTCTGTCGTGAGATTAGCCCTTCTGGACCCACCCGTATGCGACATTGTCATGGGCCTGACTAGTCATCTACTCCGACGCGTTCTGCGACATCAAGAAGCCTGTGCCTGGGGAGCTCTGGCTGGACGTGCTCAGGCAGGGGGTCGCTGGCGGGCACCAGGGAAAGAAAGGGAAGCCGCATGTATGTGGCGTTGAAGCGTAAGCGCTTCCTATGCTCAGAGCGCCAGGGCTATGAGCTCACCGCAGAGCAAAGATGGCTGTCCCAATATCCGACAGTGGTGTGAGCGTGCCCGGTACTGCGAGTGCTGCGAATAGCATAAACTGACCAGGGCTGTTGAACGGCGCATCTGCTGGCAGACTAGCCACGAAAGCAGGGCCTGAGAACGTGAAGCCGCCATCAAGAGTTATGCTGGAGAACATCGGCCCAATGTCCGCAACCCACGTCGCCTCACCGAATCCGGTCGGTGACCAGAACTGACCGTCCGGCGCCAGCATGAGAACGTAAACGTCTGCGGTCAGATCGTATGGCACATCAACGTCCAAAGAGATCACGACGGTATCGCCATCGAGCGCATAAGTGGCCTTGTCGGTCGAGACATTCACAAATGGCTCGCCGGTCAGAATGAAATCGGCGATTGCGAGGTTCGACACGAGGTCGAGCGTCCCCGGCTCAACCGCCGCCATTCTGAGTGTGTACGTGCCCGACTTGGCTATCATCGGGAACTCACAAGGAAGCTCCGATGACCACCATGGGTAGCCTCCCAGCGCAAATCCGTCCGGAACCTCGAAACCCGTCACAAGCGGCGCCAGACCGTCCGTCCAGACCTCCGTCATCGACGCCGACCAGTGCCGCTCATCAGGCCCGCCAAGATCATAAGTCAGAACAAGGTAGATATCGACCGTAACCGTCTCGTCCGTGTTCAACATGCTGATCTCCACGTCCAGCGTATCGCTAAACTCGTATGTCTCCGCGTTCGTCGAAACCCCAACTGTGAGCTCGCCGCCAATCTCAACGCCCTCACCCGAAAGGTCAACCGCCAATGAGGGTGTATCGGGGTCGTCCGAGGCGATCGTAAGGGCCGCGTCGAACACGCCTTCCTCGTCAGGTGAGAAGACCACCTCTATCTCCAGGCTTCCACTTGGCCCAAGCGCTATCGGCAAACTGCCTTCAAACGCGGCGACAAACACCGGATCGTCGGTCGAGATGTTCTCGATGGTCAGATCAGCGTCGCCCACGTTTGTGATCGTGAGGGTGTCAGAGCCCTCCTCCCCAACGTTAACCTGGCCGAAGTCGAGGCTACTCTTGTCGGCAAGGATATCCGGGGTCGGAACGCTGTAAACGCTCGTCGCATCTGCGACGGACGGCGCGGCCTCCACGTTGCCCGCGATGTCAGTGCAGATTGTATAGAATCCGTAGGTTCCCTTCCCGGCAGGTGCGCTAAACTCGAACTGACCAGCAGTTCCGGTCTTGTCGAGGCCTGAATCGAGCCAATCGCCGCTGTTGTGTTGATACCAGAGCGTCGTGTTTGCCACGCCGGAGCGGTCGTCTTGGGCCGTAAAGGAGACGTTGAACGGCGCATCCTGCACGGCGGATGGGGACGATGCGGATGACGTAGGCGGCGTTCTATCCACGGTTATCGCGACATCGGCGCCGCTGGTGCTCTCAGCGTTGGCCGCTCTGTCATAGGCTTTTGTATAGAACTCAAAGTAGCCATCTCGCACGGGGGCCGGAGTGAAATCGTAGCTGCCATTTGGCTCAGAAAGCGTGTCGGCCAGAAGCCAAGCCCCGTTGTTTACCCGGTAGTAAAGCTTGACGCGCTCTACTCCGCTTGCGGCGTCGGAGCTCGTGTAGCTGATTGGTATCGGGAACGTGTTGGTCATTGTCGCAGCGATCGAACATGATGACGTCGGCTTCTTTCCATCGACAACAACCCAAGCGTCCGCGCTTAAGGGCGCCGCCTCAACGTTGCCGGCGTGGTCAGACGCCACAGTATAGAACTCGTAGCGGCCATCAGCAGGCGTCGCAGAGGTGTAGATGAAGGTGCCCGTCGCGTTGCCCGAACTGAGCCCCGAATCGGCGAATGCACCACCGTTAAAGCTCACCCAGAGCCTGACCCGGGCCAGACCAGAGGCCGTGTCGCTTGCTGAATATGAGACCCGAACGGGGAATGCATTGGAGTATTCTGAGTCCACATCGGCCTCGGATACAGGCGCATCGAGGTCGAATATAACGGTCGCATCCGGCTCGTCTGGCGCACTCTCAACGTTTCCTGCGTTGTCAGTGGCAACCGAATAGAAGCAATAGACCCCGTCGGCGATAACGTCCGGTGTGAACTCGAAGGCGCCTGCCTCGCCGGAGGCACTAAGGCCGGTATCACTGTAGGCTGAGCCGTTGATCGAAACGAATAGAGCCACGTTTGCCACACCGGAGGTAGTGTCAGCAGCCGTGAAGGGGAGCGTGAAGGGGAACTCGGACGCATAAACGCTGCCGTAGCTCACAGATGAGGCAGGTGAAGTCTGATCGAAAACCAGGGCCCCGCCGTCGGGTGAATCGGGGAGTATCTCACGGTTTCCTGCATTGTCGGCTGCAACGGTGGCAAAGTCGTAGGTTCCATCACCATGCGGCGGAACGAACGAGAAGTTGCCCTCGGCGAGCATCGAGAGGGCCGATGGCGTATCCGAGAGTCCAGAGCTCTCCCAGTCCCCGCTATCGAAACTGAACCAGAGCTCCACGCTCTCCAACCCACTGAGGGCGTCGTTGGCGGTATATGGGACGTCGATGGGGGTGGTATTGGCCAAGACCCCCTCGGCCGGCAGGCCCGCCGCCGATACAGGGGCGGTTGCATCATAGACCGTCGTCGTTGGGGCTGTATCCGGCAGGTCCTCGATGTTGCCTGAGTTATCGCATCCCCGCGTGCATAGACCGAATGTGCCCTCAGCCCACGCGGAGACATCAACGCCGATGACACCGCCGTCGGCCGGACCTGTCTGACCGGTATCAAGCCACGCATCATCTCCGATTTTGACCCACGCGGACACGGACTGCATCCCCGACATCGCGTCGGTCGCGGTGTAAGTGAGCGAGATTGTGGGGTCGCTAGTGTACGGGGGCGAGGTGCAGCTCGTCTGAGGCGCGGTCCAGTCGATCATCATCTGATCGTCCGGCGTGTCCGGAGCTGCCTCGACGTGTCCCGCCTCGTCCGTCGCTACTGTATAGAAGTAATACGTGCCCTCCTGAGCCGTATCCGGCGTGTAGTAGAGCGTTCCTGACTCCTCAGAGCCCGAAAGCCCAGTGTCCTCCCAATCGCCGGATTCATACCTGACCCATAGGTCAACTGTGACCACCTCGGTCAACGTGTCGCTGGCCGCGAACGTCACCGCTATCGGGAACGCCACCCCGAACGAGTCGCAGCCTGCTGAGGATATGGGCGCCGTGAGGTCAACCGTAAGTGTGAGGTCCGCCGCCGCAGGAGCCTCTTCATAATTGCCGAACGCATCGATGGCAATTGACCACAGGTCATAGACTCCCTCTTGCGCAGGACTGAACTGAATCGAACCGGTCGCAACGGTGGCCGGAGCCAGCTCAATGCGCTCGTAGAGCACAGGAGTCTCGTCGTCGAGCGAATACCAGACCTCAACACACGCGACGCCCGAGCAGAACGTTCCCTCGCCACTCAAGTCGCTCGCGTCGTAGGACAGAGTGACCGGAACAGACCCAGCCAAGCCTGGCCCTGAAAGGGCTGAGGTTGGAAGCGTGCCGTCAACTCTCGTCTGGCAGTCGCAAACGCTCGGGAACAGCTCTGCAAGCATGTTCTCATTCAGTGCTATCGTGCAGAATCGGTAGCACCCGTCCCTGTGCGCCGCCTCGAAGACGAGCGTGCCAGCCTCCGCATCCGATGTTATCCCGCCGTCCGTCCAGTTCTCCGGCCAATCCGAGCAGTCCTCTGAGTACTTATACCAGAGCTCAACGTGGTCGAAACCCGCCTGGCCCACGTCCACCTCAAAGCTCACCGCCACAGTCGCGGCCGACGCCTCGGAGGCCGCCCAGCAACTGGACAGCGCGTAATCTGGGTTGTACTCGGTCGAGCAGTCGGCCGTGTCCTTCATCGCCTCGAAGTTGCCGGCGTTGTCGCGCGCGATCGTGAAGAACTCGTAGAACCCGGTCCCATACGGGGGCGCGTAGGTCAAGCTGCCGAACTCCCCGGTCTCGTAAAGCCCCGTGTATTCCCAGTCGTCGGCGCAGGATGCGGTGCCGTCAGTCGAGAAGCGAGCGTAAAGCTGGACACCGTACCCGCCCGATACCGCATCCGTTATCTCAAAGTCAACGTCAAAGCTCGCGTCATTGCTCAATTCTGGCGCCTCAGATACGGAGGTCGGCAGTCCGGTGTCGCGCACGACCGTGCAGGCGCGCGCCGCGGAAATCTCCTCGACGTTTCCGGCCCCATCCGTCGCGACCGTAACGAATCGGAACGTCCCGTCGAGCCCAGCGAAATCATAGACGAAATCGCCCGCGGCCTGGTCGCTCTGTTGTCCGGTGTACTCCCAATCGCTGTCATCCCTTGAGACGAAGAGGCGCACGAGCGCAATGCCGGTCAGCGCATCGGACGCGCTAAAGTCGATGGTGACCGTCGCGGCAGAAGTGTATTCCGCCTCCGCGTCGCATGACGATACGGGAGCCGTCCTGTCCAGGGTTATCGTGTCGTCCGGGCTCGCGGGCGGCGGCTCGACGTTCCCGACGTTGTCGGTTGCTCTGGTCATTAGCTCATAATCGCCGTCCCCGAACTGAGGCGTTAGCACGGTTGGGTCCAGCTGGAAAGTCCCCGATTCGCCTGTCTCCACGAGATAGGAATCCACCCACGCGCTCTCGCCCCCGAACCTGTAATAGAGCCGTGTCTCGGCAACGCCGGAGCCCCCGTCCGACGCCGCGAATTGCACGTCGAACGGCACTGATGCGGTGTAATCGTCCGCCCAGCAGCTCGACTGCGGCATCGTGAAGTCCGCATTGACCGTGCAGTCGGCGCTGGCCGGCGGGTCCTCCACATTGCCGACCATATCGCGCGCTATCGTGTAGAAGCCATACACTCCGCTGCCGTCGGTGAATACGTATGTGAAAGACCCGGAAGCGCCCGATTCGGTCTGGCCCGTATCGGTCCAAGTCCCCCCCTCGAAGGAATACCACAGCGTGACGTCGTCAACCTGATAATTGTCCGAGGCGGTAAAACCGACCTCGACAGAGGTCCCGTTGGTGCTATCAACGCAAGAGCAACTCGACTGCGGCTTCGTGCAGTCGTAAGAGACCGTGCAGTCGGGCGCGCCAGGGGGGTCCTCCACATTCCCGCAGTTGTCGGTGCAGACCGTATAAAGATCGTAGCTGCCATCGCCATCGGGCGCATTGAAATCGAACGTGCCCGCTCCGCCCGGCTCGGCGAGGCCGCTGTCCGTCCACGTTCCGCCATCAAAGCTATACCAGAGCCTCGTCGTGGCCACGCCGCTCAAGGCGTCATCCGCCGTGAAATCGACGGCAATCGGCGTCGCGTTGCAGTACTCGTCGGCACCGGCGCTGGAGGTTGGCGGCACATCGTCGAACGTCGTCGTTGCGTCGGGCGCGCCAGGGGCGTCCTCCACGTTAGCTGCATTGTCCTCGGCGATGGTGTAGAAATCATAGACCCCGTTGCCATCCGTGAGCGTGACGCTGAAGCTGCCCGCAGCACTGCCGGAGGAGTAGCCCGAATCGACGTAGCCGCCGCCGTCGAATTGATAGTAGAGCGTAACCAACTTGACGCCGGAATTGTCATCAGATGAGTCGTAATCGACTGTTATGGTACTCGTCGTCGTCCCCTCGGGCGCAGTGCAGGAGGAGCTGGGCTTCACATAATCATCATAGACCATCGGGCCGTCGAGCTCGCCGGACTCAGGCAGACGGGCGCTGCGGCCGTAGGTGTCCTGCGCCTCAAAGTGATACTGCGCCTGCCCCTCCTCGGGAATTGTCCCGGTCCAGGCATAAACGCCATCATCGGCGCTGCCCGAATCGAGCGTCATATCGTGGGCCGGCGCGTTCACGAATACCTGAATCGTATCGGGCGCCTGTCCGCCAGCGTGATAGTAATGAACCGTGAACGTGAAATTTGTATCGGTCCGGCCGGACTCGGGAGAGTACGTGGGGTCGGAGAGTTCGGGGCCGACAGCGCTCTCGCCGAAGATCAGATATGCTTGGCCGGCGTCCTCGGCAGCCTCGGAGTTGCTATATGCTGCAATCAACAGATCGTCGCCGCCGTCGCCGTTGAAGTCACCCACTGCGGAGACTGACCCGCCGGCGTGATCATCCGCAGCCTCGCCCCAGAACGACGCGTCGGAATCGTAAAGCTCGGTATCCATCGCCCAACCGGAAGACTTGCCGAAGATCAGATATATTTGGCCGGCGTTGTCGCCGCCTTCGTCGTTCAGATAGCCTGAGATGAGAAAGTCGTCGTAACCGTCGCCGTTCACGTCGCCCCCGCCAGAGACTCCCTGGCCGGCGCGGTCATCCGGCGCCTCGCCCCAAAACGATGCGTCCGAATCCGCCAGGCTCGTATCCATCGCCCAACCTGAGGCCCTGCCCAAGATCAGATACGTTTGACCGGCGACGTCACCGGGTTCATCGTCAGCGTATGCACCAACGATGAAGTCGTCGTAACCGTCAGCATTGACGTCGCCCGCGCCGGACAGTCCGCCCCAGCTTACAGTACTGCCCTCTCTCTCACCCCAAAACGAAGCGTCCGAGTCACCCAGGCTGGTATCCATCGCCCAGCCGGAGGACTTGCCCAAGATCAGATATGCCTGGCCGGCGTTGTCGGCAGCTTCGTCGTTGGCCCATGCCCCGATAAGAAAGTCGTCGTAGCCATCGCCGTTCACATCGCCGGCGCCGGAGACACAGTTGCCTGCCCCATCCCCCGATACCTCGCCCAAAAACGATGCGTCGCAGTCCGCCAGGCTGGTATCCATTGCCCAGCCGGACGCCTTCCCTAAGATCAGATACGTCTGCCCGACTCCGCTGTTGGAACTTGAACTAAGAATGAAATCATCGTAACCGTCGCCGTTAACGTCGCCCGCGCCAGCGGACTGAGCGAGACAGTCCCAGGTTACCTCGCCCCAAAACGACGCGTCGGAATCTGCAAGGCTGGTATCCATGGCCCAGCCCGACGCCTTGCCGAGAATCAGATAGACTTGGCCGGCGTAATTGCCGCCTTCATAGTTGACAGGTGCTCCGATCAGAAAGTCGTCGTAGCCATCGCCGTTCACATCGCCGGCGCCGGAGACACAGTTGCCTGCGGCATCGCCCGCTGCCTCGCCTATGAAAGATGCGTCGGCGTCCGCAAGGCTCGTATCCATGGCCCAGCCGGATGCCTTCCCAAGAAACAGATACGCTCGACCCGGCTCGGAACCGTCTTCCCAGTCGTACATCCCGATTAGGAAGTCGTCGTAACCGTCGCCGTTGACATCTCCAACGGTCGATAGAGACCAACCTGCATGATCGTTGGCCGCCTCGCCCCAAAACGACGCATCCGAATCTGCCAGGCTCGTATCCATCGCAAAGTCCGCGAGCAAGCCAGTGGCAGCTGTCAGAAAGATCAAAGCCGCCAGCAAAAACACCCTCTTCATCCTGTTACCCTCCCTATACACCATCGTGTAGGGGCAGGTCACCGTGCCTGCCCTGTCCAGTTATGATAATAAAATGCCATCTAAACACACCGCCATCGTGTAGGGGCGATTCACGAATCGCCCTTCTTGTGTCCAATTCCAATCATGTCGCCCTGTTTCATTGATCATAAAGGGCAACCACAGGGGGATTGCCCCTACATGCCCCTTTCAATCCTATCTAACCTATCCCGTTCTCACGGGCAGGTGTCGCAGCCCCAAGTCTCCCTGTTATTGATGCAGCATACCGCGTCAATAAGCTCTTCCGCGTACGACCCAGCCGCACCAACCTCATCCATGAACTTGTCGAGTTCGGGGCAACCGTCAGCGGTGTTGCCTTTGTCCAAGTATCTCTGGGCAGTTTTGAGGATCCCAACGAGTTTTACCTCGGGCAAAACATCCAGTCCCAGCGTCTTGATGTAGGCGCCGACGTCGTTCAGGCTGTCCTCGACCCCATCTTCATTGATGTCGCACTGAGGGCCGCCCCCTTCGCACGCATCGCCCACGCCATCTCCGTCGGAGTCCTCCTGATCAGGATTGTAGGTGTTCGGGCAATTGTCGCAGGCATCGCCCACGCCGTCCTCGTCAGCGTCCGCCTGGTCGGTGTTCGCATCGTCCGGACAGTTGTCACATGCATCGCCTACACCGTCGCCGTCCGTGTCGTCCTGACCCGGATTATAGGTGTATGGACAGTTGTCCTGATCGTCAGGCTTGCCGTCATCATCGGAATCGTCGTCGCATGCGTCGCCCACGCCGTCCTCGTCAGCGTCCGCCTGGCCCGGATTCGGAGTGTTAACGCAGTTGTCGCAGAGGTCACCAACCCCGTCGCCGTCGGTGTCCATCTGGTCCTCGTTAGGAACGTCCGGGCAGTTGTCATCAGCATCCAGGATGCCATCGCCGTCGCTGTCAGCGGTCGCCTCATAATGGTAGCCCATATCGACTGTGCCAGCGTCGAGTGTCCCGTCCACCTGCGTCGTCCGGTCGGAGAGGCTCGCAGCCTCGCCCGACATGCTGCCAGCGTCTATGCAGAGGCTTGCGGAGTCCAAATAGTAATCACCCAACGGGCCTGTCACAAAGACCGGGTCGTCCGTGATGTTGCCTCGGCCCTTCCAGCTGCCCTCTACACAGGTGTATGTTACGGTGATACCGGCGCCCTGTCCGAAGTGAAACAGATCGGGTAAATTGCCCCATAGGATGGAATCGATGACCTTTGGCCGAGAACCTGCTCCGCAGTATATCGCCCCGGCGGAGGAGCCTGCGGTGTTGTCGGCAATGGTGCAGTTCTCGACCGTTGGCTTGCTCAGGTTTGCACACATTATGCCCGCGCCCCATTGGGCGGAATTGTCCGTGATCACACAGTTTGTGATCGCGGCCAGACTGCTGTAGCAGTTAAGCCCTCCTCCGAAGGCCTCGGTGGTGTTGCCCGTGATCGTGCAGTTGATGATGGTCGGCGAGCAGTCATAGCAGTATATCCCGCCGCCACCGTACGAACCCGCCGTGTTTCCAACAATCATGCAGTTATCGATGGTCGGCGAGCCCTGAAAGCATTCTATCCCGCCGCCCCTGAGTGCGGTGTTGCCACTGATCGTGCAGTTTGTGATCGCCGGGTCACTTTCAAGGCAGTATATTCCGCCGCCAGGACCTGCGTCTCCATTTCGGATCGTGAAGCCATCAATCCCGACATCAGTCATCGAGTTCAACGTAACGACAGAACCTTCCTTATTGCCGTCGATGATTGTGACGAACGTCTCCGGGTCGCGATCGCCGCCGCCAGTCGGATAGCCGCCCAAGAGGGTAACGTAACTGTCGAGCGTTGTGTTCTCCCTATAGGTGGCTTCCGCCTCCGCAACGTGCACCGTATGAGCCGATGTGCCTGAACACGAGTTAATGCCCTGCTGGATCGTGTGCCACGCCGTTGTCCAGGTCAAGCCGTCGCTATTGTCACCGGCCTTGTCAACATAATAGTCTGTCGCGCTGCCGTAGCCCACGAGGCCGACGGCCAACAACATTGAAATCAACAGTGTGAAAACAAGTTTGCTCTTCATCAAAAACTCTCCTGTCTTTGTGGTGTGCTAATACCCCCGGCGCGCATAGACGATTTGTATAGAGGCGCCGTTGGCATTAGACGTTCTCGGCTGGCGACGAATGAGCTCGCCGCCTCGCCATTTGCTGTTTGGTGATTAACGTCCGCTGCGCCTTATTCTCAAGGCATCACCTCTTTCACCATTAGCCTTCATTTCTGAGGCTGCTTCGCCTACAGCTTACGAAAACGCTAAGTGGGGAGAGTTTTGGCGAGCCAATCGCAGGAGCGAACTTCGAAAGCACAGGAAGCACGTTGCACGCAAGAACGCACTTCGAGAGGCAACAGTAGGTCCTGACGGCTCTTCGCGGCTTGCCCGTGTAGCGCAGAGCTCAGCCCGTCTAAACACTCTCGCTGCTTTGCAGTCCAACACAAAACATTTACTCTGTCAACCCTCTTTTTGTGAGGAGTTTTCGTATTCACATTGGGCAGCTCCCTCCGGTTGGTGCGAAGCAGATATAAGACGCTTGAAAGGACTTGCTGACCTACCATGCCCATCGCATCACGATGGCTGTCCTTGCCAGGACGGGAACTGTCCCCGCCTGCCCTCTCACGCCCCACGCCGTTGGGGGAGCCTCTTTCGCTCTGCCTCCGCCAGGGCTATGGCAGACAAGTTCGCTACGGCGGCTAAAAGCTCTGATAGATAATCCTTATGGTGGGTGGCGCATAAAAAGAGGCGCATAAAAAAGGGGGAGGGCCCGGCTTAGAACCGGACCCTCGTTGAGTGCTAATGGCGCTTATTGACGTTAAGTGAGACGGAGATGCTCTCGTGCTCAGGCACGGGCACAAACCCCTTTGTAGAGGCGACTGTCGTGGTCTTGCCGCTCTTGGACGGGGCGCCCTCGTGAGTGAGGTCAACAGTGATTGTCAGCTCATTCTTGTTGACGCTGATCTTGACGTTCTCCATTATGTATTACCTCCCTTCTTGTTGAGTTTTGATGTGGTCTGCGACCTCGTCAGCCTCGGAGTATGTGTCGCCGGTTGGCCCTCGTTCGAGGGACTGCTTGATGTTGTCGCAGACTTGCATTGTTTCGGCTGCTACGAATAGACGTTCATTGACCCATAAATCGTAAGCGTCAGGCTCATCAGCGGTGGGGATAATGACGATGTTCATGATGTTTCCTTTCGAGAGGGTTGAGGGCCCGGCTGGAGCACCGGGCCCCCGGGTCGCCTTAGAGGTTACGAGCGAGTTTCCTGAAGTATAGCCATGCTTCAAGGCGGTGGCTGGCGTCGAATGCCTTAGAGACGATCCTACCAATCGGTATGATGGTATCGACGATATAGAATGGTTCACTTCCTTCCGAGAGGATTAGGCGTCTTAACTCGGCCCAGCCGCAACGAATACCTAATGGATAGCCATACTCATACTCAACAGCGTGCTCGAGATTGGTCATCAGAGTAGTCTCCCTTGCTTGACATGGTTCAAATGTTCACGAAAGCACAGATCGAAGTCCCAGCAGCCTGCGCATCGTCTTGAGTATCCGGGCCTTCCGAAGCGGTTGCACTTCGTTCGCCTTGAGTCCAAGGGCATCATCAACAACTTCGCAACAGCCCGCGATGCCCTCATCTGTCTCTTAGATGGCGAGGGTGTCAGTGCGAAAGAGCTCATGGCAACCACCTTTCTATTGGGATGTTGCGTTGCCTAAGCAGGTGAATGAGATAGTCGAGCGAGTCTTGCCAGCGGAAGCAGAGGATTCTGTGTCGGCGTAGGGTTCGTTTAACGTTGACCCTGAGGCGGCATAGTTCCCTAAGAGACTTGAAGCCGTATTGCTCAGCTTCGCGTCGCTCTTGGTCTTCGTAATCGCTCATTGAGGTGATGCTGGCCATAGTGGCTCCTTTCTTAGTTGATAGAGATGAGTTGATTGACTGGGAGCAAAACTTGAATGGTTCCGTTGCCGCAGTCGGGGCAGGCAGCTGGTTGCCAGCCGTCCCCAGGATCATAAGTGGCGTGTGCGGTGTTGTCGTCGAGACCTGAGGCCTTGCAGACTGGGCATGGGACGATGAAGGTCTTGTAAACTCGTTGGTAGATTCCGAATCGATGGCTCATGGTAGCTCCTTTTCTTGGATGGTGAAGTTGGTCATGTCGCTCACACTGCGACTACTGGTGGAATGGTTGCATGCAAATAGGGGCGCAGTCATTTTGGCGGAGAGACGAGGTTGTGTAGCAACCTTGTCTTGATGCCAAAACTGGGAGTGAGTGAGGAACGCTGTCTCACGGGAGCGATTGTTGCAGCCCCACGTAGGCAGCAGTGCATTTTGGACGGCCCCTTTGGGGACGCCAAAATCTAAGTCTTAGGGCTACTATGACTAGGCGGGGGCAGCAACAATGTCAGCGGACGTGGGACAGCGTTATCCGCTTACGACCCCAGAGGGTAGGCGGCACTTACTAGCTCCGCCGACCTTGACCGTCCCTATTTGCGTGCGATAATTTATCCAGTAGTAGT
>Ga0307378_10005633_pt1 | contig 17387 bp, 17 predicted proteins | sample UN1MG_FD_202238 | JGI IMG/M metagenome (GOLD analysis project Ga0307378, IMG submission 202238) | Soil microbial communities from Risofladan, Vaasa, Finland - UN-1 | ecosystem: Environmental > Terrestrial > Soil > Coastal area > Acid sulfate soil | place: Finland: Risofladan, Vaasa | collected... | reverse complement strand
GCTGCGTAATAGTCTTCTGATAATGTCAGTGACCACGATTGGTGTAGTACTCATTTGCAGCCTGACTGCTTTTGTGTTTTCCCGCATGAAATTCCGTGGTCAGATTTTATTATTCAATTTTTTTACCCTGGGCCTTATGTTTCCGATTACGATTGCAATTTTGCCGGTATATCTCATAGTGCGTCAGATAGGATTGACCAATAATCTCTGGGGAGTAATTCTGGTGCAAACTTCATTTCAGCTTTCAATCTGCATCGTAATTCTGCGCGGTTTTTTTATGGCAATACCTTCTGAATTACAGGATGCCGCTTACATAGACGGTTGTAATGCCTTTGGTTTTTTCTGGCGTATTCTGCTCCCGCTGTCGCGTCCGGCGCTGGCAGCAGTTGCATCTTTGACTATGGTTGCCAGTTGGAATGATTTACTCGTACCTCTGGTGTTGCTAGATAAGGAAAAGCTCTGGACTTTACCCCTCGGCACGATGCAGTTCCAGGGTCAATATGGAATGGATTTAGCGCTAATAGCGGCTTTTATAACTCTGTCCACAGTACCGGCAATCATTTTTTATCTCTTTGCGGAGCGACAGATCATTTCCGGCCTTACTGCGGGTGCACTTAAATACTAGCTGTCTTGCGTAAAGCACCGAGATTTTTAAAAAACCGTGGATTTTTTGGAAAATCATATGAGATAATTTTATATATGAAGGGTGTTTTAAAATATTAAAAAAACATGATATACAAAGGGAGGTGTAAAAGAATAATGATGGTTAATAATCCAATATTAAGAGGATTTAATCCCGACCCGAGTATTCTTCGGGTAAAAGATGATTTTTATATTGCAGTTTCAACCTTTGAATGGTTTCCGGGGGTTGTTATTTACCATTCAAAAGACCTTGGTAACTGGAGAATATTATCCAGACCTCTCGATAGAGTGGCACTTCTGGATATGGCAGGAAATCCATCCTCCTGTGGCATTTGGGCACCCTGTCTCAGCTATGATAAAGAAGTCGGCCTTTTTTACCTAATTTATACCAATGTTCGACATTGGGTTAGCTCGGTTGGTAAAAACAGCAACGATGGCTTTAAGGATACCCACAATTACCTTACAGTGGCAACTGATATAAAAGGTCCTTGGTCAAATTCAATATATCTGAATAGCAGCGGGTTTGACCCCTCCCTTTTCCATGATGATGACGGGCGCAAGTGGCTGCTAAATATGCAGTGGGATTATCGTATTGGCAAAAACCATTTTGCCGGAATTCTCCTTCAGGAATACGATCCGGATTCAAGAAAGCTTGTCGGTCCGGTTAAGAACATCTTTCGTGGTACTGATATCGAGCTTACAGAGGGGCCTCATCTCTACAAACGCAACGGTTGGTATTACCTGATGACTGCAGAGGGTGGAACATCCTACGCTCATGCCGTGACCCTTGCCCGCAGCCGTAACCTAGAGGGTCCCTATGAGGTCCATCCACAGAATCCGATAATGACCAGTGTTAGAGATAGGAATGCCTTTAACCAGGCTATGAAAACCGGGAGCCTGAAATCAACAGCTCTTCATGACGGGCTGCAGAAAGCAGGTCATGGGAGCATGTGTCCCTGGACAGAGGATGAGTGGGTTCTAGCTCATCTTTGTGCTCGCCCCCTTCATAAAACATATTACTGTCCTCTTGGAAGAGAAACCTCTTTGCAGAAGTTGATATGGAAAGAGAATGACTGGCCTTACGCAGTTAATGGTTTTCCAGAAGACAGGGTATTCTTCTCGGGAAAGGAAAGCAATATTGAGGATGTGTCGGAGGTTGTTTCACTGGTTGAAAAATATGATGATTTTAAAGAGAGTGAACTTGCCCCGGAATACCATTCTCTTAGAATTCCGATGGATGAGTTTATTTCTCTTAAAGTCAGATCAGGCTGGCTAAGGCTTTATGGCCAGGAGTCCATTAGCTCGACTTTCCGACAAAGTTTGATTGCAAGGAGAGTGCAGAACTTCCGATTCTACACAGAAACATGCCTTGAATTCAGTCCGGATAATTTTCAACAGATGGCCGGACTTATACTGAGATATAACGAAAAGAACCAATATTATCTCCGTCTTAGCAGAGATGAGCAGTCGGGCAGCAATACCTTAGGAATAATTATCTTCAAAGAAGGACAAGTGGAAATGCCGGTTTCACCGGAAATTATAGTAACAGCTAATAGAGTTTATCTTTCTGTTGAGATGGCCGAAAGGGTTATCCAATTTCATTATTCAATTGACCGAGAAAATTGGCAGCCGATAGGACCTGAGCTTGAGAGTAAATTCCTATCAGATGAAATGGCTGACCCCTTGGGATTTACGGGTATGTTTGTTGGTGTAGCATGTCAGGACCTGTCAGGAAAGAGAAAACATGCAGATTTTGATTATTTTATATACAACGAATTAAAATAATAATTTCTAACTGGATAGGGTAGCAGGTGCGCTTGATAGTAGTCTGAATGATGAGTTTCTGATTTTCAAAATAAGCCATTTCTTTATCCGGAAAATAACTGATGGCAGTTCTTGTAATCACAATACTGGCTAAAATGGCAATTTCTTCCAAAGAAGGATAAGTAATGGTAAGAACAACATTGGTTGCGATTAAAAACTCTAATCCTGACAGTAAATAAGAACCAAATTGATATCTTAAGATCTCTTTTCCCGATAGGGTTTAGCGCCTATATTTTTTTAAAAAAAAGGATTCAGGCAAAATATGTCGTAATAGTAATATAAGAAAAGACCAAAAACATCGATAGCGTAACTTTGAAATAGCTGAAATTTTTAGGATTTAATCGAGGTATAGTATCGAGGGTTAAAGTGTGACAAAGAACTTTTCCCTGACATATATATAATAGGAGGAATGCAAATGAATATTTATAAATATGCCATGAAGATGGAAAAAGACAGTGAAAATTATTATAGTGAACTTGCCAACCAAACGGGTGATGTAGGGCTCCGGAATATACTAAAAATGTTAGCAAGTGACGAAGTTAAACATTATAATATTATTGAACAAATGATTAAAACCGATGTAAGTGCAGAATTAGCGGAAACAGATATATTAAAAAATACCAAGAATATCTTTATTAAAATTAAAGGAAAAAATCTAGTATTTGACTTTGACTTACCACAGATAAATTTCTACCGCAAAGCCCAGGAAATTGAAGAAAAGAGTTATAAGTTTTATATGGAAATGAGTGATAAGGTGGAAATCGAATCACAAAGGACAATATTTTTAAAGTTAGCAGGAGAAGAAAAAAAGCATATGTTTCTACTGGAAAACTTAGTTGAATTTGTTTCCAGACCCGAGACCTGGATTGAAAATGCAGAATTTAATCATTTGGATGATTATTAAGACATAAATTATAAGGTAATGTTATATAAGCAGCCAACAAACCTATCAAGCGGACTCAGGAGCAGCGTTTCAAATAAGTTGCATCCGGTGCTTCGGATTATATTTTTTTGATGTTCAAAGCTAGGAAAGCGAAGAAAATCGTTCCGGGTTTCACCTGCCCCCAACTGGCTCAATGCACCAAATTATTAAGCAATGCTTTTCCGGGGAAGGTCCTTTGCCGCATTGCGACAGAGATCGAACCCCAAAGCCTATTGTAAGTCTAACACATTTTTTCCTATTTCACCTGCAGGATTTGCCTATATTATTTTTTATGGTTATAATTACTTTAATATTTTATTGAGTGAGGCTATGAATGATAGAGAGAATAAGCAATTATAGGCATATTATCTGGGATTGGAACGGAACCTTGATAAATGATGTATGGTTAGTGGTGGAAATAATGAATAAAATGTTAAATAAACGCAATTTGCCAGGGATAGATTCAAATAGATACAGGGAGATTTTTGATTTTCCGGTAACCAGATATTATTTAAAACTCGGATTTGATTTTTCTCTTGAGCCGTTCGAGGAACTTACCGTTGAGTTTATAAGTGAGTACTATGAACGCTTTAACGAATGTAAACTATTCGACAAGGCAGAAGAAGTGTTAAAAGAAATAAGTGATATGGGAATAGGCCAATCGATTTTATCTGCTTCAAAAGAAGATGTCCTTACAGAAAAGATCGGGTATTACGCTATTGGTAAATATTTTTGCAGAATATTGGGCCTGGATAACCACTATGCCGAAAGCAAAGTCGATAGAGGGAAAAAGTGGATAGCCGAGTTAAATCTAAATCCGCAGGATGTTCTTTTGATAGGGGACACCACCCATGATTACATAGTTTCCAAACACATCGGGAGTGATTGTTTGCTGATCGCAAGCGGACATTATAGTTATGAAAGGCTCGTAAAGTCGGGGGTTGATGTTGTCAGCTCGTTAAAGGAAATAATTCAAGTTTAAGAAAAGACAACCGGAGAAGGTCTTTTTTCGCTCTTTTTCTTCGCGTGATATGGAGCATGGGTGTGTGATTTGACAAAAAATTATTTTTATTAAGAGTATTAAGAGAGTAAAAGAGGGTCAGGTCTTGAAATGACACATTTTTTTAACAACAAGCAAGTATTGATGGAAAATGTGTCATTTCAAGACCTGACCCCAAAGCTCTGCTTTTGCAATATAATGAAACTCAAACCTCTTTTTACCCCTTTTTCAATTGATGTTTTGGCCAGTAATTCTCTGGTTTCCTGTCAGAAAGCGAGAGATGAGCTTGGGTATTCACCCCGTTCTATTTATGAATCAATAAAAGATGCTGTCCGGTGGTTTAAGGAGGAGAGAATCATCTAAAGGAAAAAACTGACTAAAAAATTGTTTCATGTTCCATAAACATTATGAAGCAGCCCGTGTTATGTCAGGGAACAGTTCATTCGGCAATAATTCAATTGGCAATTTATTTAATTTAATTATTGTAAATTATCATTTTATGTGATAGAAATAATCATAATATGTTAAAATAAGTATAAACAATTAAAATATATTATTAAATAAAATACTGCAAGAATTGTTCTATTAAAAATGTACCGATTATCGGTAAACTGCCCTACATGAAATATCAGGTAATATAGTCAGGAGGGAGGCATGGAATGAAGAACCCGCGTATACTCATTATTTCTTTGATCTTGATTATTATAATTATAATTTCGGTCAACGTCACCAGTTTTAGTCAGGATGAATCAATAGAGGAACTTTACTTCCAGGGTGTTGATTTATTGGAAAATGAAAAACAATACGAGGAAGCACTCGCTTTTTTTCAGCAGATTATCGAATTAAAACCGGATTATGCAGAAGCTCATTACCAAATGGGAAAGATATTTAGAATTACCAATCAATTCGAAAAAGCGATAACCTGCTATAAAAATGCTATCAATTTAAAACCCGATTACATTTCAGCATATTACGAATTAGGGCTTTCCTATATGGAGGTTAAAAATATGACGGAAGCGATGGAGACCTTCAAGCAGGCCATTCGCAGTAAACCGGATTTTGCCAGTGCCCACTATGGCCTGGGGTTGGTATATAATGAATTAGGAAGACACATGGAGTCTATTGCAGCATTTGAGCAAGCTTTACTGCTTGACCCTAATGATGCTCAAATTTATTACGGCTTAGGAATTACCTATGAACAAATCGGAGAATATCAGAAATCAATTGATTTTTTTAAAAAAGCTGTTCAGCTTAAACCGGATTACGGTAAGGCACTTTACCATTTAGGGACGAATTATGAAGAGATAGAAAAATATCCGGAAGCTATCGAAAACCTGGAAAAAGCTGCAAATTTCCTACCGGATTCTGCCGATACGATTTACTTCACCATTGGCATGCTTTACCGAAAAATGGAAAATCGTGAGGACGCTGCCATCGAGAGCCTTAAAAAAGCAACCCAAAAGAATCCCCAGCATACTGATGCTTTTTTCTATTTAGGATGGCTCTATAATAAAAAAGGGGATTATGAGAAAACCATAGAGACTTACCAGGAAGTTATTCGCATCAATCCTGATTACACTAATATTTATTATAACTTAGGCTGGGCTTATGGAGAACTGGAAAAATATCAGGAAGCCGTTGATACTTTTAAGGAGGCGGTTAAACAAAATTCGGAAGATGCAGATTTTCATTATGGCTTGGGGTGGGCATACATGCAATTAAAGGATTATGAAAAAGCTATTGAATCCTTTAAACAGGCTATACGTATTAAGCCGGATTATACTTTTGCCCACTATAGCCTGGGAATGATTTTTCTGGATCAGGGAGATAAAAATGCCGCTCTGGATGAATATAAAATTCTCAAAGATTTAGATCAGGATACAGCAGATAAATTATTTGATATGATTTATAAATAGAACTCCGCAGGATTATCAGGGTGATGCTCCCCTGATATTTTATGAAAGAGTAGCCTGCCCTCTTTTTATTACTCTATAATAAATACCTTAAGTAGAGATAAACTGAAGATAGAACAATAGATATTAACATTATCGGAAGGCCGACTCTAAAAAAATCTTTGAAGGTTATTATTTTCCCCTGCCTTTTTAATATATTTATTCCTACTAAATTGGCAGCTGCTGCTATAAAGGTCCCATTTCCTCCCAGACAGGCACCCAGGGATAGTGCCCACCAGACCGGGTCAAGGTTAAAGGTAGTTACTGCTCCGATATTGTGAATTACCGGAACCATAGAGATGGTGTAAGAGATATTATTAATAAAAGAACAGGTAATTCCCGAAACCCATAAAACCATCAGAGTGGTAAGGGTAAGATTTCCTTTAGTCAGAGTAATTATTTTATTGCTTATCCATTGAACGATTCCCACTTTCTCTACCCCTGCTATCACCACGAAGAGCCCGATAAAAAAGAAGAGAGTAGACCACTCTACTTCCAGGAAAGTTTCCGCCGGGTCTATGTTGCCGACTAATAGTAAGAGGGTTGCTCCGGCTAAAGCCACGGTAGCTGCTTCTAAACCCAGATTATGATGAAAAATAAAGACTGATATAGTTAATAAAAAGACCATTAAAGATTTTTTTAATAATATGGGATCTTCGATTGCTTTCTTTTCATCGAATTTTTCCACTCTCCCCCAGGCTTCCTTCACATCTTGCGATATTTCTTTTTTATAAAACAGCCTGACGAAGAAGGGCAAGAGAATTAACAGAATCAGGACGAAAGGAGCGAGATTTACAATAAAATCCATAAAAGATAGATGTGCCGCACTTCCGATTATTATGTTTGGAGGGTCACCGATAAGGGTTGCTGTTCCGCCTATGTTGGAAGCAAATATTTCTGATAGTACCAGAGGTATAGGAGATATTTCTAAGTTTTCACAGATAGCCAGAGTTATGGGTACAATTAGTATTATAGTGGTAACATTATCCAGAATAGAGGATAGGATACCGGTAATGATACTAAGAAAAAATAAGAGGTAAAAGATATTTCCGTGAGCAAGTTTAGATATTTTAATTGCCAGATATTGGAATAACCCGGTCCTTTTAATTATTGAGACCATAACCATCATCCCGGTCAATAGGCCGATAGTATTAAAATCTACGGCTAAAAAAGCTTCATGTTGAGTTAATATTTTTAGTAGTATAAAAAGAAGAGCGCCGCTTAAAGCAATAACGGTGCGGTTAATCTTTTCCAGGCTGACAAATATAAGAGTTGTTATAAATATTATTAAAGATATAAGTGTTTGATTCATTAATTATTCCTTATCTATCAAATCTAATCTTCTTGCATAGCATTTTTACATAAACATGAAGGAGTTAATATCCCCACCAATTGACCCGATCTTACTACCGGAACTATTCTTAATTGTTTTCTGAACAACAAATTTGCTGCATCAGTTCTGCTGGTATCCTCTTCTACTGAATAGACCGTGGTGGTCATAAATTCTTTTACCGGTAGATGGGCAATTTTTTTAGCTTGCTGGGAAAACTGATCGAAATCAGGGATAAAAGATGGATTTCGTAATTCTTTGTAATAACCCGGCAGACAAGCCTTGGTAATATCGCTTTCCGTGATTATCCCGATGACATTTTGATCATTGTCTACAACCGGTAATCCCACCATACGCTGTCGGCTCATAATCTTTACGGCCTCTTTTATTGGGGTATCCGCAGATACTGAAGTTAGGTCTGGTATCATGGCCTCTTTTATTTTCAAGGTTATCCCCCCTCTCAATGGGTAATTTTTTTTAATTATATTCCTTTTTATATTTTTAGCAAGTCCGAAAAGAAAGTATCGAGTAAAACTAGCGTAGAGCGTACAGCGTGTAGCGGATAGAAAAATACAGTGATGAATAATGTGTAATGAGCAACAGGTTACGGGTTGCAAATTTGCAAGATAGAATTCAGGAGTCAGGAGCCAGAATAAGATAGTATCAAGTATCAAGTATCGAGTATATGCTGAAAGAAAAGAGATGGGATTCAGGAGTCAGAGTCAAGAATAAGATAGTATCAAGTATATAGTATATGGCAAAAAATAATATAGAGAAAAAAGTAGGGGTGTATTGCATACGCCTTATGAAGCTAGAGCGTACAGCGCTTAGAAAACAAAATCTATATAATATGTAGGGGCAGACCTTGTGTCTGCCCGTAATGAGTAATCGCAGGACAGGCTTTGTGAAAACGGGGAACGCTTGACTTGCGAATTGGACAATTGGGAAATCGGTTACTTGTCAAATTGATGAATCGGTTAATTGGATAACGGTTAAGGATTATGTGACTAATTAACATAGTGTTTTAATGAAAAAATAAAAATATTATCTAATTTTAATAAAAAAAAGAGGATTTTTAAAAAATTTGTAGAATTAATTATATATATATAAGAAAAATACGCGCATGAGTTTAAACTTGAAGAAAGGAGGGACAAAAAAGTGAAGGCTTTGTTGTTCGGTGAAATTCTCTGGGATATTATAGATAGTAAACCTTATATTGGCGGCGCCCCCTTTAACCTTGCTGCTCATCTGGCAAAGATGGGACTTGAATCAACGCTCGTTTCTTCTGTGGGCAAAGATGCTTTGGGCAGAAAAGCCCTAAAAGAAGCAGAAAAAAGAGGCATTAATTCTTCCTTTATCACCGTCCATCCTAATTTGCCTACCGGAATTGTGGAGGTAAGTTTGGATGAAAGAGGTCATCCTACTTATTTAATAAAAGAAAATGTTGCCTGGGATAATATTATTTTAGATCAAGATTTAACCGATAGTTTAGCCAAAAATAAATGGGAGGTATTTTGTTTTGGGACTCTCGCTCAACGGACCAAAGAAAACCGGGAAGCGCTCAACCAAATCATCTCTCAAGTACATCCTCATCAGGTATTTTACGATGTAAATTTAAGACAAAATTACTACAATAAGGAATGGATTGAAAAATCCTTATGCCAGAGCTCAATAGTAAAACTGAATGATAGAGAGGCTCTTATTGTTTCCGAGCTCCTCTTTGGTCAAACATTAAAACAGGAAAAACTTGCCGAACTTATTTGCCAGGAATATGACCTTTCTATAGTCTGCATTACTCATGGAAAGAATGGCTCATCTGTTTATCGTGATGGCAATTTGGAAAAGGCACCAGGTATAAATGGGCCCGTAGCTGATACCGTGGGCGGTGGAGACAGCTATAGTGCAGGTTTTTTGTTTTCTTATTTATGCGGGACCAGTATGTATGAGGCGGCAGAGTTTGGGGAAATAGTAGGTAATTTTGTGGTTTCTCAATCTGGCGCAGTACCCAAATATCCCAAATGGCTGGAAAAAGAGATAGAAAATTTGAAATATAAGGTAAAAACCTGACAGGTGAGGGAACATGACAGAGAACCGTCCCCTGTCACATAAAAAAGGAGGATAAAATTATGAAATTAGAAAGCCTTGAATTTGAAAACAATGGATTTATTCCGGGAAAATTTACCTGTGATGGCATAGACATCAACCCTGGATTGATTATTGAGGACATACCGGAAGACACTAAAAGATTAGCTCTAATCATGGAGGATCCTGATGCGCCGATGGGGACTTGGGTGCATTGGGTGGTATTTAATATCCACGTAACTGATGTTATAGAGGAAAATACAGTTCCGGGGACTCAAGGGACTAATGATTTTAGGAAATTAGAATATGGAGGTCCTTGCCCGCCCTCAGGCACTCATCGTTATTTCTTTAAATTATTTGCTCTTGATGAAAAACTCCATATAGAAGAGGGCTGCAAGAAGAAGGAATTAGAAGAAGCCATGGAGGGGCATATACTAGCTACAGCGGAGTTAGTGGGCTTATACGAAAGGGAGAAAAATAAAGAAAAAGAATAAGAGAAGAGGTGTAAGATGAATAAAATACTAAAAATCGCAGTATTTTTGGGATTGATTTTGTTCCTTGGTGTCAATGTCTACACTGCCGAAATAGAGGTGAAATCAGAGATTAGTGAAGTTAGCGTCTATACCGATTCTGCTTTGATAAACAGAGTTGCCCGTCTTGAACTTGATAAAGGGACCTATAAAGCAATTTTCCCTGACATCATTCCCGATGTTGACGAGAACTCTTTAAGGGTATCGGCGGAAGGAACGGCGGTAATTAGACTTTTTGGAGCACAGGTTAAGAAAGAATACCTGGAAGAAATTCCTTCAGAAAGAATAAAACAGTTATTAGAGGAAATACAGATATTAGAAGATGAGATAACCCGAATGCAAAACCTGAAAATCGTTCTTGCGGAGAAAAAGAAATTTCTGAATTCAATAACTCTATTTTCCGATACACAGATTCCTCAAGATTTGATTACCAGTATGCCGAAAATAAACGATTTAGAGAATATTCTTATTTTTTTAGATACAGAGTTAAAAGATATTTACGACCAGAATCTGGGCTGCGAACTTGAAATTAGAGATTTAAAGAATAAGGTTGAAACTTTAAAAAGAGAATTATCCCAGGTATCCGGGGTACAGAAAAAACTAAAAAGATCAATTACGGTAGAGCTGGAAGTTTTAAAAGAGGGGAGCACAGATTTGAAGGTTTCTTATCTGGTCAGGGGTGCTTCCTGGAATCCGATATATGATGCCCGGGCAGATTTTGAGAAATCCGAAGTCGAATTAGTTTCTTACGGAGTAATTAAACAGGTTACCGGGGAAGATTGGTTAGAGGTAGATTGCGCTTTATCAACAGCTAAGCCGAGAATCGGGGGGAGCATGCCTTATGTAGCTTCCTGGTTTTTAAGGCCCTATCAACCAATGGTTTCGCGGGATAAAATGCCCGCAGCACCAACGCTTGCCTATCAAACCGAAGCATTTAAAAAAGAAGCTGGAGTCGGGGAAGAAAAAGCTGACGCGGAGATTGAATTTGCAACTGCCGAAGAAAAAGGGATTGCCGTAGTCTACAAGCTTCCTTCCAGGGTAAGCGTGAAATCCGATAAATCTGAACATAAATTCCCCATTTCTTCGCAAATCTTACCGGCGGAGTTTGAGTATTCAAGCCACCCCCGGGTTAGTCCATTTGCTTATCTTGGTTCCCGTGTTACCAACAGTAAAGGCCTTCAATTGCTCGCCGGCCGGGTAAATATATTTTTAGAAGGAGATTTTGTAGGATTTTCCGGCATCGGTAATATTGCACCCAGCGAGGAGTTTGATCTGTATTTAGGCATCGACGAGAATGTTAAGGTAAAAAGAGAAATATTAGAAAAGAAAGTTGACGAAACCCTGATAGCCGGAATTCCCTCGCGAACCAAGAAAACAACTTTTAAATATAAACTTACCGTGGAGAATTACAAATCTAAAAAAATCAAGGTAAAACTGTTTGAAGCCATACCTGTTTCCGAAGATGACCGTATTAAAATAAAGATAGACGAAATAAGCCTCGAGCCGGGCATGAAGGACTGGGAGGATCGGAAGGGAATCTGGTTATGGCAATTAGAGTTAGAACCTGAACAAAAGCAGGAAATATTTTATACCTTTACAGTTGAACACCCCCGGGATATGCTGATAGAAGGATTATAAAGAAAATCAAGGTCAGCCAATTTATTTTTGGCAGAGTTTATTTTTTTCTTTAGATAAAAGGAGGGAATAGATTTTGAGAACAAATAACAAATTAATAATTGGAATTTTGATTGTGGGTCTAATGTTGTGTTTTGTTATCCCTTGCTTTGCCGGAATGACCGTACAGGAAGTGATTAACAATATGCAAAAAGCCCATGAAAAACAGATAAAAGGGATTAATGATTTTACAGTAACACAGCAGGCTACCGGAGGAGTGGCGGCTTTATCCGGTGAAACGGTTACTTATTATAAAAAAGTAAAAGTTGATGGCCGGGAGATATACAAAAGTCGCATCGAATCCCAGGTAATGGGCATGAACATGGTTATAATTAATGATGGCAAATACAGCTGGACCATGAACCCCATGACCGGAGAAATGGACAAAGAAATTTCCGAATATGATTCGGTTCAAATATGGAAAAATCTGGATCCGGTCAGAACTCAATATTTAGGAGAAGAGGAAATAGGCGGGGAGAAAGCATATGTCTTAAAATTTGATAATCCTATTCAGGTTCTGGGAAAACAGCAGGCCATGACCCAACAGGGAGAAGAGCCGGGAGAATCGGCTGAAATGTGGGGGACATTATGGATTAGCAGCAAGACCTGGATGCCTGTTCGAATGCTGATGGAGTTTAAAGCAGAATCAATGAAAGAAGCAGGCGGGATGACCATGATCATGAAAATGAGTACAGATTTAAAAGACTATCGGCAAGTCGGTACCATGCTTCATCCTTATCAGATGGTTATGAGCACAACCATGGAGCTGGATACCACCGGCTTAAGCGAGGAAGAAAAAAAGGAGCAGCAAGGAATGATGCAGATGATGTCGGCAATGATGTCCGGAATGGGGTCTTTTACTGTAGAAACTGTTGAAATAAAAGTTAATACCGGTTTATCCGATAATCTTTTTGACGGGAGTAAATTGGAATAAAATATAACAGGGTATGACAGGGGACGGTTCTCTATCACACTTTTAAAATTATCAATTAAGTAATATATAGAAGAGTTATTAATATTTTGTTTATGTAAGATTGCAGAATAACCGTAAGAATAAGGAAAATAGATATAAATTTGTAAAGGTATTTTATGGAGATTGATAAATTCTGGGAAAAGAAAGAAAAGGAGATTCAGGGGAAAATAATCCACAAATGTTTGGCGCAATATCTGAGTGGATATAGAAATTTTTTCGAACCATTGTGGGGTATATTCTTTTTTACTAAGCAAGCAACCTATTTTCAAACTTTTCCTAAGAAAAATTGGTTTTCATCTATTTGGCAAACAGAGACAGAAGATTTGGGGGAGTCATCTCTTAATTTTTGTATTCCTTGGGATGAAATTACAAAAATAACTTTCCCTGAAGAGAAGTCAAAAATAAAAAAGTTCTTCTTAGGCTCAGGTAATCTGGTAACATTGGATTATGTCAGTGAAAATGAAAGTTTCGGTCTAAAATTATTATTTAATGATGGTATAGATATATTGAAAGAAAGTTCCTCCTCTTTGCGTATAGATAAGTGAATGACAAAAAAATTGTCAACAAATAAAAATTTTAAGGAGGAACGAATAGAATGAAAAGTTCAAGAAATTTAAAAGTTGGAGTAACTCTGCTGGTCATAGCACTGACAGTAGGAGTTTTTGCCCTCGTCGTTTGGGCAGATGGTAATGGAACAGATGAAATAGGAAAGGGATCCAGTGGAATTATAGGAGCTCCCAGATATGGCATGCAAAATAAAGAGTTTTCTAACCAGATGCTAAACCAAGATTGTGAAGGGTGTGAAGACTGTGTAGAAGGCCAGGGGAATGGAATGGATCAAAGAGCAAATGCACCCGATGATGATGGTGACGGTATACCCAACGGACAAGATAAGGATTATGTATCTGTTTGTGATGATGAATGTGATGGAACCTGTGATAGTGAACCCAAAGGCAGTGGCATGAGAATGAATTCTTCTGATAATCTTACTGGATTACAGACTCATGTAAGCGGAAGAGAAATGAAAACAATGTCCTTTGAGAAGCTTGCTCAAATTTGGGGAATAGATGCCAATCAACTGTTAGAAGAAATAAAGAACGAATTTAAACTTACCGAAGAGTATAATATTAACAACACCATAGATGATTTAAGGGGAGAATATAGATTTTCACCTTATCAGATAATGGAGATTGCCCAGAGAATTAAAACAGCATCAGTTGAATAAATTTTTAACTATCAAAATAAAGTAGATAATTTCGATCAATAGGAAATAACTCCCTTACCGATAAGAGTGAGGGAGTTATTTTTTTGGGTGAAAAAAATTCTTGACAAAATGATACAATTATAGTATCATAATAAAAATAAAAACGCGAGGTTTTTAAATCAAAGAAATTATTATCAAGATTAAAAGATTAAAGGAAAATTGATAAGTGAAATTAATTACCCGAAACACCGATTACGCGGTAAGGGCACTTTGTTGTATTGCCGAACAAAAACAAGAGGTAATCTCAGCTGACCAATTAGTTAAATCTTTAGAGATGCCTCGCCCCTTTTTAAGAAAAATACTACAAATTTTAAATAAAGAAGGATTACTTAATTCATCCAAGGGCAAGGGTGGCGGTTTTACTTTAACCGTATCTCCAGAAGAAATAACCCTGGCTGATGTAATGAAAATATTTCAGGGACCGATAAAATTAAACGAATGCAAATTTAAAAAAAGCGATTGTTCTTGTATAAGCGATTGTCTTTTAAAGAAAAAGATAGATGAGATAGAAGAAGAGGTGATGGCAAAATTAAAAGCCATAACCATAGAGTCTATAATAAAAAGGAGGTAAATGTAAATGACTAAGAAGTTAGAGGTTTATAAATGTGAGATATGCGGAAATATTGTTGAGGTATTACACCAAGGGAAAGGAGCTTTAGTCTGCTGTGGGCAGGAAATGAAGCTGATGGAAGAACAGACTGCTGATCAGACTACCGAAAAACATGTGCCGGTGATGGAGAAAATTCCTTACGGGATTAAGGCGGTAGTAGGTTCAACCCTGCATCCCATGGAAGAGAAACACTATATCGAGTGGATTGAAGTTGTTACCGGAAAAGGCGTTTCTCGAAAATTTTTGAAGCCGGGTGACAAACCAGAATCTCTATTTAAAGATGTAGAAGGATTAGAAAAGATTAGAGAATACTGTAATATTCATGGATTATGGGCACATAAAGAGGATAAATAGTACTGTATGTAATTGTGGGGACGTATTGCTATACACCCTTACTTCTGATTTTTTTAGGCTTAAGCTTTTAGTTTTATAAAGAGGAGATGAACAAATGGATTTAAATGCACTTCGCAATATCAGTTACGGTGTCTATATAATCAGTTCTAAAAAAGAAGACCGGATAAACGGACAGATTGCCAATACAGTTTTTCAGACAACTTCCGAGCCGGCTACCATTGCGGTTTGTATTAATAAAGAAAATTTAACCCATGAGTTTATTACCGAAAGTAAAGTCTTTGCCGTTTCGGTATTAGAACAGGAAACCGATATGAAATTTATCGGAAGATTTGGTTTTAAATCGGGAAGAGATGAAGACAAATTTAAGGGAGTAAATTATAAGATCGGGGTAACCGGTTCACCCATAATTATGGAAAATACTTTAGCTTTTATAGAGGCAGAAGTAATTATGCAAATGGAGGCGGGTACCCATACTCTATTTGTAGGGAAAGTTGTCGAGGCAGAGAATATTAAAAAGGCAAAACCGTTGACTTATGATTATTACCATCAAATTAAAAAAGGCGTTTCTCCCAAGACAGCACCCACCTATATTCCGAAAGAGGAAAAATTGGAGAAAGGAATAAATAAAGAAAAAGAAGGAAAGGAGTCAAAAAAAATGATTAAGTATGAATGTACTGTTTGCGGATATATTTATGATCCCAAGAAAGGCGATCCCGAATCAGGGGTAAATCCGGGAACTCCCTTTGAAGATTTACCTGGTGATTGGGTATGCCCGGTATGTGGTGCTGGCAAAGATGATTTTGAAGAGGTGAGTTAAAGATGGCTGTAAAAGAAATAAAAAAAGATATCTACTGGGCAGGAGCGATTGACTGGGATAGAAGGTTATTTGATGAGCTTATCCCTCTTCCCGAAGGTACCAGTTATAATTCTTATCTAATAAAAGGACAAAAGAAGACGGCTTTAATCGATACGGTTGACCCGACCAAAGAAGATGATTTATTGGACAATTTGGATGATTTAGAGATAGAGCATCTTGATTATCTGGTAGTAAATCATGCAGAACAGGATCATTCCGGAACCGTTCCCCTATTATTAGAAATATATCCGGAAGCAAAAGTGGTTACCAACGAGAAATGCAAAAAAATGCTGATGGAACATCTTCTTATAGTGGAAGATAGGATTATCACCGTAAAAGATAATGATACTCTCTCTTTAGGAGGAAAAACTCTAAGATTTATATTTGCTCCCTGGGTACATTGGCCGGAAACCATGTTAACTTACTTGGAAGAGGATAAGATTTTGTTTAGTTGTGACTTATTCGGGGCACATCTCGCGGACAGTAATTTATGGGTTGATGACGAGCCCAGAGCTTACCTTTCCGCCAAGCGATATTATGCGGAGATTATGATGCCTTTCCGTAAAAATATTAAAAAACATTTAGAAAGATTGAAAGATTTAGAGATTAATACCATTGCCCCCAGTCACGGTCAGATCTATTCTCATCCGGAATTTATTTTATCGGCTTATAGAGAATGGATTTCCGATGAAGTAGAAAATGAAGTAATCATCCCCTATGTTTCCATGCATGGCAGTGTTGAGGAGATGGTGTACATCTTAAGTGAAGAATTAATGAGAAATGGGATAACTGTAAAACTCTTTAATCTTTCCAAAACCGATATAGGTACATTGGCTATAGCTTTGGTGAATGCTGCAACTATTGTAATTGCCTCACCTACAGTTTTAACCGGAGCACACCCTCTGGTAGTCTCAGCAGTCTATCTGGCCAATGCCTTAAGACCAAAATTAAGATATGCTTCAATTATCGGTTCATATGGATGGGGAGGAAAGATGCTGGAAAATATTAGTGCGATGATAGGCAATTTAGAAGCAGAAATTCTTTCTTCGGTAATAATAAAGGGTTATCCTAAAGAAGAAGATTATAAGTCTTTGATAAAATTAGCCGGTGAAATAGTAGAAAAACATAAAAATTTATAAATATTAAGTGAGTAAATTTTAAATAGAATATTAAAGGATATTTAGGAGGATGAAAAATGAAAGATTTAAAAGGAACAAAAACTGAAAAAAATTTAATGGAAGCCTTTGCCGGGGAATCCCAGGCAAGAAATAAATATACTTACTTTGCTTCCAAGGCCAAAAAAGAAGGGTATGAACAGATTGCTTCTATTTTTTTAGAAACAGCTGAAAACGAAAAGGAACATGCCAAGCTCCA
>Ga0307378_10005632_pt1 | contig 17389 bp, 26 predicted proteins | sample UN1MG_FD_202238 | JGI IMG/M metagenome (GOLD analysis project Ga0307378, IMG submission 202238) | Soil microbial communities from Risofladan, Vaasa, Finland - UN-1 | ecosystem: Environmental > Terrestrial > Soil > Coastal area > Acid sulfate soil | place: Finland: Risofladan, Vaasa | collected... | reverse complement strand
TATTTTGTACAATTAGTTGGGTCAGGATTCGAACCTGATTAGAAGCAATCTTGCTAAGGGATTATATCTATTCTTTATACAATTAATGCTGTTCGCTACTCACTTGGGATTTTAGCATCCCTCAAGCGAAGAAAATCCAGCATTCAGTCGCATAGTGCGTCCCATCCACACCGCCCAACCAACGGACTCTGTTATTTTGATAACTATTCTAATCCCTTTATTCGTTATCTATCCTGCTGAACTTTAATCCGGGTTTCTGGCTTCGTCAACGCTACGCGTCAACCTATCCATGCAGGGATTCAGGATAAAACGATTTTACGGGCTACAATCCCGACTCTTCTCTGAGTCTTTTCTGCGCAGTTTCAGAGCGTGCTCATCTATTTACACAATGTACTAAATCGTTAGTGCTCCCAGCAGGATTCGAACCTGCAAAACCTCGGGTCTAAACCGAGTGGATATACCAATTCTCCTATGGAAGCATGGTAGCGATATTTCAGGTCATTCGGTCTTTCTTACTGTACTATACTTATCCGGCGCTCAATATAGCCTATAGAATATTCAACCGTCCTCAATGATACCGCCTCTACATGTATTTTATAGGCTTACCCGGTTTAGACCGGAAGCACTATAAAACCTGTATAGTACTCTAGGTGGGAGTCGAACCCACATAAGCCTGCTCGAAAGGCAGGTGGACTAACCATTATCCTACTAGAGCATGTTACTATTGTTAAAGTTCAATTATTACTAAAAAGCAGAGGGCGTTCAGGTCGCTACCCGGTGAGATTTTCAACTACTAGGTTTTCTGTCCTCAGAGCCTTCATAGTATCCCAAGCCCCTCAATGCGCCTTTGCTCCGCATATAATTATAACATACTTTCTACATTTTGTCAAGGGTAATAACAAAATCTCTTTCGAATCTTTCCCTTGGATATTTAAATCGTTTATTATCATACCCAAACCATATATAATTATTAGATACGTTTAATATCTTGACAATCTTATTCTTTTCATATTTTGGATTATAAAATTCAGATTTTAATATCTTCAAAATCTTCTCCTAAATATTTTTGCTTTCCTACTTGATTAGCGCGTTCTCCAGTGCAACTTTATTCAAACAATTCCCGAAATTATGCAGAGAAGTTTCTTGAGACTTGAGATGTTTAATAGAAAATCCGCTTTCATATAAAGCGTTGTAGTCATAAGTCGCACAAAAACAAATAACCTTTGAAGTATTTTGAACCTGCACAGGGAAATCGTCTAGTTGGTGCCAGTCATCAAACGTAAAAGCTTCTATTACAAAATTTTCTAACGTTTCATTGGATAGGACATCTTCCACACATTTCGATGTCTGTACTTTAATTTCCGGTGGAAGAGTATAGGTTCGAATCCCGTTGATTCTGCTGATTCTAATACTCGTAAGTTTCATGCGATTGTCGAGTTCTATAACTGCTCCTACTAGCGCAACGAAAACTAGTATAATCAAAAGCCCAGCTAAGATAACTAGTAACCATCTATTTTTCATTCTATTCTCCATTATTGTTGTAATACAATTATAGCACAATATTGATTATTTGTCAAGTACTTTTATATGCAATTTGTGTTGAAATTCAGTGCACCTTGATGGATTTGAACCAACGACCTCCTGTATGTCATACAGGCTATCTAACCAACTGATATAAAGGTGCAATTTAAGCAGTTTTACATCGTGCTCAGGATGGAACAACATTTTAAATTACCAGTAACTTATATCTCTTAAAAATATTCTTTTTATTGTCCGGCAAAGCCTCGGTACAAAATGCAGTGTAACCCATATTATAATCTGATTCATAAAATACTGCACATCTTATTCCCATGTTTTCAAGTTTTGCCATTTCCCACATTAGAGCCTCTTCATTTTTTATTTGAATTGCAATTAAAAATGTTTTATCTCCGCAGTGTTGAAATAAACTACCAGCCTTTAAACAGGCGTGTCCAGCTTGAACAACTTTTGTAGCATTTGGAAGGTCTTCCCTTACAAAAACATATGCTACCTAAGTCATTATGTTAAATCCTTATAGGCATCTGGTTTTCCGAAATCATTCCAGTCTTTAGGTATATTCATTGATTTCTCAGCATTCCTAATTTGTTCGATTGTAAATAAATCACCAAACAAAGGAACAAGTTTATTTTTAAAGCGATATTCAGATACAGGAACACTAAAAAGCTTGTGGTATTTAGGAATATAACCATTTTCTATTCTCTTGGAATTTGTTGAAACTCTTATAGCTTTTCTCCAATCCCTACCACGTAACACCAAGTATATAATGTGTTCGTAATGCGTTAAAAGATTCTTTTTTTCACTATCGTTTACTAAGTCACTCCATGTTTTTATAAGCTTATTGTAATTTTCTTGGTCTTCGTCAAAAAAGTAAGTTCCAGTAATTTGTTTCGAAAGCGTGTTCATTATTTTTCCTTTTCTATTCTATTTGATTGATTAAAATATATACAAATTAAAAGAATAGTTAAGGTGGCAGTCTGCTACGCTACAACATTTCTTACCTCCTTTCTATTATTTAACTAGTGCTCTTGCCGGGAATCGAACCCGATTTAACTGTTTTAGAGACAGCCTCTTTGCCATTAAGAATCAAGAGCTAGAATTTTTACTAGTTTTCTTAATTGTATCCATAATATCAGACAAAGCTTTTGTATTAACCCATCTTTTCAATTCTAACTCTAATATATCATCTTCCATATAGAAAGCATCATTGTTATTGCATGTCATATTTGACACAAAAGATATAATCTGACCTAATCTAAAATCAGGATGTGCTTTCCAAAAAAGTTCTAACAAATGTAATACTCTATCAATACGGCTTATTTCCCTCATTTGTTTTCCTTTATAAAATCTCGTTTAAATCTTTCTTTCGGATATTTAAACCTTCCGCTTGTGTGTTTAAACCATACATGTTTTTTAGATTGCCTTAATACTTCTACAACTTTACTTTTTTGGCTTATTGCCCTATAAAATCCAAGTTTTATGTTTTCCATAGTGCTGATGGCGAGATTCGAACTCGCATGCCATTTATGACGTATGCTCTTAAGGCATATGTGTAAACCAATTCCACCACATCAGCAAATTATGTTTTCTGTCTTCTCCACGAAGTAGTCATACTATGACAATTTGGACATAAGAGCTCTAGATTAGATAAATTATTATTAACAGAGTTTCCATCTTTATGATGTAGTTCCAGAGAAATTGGAAATCCCATCCACTCGTTATTGCCGCAATTTTCGCATATTCTACCCCGTTCTTTAATTAAATTTAACTTCAAATTTGAAGATTTCTTATAATCTTTATAGTCCTTTAATCTCTTTCCTTTACTCCAAATCTTTCCTGTAAAATGGGATGTATCTAAATCTAAAATAGCTATCTTTCGTTTAATATTGTTATAATTTCCTCCCGCTTTTACTAAACCTAAGTCTTGTAAAACTCCGGCTATACTAAAATTATTTTTTACCGCATTTTTTATGTCTTCGTTTGTATAATTCTTTCTAAAAGTCATTTTCCTTTTTCTTTTTTTAATTTTATTTACTAATTTAAATATATTGCACTTACATAATCTGAATTTTTATACCACTTCGCTTTTTTTGGACACGAAAAAACATGAAACACATGTCCACGAATTTCAAGGTAGCAATAGGGGAACTTAAAACTACAACGTGGTGCAGGTTCTGCTAATAACTCAAAGTCTTCGCCATACATAAGTTCTTCAAATGATACCTGTATTTCCATAAATAACCATCCTTTAACAGCAAAAGCTGTCAGCAAGTGTCTTGGGTATATTTTTTTATTATGGGCGCTAGAGGACTTGAACCCCTAACGGTAGAGAACATTAACTTAGCTATTGTAAGCAAGTGCTACTATTTTAATTAAACTAAGCGCCCACAAGTGCCGCGAGAGAGATTCGAACTCTCAAATAACAAGGTTTGAGCTTGTCGTGTCTGCCGATTGCACCACCGCAGCAAGTATCTTTATTCTTTCATTCTAACTAATTTCTCCAATTCTTGTACTACCCAAAGTGCTCGTCCAAGAGCTTTTGATAGCTCGTCTGCGAGATTTTGGTCTAATTCGGAGAGGCGGTCATAATTTGACACATCCATATCCTCTAAATCCAGTTCCAGTTCTTCTAATTCATTATAGCTTACGTTCATCTTATCTCCTTGTTAATTTATATACTAATTATACAACATATTTTTAAATTTGTCAAGTGCTTCCTGCGGGAATCGAACCCGCATGCCATGCTTGAGAAGCATGTATGCTAACCGTTACATTAAGGAAGCCTGCCCAGCTATTCTTTTATATACATATAATTATATCACACATTTCCGTATGTGTCAAGGGTTGATTCAACAAGACCCCAGTCAATGTTTCCACCAGTTCTATCAATAATACAGTTATATGCTTTTCCTGTATTTAAAATTGTAACCGGGAGCCCAACAGATGTCTCTATCTTATCAATTAACTTCATTACTTTTGGTGTAATTTTATTTACATCTTTAATATTTTTCATTTGGGAATCGTAGTGGTCACAAAAGGTGAGTGCAATTTGTGTTGCTCCGTTTACTTCTACCGCATAATTTAGCATGTCAAAATTAATTCCTTCTGCTTTTCTTCTTGTTTTTCCACCAATCGAACTTGGCTCAGCAATCCCGTTAGAAATAATCTCGCTAACAGATAGTTCTCTTGAACCCATATCCCCAGCCCCCTCACGGGTAGGCATTGTCTTTACAACTAATACTACTTCTTTTATATTTTTCCAATTTAGCAAAACATCATCTGCGGCAGCCATACTGGTTATATTGTCCGAAGTTGTATTTGGATAATCATCACTCAAAGCTAAAGAAAGAAATGTTCCTTGTGAAGATTCTATAACTACAACTCTGCTCTTAGCTTTACTGTTAATTTCAGAACTACAATCGGTTATATAATCTTTTAATATATCAATATCCCGCGCTTGTTTTGCTTTTCGCAAAATAAAATCTGCTCTACAATAACCAGTTCCGCTGAAAGTTGAACCAATAGATGCCATTCCTTTACTATTTTCTTCGGCTTCAATGTGTTCTTTCGTAATAATAGGACAGCGATAGTCTATTTTTACACGGTTATATAAGTTATATCTTTTGATTTCGTGCATTAATTTAACAGGGTCAACCGCTACACCAGAACCAACACGAATCTCAACACTCGGATTAAAAATCCATCCTAAAGCTAATTGATTTGTCTTTAAATATGTTTTTTCATCTTTTAAAAATATACCATGTTCTGCGTTACTACCAGTACCAGCTCGGCATATAAGGTATGCGTTTTCTCTTGCTGATAAATAAGCACTTACTACTCCTTTTCCCTCATCCCCCCATTGTCCTCCAACAATAATATAAGCTCCGTTGTTCATTTCACCTTTTCTTTTGTTTTATAAATCTTTAATAGAATTTTTCCCTGCCAGAATAAAACTACCGTGTTCTTTTATTTCAGTAATATTCCTTGCATTAAGATAAGTTGCGGCAGATTTAATTCCCCATGAAAATTCATCAACAAATTGCTTAAGAAACATTGTTTTTGAGATATTTTTTTCAATACCCTCTATAGACTTTATTTGTGTAAAATCCATTTCTTCCTGTAATTTTTTGCTCGCCATCCCGTAAATAGTTCCGTCAGACGAACTTTCAAATGTTTTACCAAACAGGCTTCCAATCATAATAACATGAGCGCCAGCAACAAATGCTTTTACAGCATCACCACTATTTTTAATTCCTCCATCTGCCACAATGTATGCGGTTGAACAGGCTGAGCAATCATTTATGCTGGTTATTTGAGGAACACCTATTCCAGTAACATTTCGAGTAGAGCATAGAGTACCACATCCAATTCCAACTCTAACTAAATCAACACCAGCGTTTTCTAAATCTATAATTCCTTCTAAGGTAGCTACATTACCAGACATTAAAAGAGTAGGTAATTTATGTTTTATAATATAATTTTTTATAGTTGCACAGGTATTTAATAAAGCTTTTGTGTATCCGTTGGCTACGTCTACACATAATATTTTGGGAATATATCCTAGCAGCCATTGAAAATCATCTTTCAATCCCATAGAAAGACCAAAATTACTAACATAAGCTATTTTATTAAGCTCGCTTTCCCATTCAGACATGTCGTTAAAGAATCTCGGTAGAATTGCAATCCCTCCCAATTCAGACAAAGCAGATGCAAAATCAGCATCCACAATTCCCCTCATTGGACTTCCGATAACAGGAAAACTTAGGGTTAATGCGCCCGATAATTTTACTGATATATCTACATCATTTCGGGAATTTAACGATGAATGTATTGGCTTAATTAAAACATCATCAAAATCTAATCCTTGCTCGTTTTCAAAGTTCATTTTTCTCTGTTCCTTGTCATTTTTTTATTGTTTTAAACTTCTTTTAAAACTATCATTTTATACTACTCTTTTTTCCCAATTGTAAATGAAATTTCTTCTGGAAGTTCTAAAGAAAAAACAAAATCAGCGTTACATTTTGGACAAAACTTATACATATCATCCAAAAATGCAATCTCAATCTCGGTGTTACAATAAGGACATGTAACAATTCCCGACCATTCAACTTTTCCTTTTGCTTTTGCTTTTGCTTTTGGTGCATTCATTTTCATTTAAAACTCCTTTATGTTAGCGGGAAGTGCTGGATTCGAACCAGCGTGCCTATTAAGGCAACTTATTTTCAAGACAAGCACAATAATCCATCTCTGTCAACTTCCCGTAAAAACTGCTGTTCAGGTCGCTCGGCTATGATATGACGACACCGATTGTCTCTTATGAGCATCTGTTCGGTCAACACAAACCTATCATCTACGCCCTTTGTTCACGTACCGCCCTCAATGCAGCAGTTGTTACCAAGTGTGTAGCCTAGTTTTTACCCTTTTATTAGCTACACATGTTATCCCTGCTGAAAGTTATCCACCGAAGGGTACAGGGACAGTACGCCCTGAGGGACTCGAACCCTCATGACTCTAGTATGTAAAACTAGCGCTTGACCAATTAAGCTACGGGCGTAAATTGAGCCTTTTTATATCATGCTCAGGATAACCCCGCGTCGCTTAGTTCAAGCGTCACGGGCTCCACCGATTTTTTATGGAAATCGGAAACCGCAATCTTCAATCGTCTCCTCTATATCTTCTTCTGTTGTTAAAATTCTTCTTTCATTTCTATGTAATCTGTTTTCCCTGCACCAAGGGCAGGAGCCCCCGGGTCTACATGTTCTGTCAAATATTCCTGACCTATAATATGGTTTCCTATGTTCTTTTCCGTGTTCTATAGCTTTTTCAAGGCTCACAGATTTCTCCTTTTATTGAATTACAGCATATAATTATACCACATAATTATGTTTTTGTCAAGGGTTAATTATCTTGCTTTTGCTTCGTGATTTTCCATACAACGCACACAAAGAGCAGCAATTTTTCTGACTTCCTCGAGTGCCATATCATCACCAATATATTGTGTCCACGCCATTACAGCGCTGTGAACATATGCATTAAGCAATAGTATCTCTTCTCCGGCAGTTCTTTGCCCGGGGGATTGCTCTCTTCTATCCTGATGCTCTCGTTCTCCGTCAATTAGTTTGTAAACGTCTTTTCTATCCAATTTATTTTCCTTCTCTCTATTTTTTTATATTATATCCGTACTTGGGTAATTTAGAATCTCTTCGTTTATTTATCAAAATTATCACATATTCCATTACGACGTACTTCGTGGCTTCCTTTCCACTTCTCGAATTCCCAATCATCCGGGGAAAGTACAGAATTATGAGACAATAATTTGTAGCTTTCATTCGAATGCGTTTTGTCAAAAATACAATAGATTGATACACCTTCCCAATCAGCATCAACAATCGCATGTTTGCACAAAAAACAACCATCAAGTTCTCTATAGTTTTTCATATTTATTTTGTCCTCAACTCATAATAAAATTCATGTTTTATGTAGTGCTTGTTTTCTCTTGTTCAATAAATTCAATATACCAACTGGGCAATATTAAGATAAGCTCATACATGTTATAGTCTGTCTCTTTAAGTTTATCTGCAAAAACAATTCCCTCTTGATTTCTTTCAAATACAGTAGTATTTTTTTCTGGATAGTCTTTTCTGAACTTACCAAGATACATTGACCATGCTTCAAAAGCATCTGCAAACTTCGAATATCCTTTATCACAAACAATTAGCGAACCCCCATCTCCGCTACTTGCTACCATAAAATCGTGAGCAAGTTGAAATAAATTATATAAATTTTCTATTCCTGTTTTCATTTTTTCCTTATAAAATTAACGTTTTATTTTATTAAAAGTGACACATTTTTTTAACAAACTCATTCTCTTTGTTTATGGGATGTACCGAAAGAGATTGCATATAATTAAACATATTCTCTTGATATTTTTCTTTACAATCCGCAATCTTTTTATTCCAAATATCAATTTCATCGTACCAGTTTGGTGCTGCTTTTTTTAGAATATCAAAATATCCAAAGTCAGGAGACCTAAATTTTATTTGAGGATGGCTGTCAAGATAACTTTCAACTGCACAATGGCAACACTCTACAAACAATATATACTTATCAAGTGTTTTTTTGTCTAAAATATCGGAAAAAGTTTCAATATCTAATAAATCTAAAGACAGTCCATATTTCCATGCATTCTTTGATATCATTTTTCTCCTTATAAAAACCAATCCTTATGCCAATAAATGTGATAAACTTCACCATCTAACTTGTGGACTGTACCAATAAATACCATACCGTCAGCCAAGGATACTTCAAAACCAGTTGGAATTACAAGAAATATGGCATCCACATCCCCGTAATCTTTGTGAGAATCATCAATCTCTGCCCACACAAACAATTTTCCATTTTGTTCAGCTACAGAAATAGGTTTACGAATTTTAGGCATCTCTATTGAAGATACAATGCCTTTTATTTCCCTTGTTCCTTCAAGAGTATTTGATATATATACTTTACCATTTTCTACAAGTTCATATTTAAAAATTTTCATTCATCGTATCCTTCCTTAAACCTTATAAAACACGCATTTTAAATTTTACGAAACAAGCGTGCTGTCACTAGTCCAAAAAAAAAGCCAAAAATAAACATAAAATCAGAAACCTGTTTGCACACCCTTGCTATTTCATCTATAGAACTAATAATTTCTTCCATAATTCCTTCTTAAAATCCTGTGCCTACGATTGATGTTCCTGCGCTTGATGTCCAACAGGCTGTCATTACACTTGCAGTTGTTCCCATAGCCTGTGCTACAGAATAATAGCTTGTTGTTGCTGTACTCATTGTAGCACTTGATACCATTATATTAATATAATTTCTGCTATCCCACCTTCTATCCGTTATTGTACCATCGGTAACATATCTACAATGTTCATGCCCACATTTAGGACAATTTAAAACGTGCCTACCATCTAAAGATTTGTCAATATCAAATTGAACATATGTACTACAATTATGACAAAAAATTTCTTGTCTTTCAACAAAAGTTTTCATAATTTTTTCTCAACCTCTTGCCTTATATTACTGGTAATTTTTTTAGATAAACGTCTCCATGCTGGATGCGGAGCAAATATTATGGGTATGCTTGTTTCTAAATTTCTGATAGCATTTTTTGCAGAAACACCGCACGCCAATATAACAGATGGTTTTATCTTGCCTATCTCTTTCCTTAAATAGTTTAAATCACATTTGAAAAAAGAAGAAGCGACATCCCCAACAATAGGGGATGCGTTCCTTATTTCTACGTCTTTTGTTGGTAACATTTCGCTCAAACGTCTCCCGGTATGAGAATTTAGGAATGAACTACGTTTATACGATGGCACATACCCATCTTCTACACCATAAGCATTTTGTAATACAACTAATATCACGATTAAATACTCCTTTAATTATAGCACACAACTATGTTTTTGTCAAGCACTTATATATATAATCAGCAACTTTATAGTAACCCTTTTCTGATAAATGAGTTTTATCTTTTTTATAGTTCCTAATAACAGATATATTATCTAAATTTATAACTTTGTCATCAAAAACTGGACTTAATGTTCTATTAAATAAGAATCTCTCTTTTTCAAAATTTGGGTAACTGGCGTGGGCGATTCTCTTAATTATCGTTGCAATAAATATATTGCTAGTTTTCTCACGCACAACTTCATAAAATTCAGCTAAATTTTCAAGAGCAGTTTTAGCACTTCCTCCGGTAAATAAATCATTTGTGCCAGCCCATATGATGACAATATCATCGGGATTTTTAATATGTTCTGTAAATAAATCTTTATAGCTAGCAAGATGGGATAATCTTAGCATCGTTCTTCCGTAATTTCTGACCCTAAAATTATCCCCCATCCTGTCTTTAAGCATGCTGGGATATGATTTATCTTCTGCCACCCAAAGTCCTGCCGTCAAACAATCCCCAATGCAGTGTATTGTTGTTTTTAAAATAGGTAACTCTGGTTCTTCTATAAATTCCTCCCAACAGAATGTTGTCTTATATAATTTTCCCATATTAATATTGACGACTACCTTTCATTTTTATATCGCTCACTCTTATGAATATGGGGTATCTAAAAGTTCCTCATATAACTTTAAGATTACTTTTTCAATATTTTTATCCGAAGATTGAGTTAGAGCAAAATCATAAGCGTCTGTGTCTGCTAGTTTCTGATATTTTGGATGATTTTCAATTACTTCAGATATAGCATTTTCCCAATTTTTATACCCGTTTTCTGTCATTGTACCAAAGTCGTGAAGCTCATCATACGTTGGATAATTTGTAGCAATCCAAGGTACTTTTACAGCCATATACTCCAGTGCCTTAATCCAGCTTCTTCTTTTATCATATTCCCCAGAAAGAGGAGCAAGTCCTATGTCTAATGTTTTTAATAAAGAAGTCCATTGTTCCGGTGGTACAAATTTTTGAAATACTTTATTTTTAACTTTAAGCAAATCATAAACACGCTTATCTCCGCTGATAAGTATTTTTACATTTGGATATTTTTTAGATATATTTTCCAAAGCAGGTATTACTCCGCTATCTGTAAAGCTTGAATGATGGGATAAACTGCCACACCAGCCAACAAGCAATTCTTCATGCTCATATAGGGGTTCAACATTCATATATTTATCCATATCTAAAAAATTGTGTACATAATATGTTTTATTAAATTTAGCCCAGTCTTTAGCTAAATTTACAGATGGTACTTGCACACCTTTTGCTATTCTCAACCCCCAACCAAATTGTTCAATCGGAAGAGGGCGCATTAGTGCGGATACAATATTTCCGTCTTTATCTCTTCCCTTAATTTCTCCCTTAGTCCAAAAACCATATGAGATATTCTTAGGATGCATGATATTATATGCATCATCAAATATTGCCAATACGGTCTTGTTTCTTACTTTCCAGTATTGCATCATCACTAATGTATCACCAAAGAAATTTCTTTCGACAACAATAACATCAGCTTCCTTGCATAGAGCCTGAGATTCTTCAGAATTACTCAAGAACTCATTTATGTATAATGTTTTTGCTGTATGTTTCTTTGTTTTATTAATATGTTTAGCTGGTATAATACAGTTCCATTCTGAACAATTCCATTCTTTTTTTGAATCTGCATACACATAAAGAACTTTCATAATCTATTCTCCTTTTTATAATCCATAATCTTTTGGGTTTATACCGACTCGTTCTAAGACCTTATTTTGGGTACTGATAACATAATTTGAATTAATTGCGGTATGTCTCCAACGTTTGAAAATTTTAATCCAGTTCGGAGCAAAATTTAAAGTCCCCGTCATTTGAGTATTATCGCTTCTTTTCGAACATTCTGTATCAATCAATTTCAATTCCTCAAAATTATTTTTTCTACTAAGGCTTACCCAAAAATCGTGGTCTTCGCTTGTTGTCATTGTTTCATCGAACCAATAGTCTGCTTCATCCCATGCTTTCCTGCTAAACAATACATTGCAACATGGCGCTATATTTTGTATAAGTATTAAATCTTTATCAAAAAAAGAATCCCAATATAAAGTTTTTCCTTTACTCGCATAACCTTTGTCTGTTTTATCCCAATGGTCTAACAGAGAGCGGGTATAAACAATTTCAGCTTTCAATTTCTTCATCATATACATACGAAATTCTATTGCATATTTCAAATAAATATCATCGTCGTCTAACAAGCATATATAGTCGCCTTTGCAATTTTTTAGAGCCACATTCCTTGTACCCGCTAATCCTTTATTCTCAGAATTTTGAAAATATTTTATTCTTAAATCCTTAAAAGAATTTACAACATCTTGCACATCTCTCCCGGCATCATTGACAACCACAATTTCTAACTTTTTATATGATTGCTCCAAGAGAGATTTTATTGCTCTTTCTAAAAGCGCTGGTCTGTTATATGTTGGTACTAATATAGAAACCAAATCTTTTTCCCTGTTATTTTTTACTGCGCTATTTCGTGTCATTTTTTACCAACTATGTATAGACAATATGAGTGTGGAGGTTTTTGCCAGTGTTCCTTTTCTATAGACCAATTCGCCGATTTCATCAAGTCTACTATTTGCGAATATGTAAATCTAAAAACATGTTCGTCATTTGTAGTCTTAAGACCTAGCCTTTCTATTATAGATAATCCTATCATCAAGTTTCCGCCGGGTTTGGATACTCTATATGCCTCTAAAACTGCCTTAAAAGGGTCTTCAAAGTGGTCTAATGTTGACCTCATGTGTGTCCAATCGAATAAGCTTGACTTAAAGGGAAGATATTCTGCATTCGCTAGGAGAAAATAAGATGGCTCTTTTAAAGAAGGATATGCCTTTAATAAGTTATCTCTTTTATATAATTCCTCAAAGGCATTCACATATACATCTATGTTTACGTAAAAATCAGACTTATTTAAAAAATGTCTTAGTCTCCCCTGTTCTCCTCCGATATCTAGTATTTTTCCACTTATATTGTACTCATCTGTATATATTTCTTTTACAGAATCTATTTCATTTGTATATTCCTGAATATTATCTGCTTCTCCTACTCTCTCTGCATAATATTCAAACTGTTCTTGAGAAATTTGCCATTGTTTTGTACTTTCGGGGATACAATAATCAGGTTTATTTATTCTGAAATCATATACTCGTTCTAAATTCTTTCCTGTATTCACAAACCTCTGTATAAATTCTAAGCCGCATTCTGTACAAATAAAAATTTCATCTTTTGATACTAGGCTGCTTTTACAATGCGGGCAACAAAGCATTCCCTCAAGTTTTTTGTCAAATAGTAAAATCATCTCTCTCCTTATAATATATTACTTTTTTATTCATCCTCTACATCCTTTTTAGCATCAAATATCTTTTCGGCAATCACCAAATGCCCATATGACAACAACTCCCAAGAAGTATTTGGTTTCTCACCTAGTTTGCTCAATAAATCTATCGTTGCATTTATAGCTTCTTTTCCTCCCTCACTCATGTCTAGATTTTCGCAATATTTTTGTGCAACACTAGGCAAGCGGTGTAATTCTTGTGCTAAATATGAAAAATAGTCTCCGTATGTTTCTACTGATACAACAGTTAAACCGTACACGGGTAATGTTTTAAAGTACCAATAAGAACTAAAACCAGTCGAATAGTGGTATGGTGCAAAGTGTGTTATAGAACAAAAAGGAGCTGTCAATATTAGTCTCCCGTTCTTTTTCAGCAATCTGGATAATTCTTTTATTGCTAACACAGGATTTACCACATGCTCGAGCACTTCGCTGCATAATATTGCATCGAAAGATTCATTTTTCCTTGGTATATTTGTTATATCACTAATTATATCCAAATCTTTAAACTCATAGTCTGATACTTGTATACCAGTATTATTTGCCTTTCCGTCATACTCGGCTATGTCCTGAGAAACATATTTCAAATGTTTACAATATTTTTTATGATTTTGGTCTCCGGCACCAGCATCTAATATTATACTTTTTTCCGGTAATTCCAGCAATTTGCGTTGTATCCAATTTTCTCTAAGCAGGTCGTTATCTCTTCCGTATTTTAGTTGTTCCATTATTCTCCTTTAAATTACATAAATATTATTTATCTCATCACAATATATTTTTCTGTACCCCGCATTTTTAAAATATTCATTTATAAAAGGTGCTTGATTTCTTAATTCTACCGCCGGATGCAGCTCTTGTACTTCTACAATTGCCATCTTTGGTTTCCAATAATTAATATTGAAATATTCTAAAACATTTGTTTCAGAACCTTCAACATCTAGATTAAGAACTTCGAAATTTGTTTTTACATTATTTTCTTCTAAAGATTTATCTAAAGTAGTTATTTGTGAAAAAACTTTGTAAGAGTTTGCATAATCTCCCTTCCAATATTTTGTTTTGGAATGCCAAGTGCTGTATGTAGACAAAGTCCCGGCAATAATAAAATCTATTGTTCCGATTTTGTTTCCTATGCAAGTGTTTATGACTTTTACATTTTTGTGATTTTTATGATTTCGAACACAAGAATTATAAAAAGCATCAACTGGTTCATAACAAATTCCTCCCCAACCTTCCTCTGCTAGAATAAAAGTATTGCTGGCTAATATGCCATCGCAAGCTCCAACATCTACAAAGAAACCATTTTGGATATATCCGAAATAATCCAAATATATATTAGCTAGATTTTTAACTTGACCATTTGACTCCCCATAACAAGTCCTCATTTATTTTTCCTTTTCTTCAAGATTACACTTAATCAATGTATGCCAACCAAGGTTTTCTTCTAATGCTCTAAACATACTTTTAGGCATTTTTTTAAACCAAGGCAGCAATTCGTATTTATACTTAATATATTTATTAATCACATATGGGAATATGTGGTCTTGCTCAATACTTATAATGTTATAATCCCTCAATAATTCTCTTATCTCTTCATTGTTATAGGTATTTGCAATAGGGCATCCGAACTGAGCCTCGGGCTGGTCTATCCCCGCTTCTATCATAATCCTTTTCCATGAGTTTTTAGCATATAGCATTAATCGAAATTCAGAATTATTGTCCATATACTTTTTTATATTAGTTATAATTTTTTCTGGATTTGGGGTGTGATGGATTACGCCAAAAGAGTATATTAGGTCGTAATGCTCAATAGGAATAATTTTGTCCAATTCTTCAGCATTACCACAATAGAAATTCCCTTTTATATTCAGAGCATAAAACCGAGCTTTAGCAATATCAAGTGTTTTTTGTGATAACTCTATACCTGTATAATTAGCTCCTGCCCGAACAAAGTTAGATGCATCAATTCCAATTCCACATCCAATTTCAAGAACTTTCTTTTTATTCCACTTGTCGAATTCTGCAAACTTTAAAATATGGGGTTCTACAAAATATTTTCTTTTCTCTGTTTCGTTAAAATATTCTATAGTGCCCATTGGCGCGTTAGAATGCCTTATATTACAAGGGCGAGAATCCCAAAAATTACGGACAGAATCTAAGGTACTCATTCTTTATCCCATAGGTTTTTTAACTGGTTTTTAGCGTAATCCGTATTTGGTTCAATGCCAAGCGCTATGTATATAATATTTGGTACATTTTCCAATTTCTTTTGTAAAAGTCTCCAGCAATCATATACAACAATCTGTTTATTTGGAAAATCGGAGGGTTCAATATTTAAAAAACTAGGGTCAGAGGTTGCAACTATAACAACATCAGATTTTAAAATACACTCTTTTGCAGTGTTTACAATAGATATTTTATTTTTTAGCACGCTAGCTGCCACTGAATTTGCCAGCGGGTCATAACCTACCACTTTGAAATTTTTAGAATTAAAATATTCAGCAAGTTTAATTGATTGTGATTCTTCTATAACTCCTGAAGTGGGTTTAAAAGACAGACCCAGTATTCCAATTACATCATCTTTTTTTAGCATACTTAAAATTTTATTACCAATAACAAAAGTTAAATCATTGTTCAATTTATCTGTTGTCTTGGCTATATCAGAGTTGCATCCTACAGCATCAGAAATAAAACTTAATGCTACGTTATCTCTCGGGAAGCAAGTGCCCCCATATCCCAAACCTCCTGTAAGATATTTCCTTCCTATTCGTTTGTCACAACCTAAAGCATCTGTAATTATATCAATATCTGCCCCAAAAATGTGCGATGAAATTTCAGCTAGCATATTTGCAAACGTTATTTTAGTTGTAATAAATGTATTTAATGCCACTTTAGTTAACTCGGCATTTTCTATTGACATTCTTTTAATTGGAGCAATATTTCTCATTAACTTACGATAGCATTGTTCCAACATATTCCCAGATTTCAAATCAAATTCCCCAATAAGGTTAAAATCAGGATTTAAAAAATCATCAATAACACTTCCTAAAGCAATAAACTCTGGACTATAACATAACCCAAAATCTTTACCACATATTTTTCCAGACTCTGCCTCAAGAGTTGGTAATAAACCAAATCTTGTTGCGCCCGGGAGTACAGTACTTGTCAATACTACAAGATGATATCTGTCTTTATTTTTCAATACTTTTCCAATAGATTTAAAACATTCTTTTACATATGATATAGAAAACGAACCATCAGGACAAGATGGAGTAGGAACAATTACAAAAGTAATATCGGACTCTTGTATTGCCTCCTCATAATCTAGTGTTGCTGTAAATCTCTCTGCGTTATCTCTAATCGTTTCATCTAGATTTGTCTCTTTTATAGGGGCAAGCCCTCTGTTTATCATATCAACAGATTTTTGATTTACATCAACACCAATTACTTTATATCCTCTGCTTGCAATTGCAGCGCCCATACTTGCGCCAAGTTTTCCCAATCCTATTACTGAATAAATATCATTCATTTTATATTTTCTCCTAATGTTATTCGATTATAATGTCTTTTGAGTGTTTCTTACCAATTAAAAAATCCTTATATTTATTTAAGAGAAAATTATGATTTTTTTCATTAGACGTATAAAAAATTTTAGCGCTGTCAAGATTTTTCCTACTTGTTCCCCATTCCAATTCAGAAATATAGTCAGCCGCATAAGCTCCAACAAACCATCCATGATTAATATATCCTCTTATTCCAATATCTACATCATCTAAATTCTGTGGAGCATATGATTCATCCATGTAATTCAAAGTCTGAACTTTTTCATTATCAAAAAGTATACAGCCACGATTAATTGCATCTCTTATCGCAAATACATTTCTAGCTATACCTACATCTCTACCAGCCACATTTATAAACTTTAAATGCGACCCATCACCGAGAGGAACAACGTCTACGGAATCCCTCGATGTTACAGCCAATACATC
>Ga0307378_10005628_pt1 | contig 17400 bp, 36 predicted proteins | sample UN1MG_FD_202238 | JGI IMG/M metagenome (GOLD analysis project Ga0307378, IMG submission 202238) | Soil microbial communities from Risofladan, Vaasa, Finland - UN-1 | ecosystem: Environmental > Terrestrial > Soil > Coastal area > Acid sulfate soil | place: Finland: Risofladan, Vaasa | collected... | reverse complement strand
ACATAGCGGAGACAAGCATGCTGACGATATCAGACAAATTCAAAGCGGTTTGGGAAAAGCCCAACCCCATGACGCCGCGCATCGACAAAGTAGGCAGCAAGGGAGAGTTCATCTGGGAACTCTCCCACGGAGACGGCCTGCGGCCCGGTACCACGATGTGGGGCGTTACCGTCCTTACGAAGGAGGGGAAGAAGACAGAGCAGACGCAGACGCTAAGTTCTGGCGGATTCCCCTCTAAAGAGGAGGCAATGGAATACGTTGACAGTCTGTCGGACGTGGAACTCGACGACGAAGCCGACAACAAATAAAAGGAGATCCCAACATGGAACGATACCTATTATTCGCAGGGGACTACGCAGAGGCCCATGGAGGTGTAGAAGACCTCGTCGGCCACTACAAGGACAAGCGCACCGCCCGGCGCCGCGGAGAGCAGTACGATTGGGCAGAGATCTTGGACACTAAGACCGGTAACGTAATACGCTTCAAAGAGAACACAGGCATGTGGTGGCAAAAGGCTACACTTTACTCACTGGTCTGCGTAGGTTGCGGATCTGCATTACTAGAACAAGACAAGGAAGCTGGCCTGTGTCATACGTGTGAGGACGGGTTATGACAACTGAAGAACGCCTGATAGCGATCGCAAAGAGCAGGGGATGGAAGCCTGTATCCCTCGGACCTGACTTGCCTCTTGCGTGGGAAAAGGGGGACAAGAAAGCAATCAACAGTTGCTACCTCCCAAGATACCTTACGGATCTCAACGAGATGCACGAGATTGAGACGGACATGTCCCGGGAAGAGTTCTGCGAGTACATCACCCATCTCAAGGCCGTGATCAGCAGGGACACGGGCAACGGCGCCTCCGAGCGAGACGTCATTTCAGCCAAAGCATATCAACGCGCAGAGGCATACGCGAGGATAATCCAATGACGGAGGGCATCCCTACCCTAGATTGGAGTTCAATTGGTCAGATATTTCGCCGTTTCCAGGTTATGACAGGTTTGAGCGCTCCCTCGGATATCAGGGGGATGCCTATTTGTAAACATAGAAAAATCGTTCGTATTGAGCCCTCTGGGGAGAACTGGACAGGACAATGCATAGGCTCAGTGTACAAAGAATCTGTTCTGATTCTTATACGCAACGATCGTTCCCTGTCGGAATTCAGCAGAGATCTGACCCACGAGCTGTGGCATGCGCACGAGACCGAAGTTACGGCGAAAACATATAAACCAGAAGGTATTGAGTATTTATCATGTAATTGTGAGCGCATGGCTAGGTTGTATGCAGCAGTATACGGTACGGAGATGCAGAAGGTCATCACCAGGATACACATGCAACAACAAACACGGCTTACACGATAACCAAACAACAGGAGTACGAAATGAAACAATCGAGACACACGGAAAGCAGATGCGCTACCGTCTTCGGACAGAAGATGCAGGCCTGTCCCGGATGTGGAGGCTATAATATCGGGTATGACACGCCTATCCAGATAAACGAACCGGTCCCGGAGAACCCTACGGCCCGCCAGATCCTAGGGATATACGCCCGATCTATCAAGGACGGCGAAACCATGCTGCAGGGTCCGTGCTGCATACGGTGCAGGTCCTGCGGGCACAAAGGCCCTGCGTTGGACTGTAGCGGCCGCACAAGCGAGGAGGTCGGGCAATCCGTAGAAGCCGCGGCAGAGATGAAGCGGCTATGGAACAACCAAACCAAGAAGGACGGACAATGAATACAACAACAGACCCAAGAAACGAAACGCCGGCAGACGCGTTTGACCTGCTGATGCGGGAGAACGCCGAGCAGGCCGCTGAGATTGCGCGGCTGACAGAGGCCCTAGAGAGCATGCCTTACTGCAAACTAAGGTTTAAGAGCAAGAAACAAATGAAAGAGTGGGACGCATGGTCGCAAAAAGTCTACGACGAAAACAAAACAATATGGAGAACGAAGAGATGAGCACAGACATAAAAGAACTACAGTCGATCATTGCGCTTATGAAGGACGAGAGCAACCTGCATCATGCGGAGATGATGGAAAAGGACGCCAGCCTTCTCAAGCTGTTCAAGAAGAACGTCCAACTGGAAGCTGAGTTTGAGCGGCTGAAGGAGTCTCTGGACGAAGTGGTGAAGATATCCGACCGCAAGCACGCAGCCTGGGACAGGGCTAAGAAACTGTTGAAAACAATCAAATGAGAATCAAGCACTGCAAGGAGTGCGGCAGACAATGGACTTGGAATGGCAATGTGACGACCTGTCACCAGTGCGTTCAGCTCAGCAAGAAGGATGCCCGGATAAAGCAGTTGGAGGATGCTCTGACGCATCTGCTAAACTACCACGGATCCTTGCTCGGACACGAAGTAGATGAATATATTAACAAAGCACTGGAGGCGGGGCCTGCCAACAAAAAACTTGAGCCGTGGGAAGGATGGGACATAAAAGAGGAGGCGGGGCTGTGAAATACAAAACAGCAGTATACGGGGGCGAGTTGCACCTACTCCTTGATGGCGTGCCAATATGGAGCGGCGAAGGGGTCAACGAGCTCTTGGAGGCCGCCCTGACCGAGGACCGCAAAGAGCAGGCCGCCGAGATTGCGCGGCTGAAGGAGGAGCTGGCCGATGCCAACGAAGGGATTGCGGGACTGATCAAGGGGGCCGCCGTCGAGATTGCGCGGCTGCGGGAGGCGCTGGATGGCGAGAAGACACTGCACAATATGACTGGGGAGTGCCTTCGTGGTGCAGAACAAGCATATCGCGACATTGTAGAAGAACTGGAGGCAGGGCGATGAGCCGCATCATAATCAACACTGAAGGGATGTCGGATGACATAGCGCTTTCATACGTCCTGCGCGTAATAACAACCGACAAGCCAATTCCTCACCTAACAACCTATATCGGGGAAGGAGGGAGAGAAACCAACATATCATTAACAACAACCAAGAAAGGCACACGCTCGTTCAGGGTGTGGCGGGAGACGAAATGAATGACATGATCGATGGCATAGCGGCCCAGAGCGACAGGGAGACAATCGATAAACAAGCCGCAGAGATTGCGAGTCTGAGGAAGGTGCTTCGCAATTCGGAAGAAGAATTTAGACGCCGCTTTGAAGAGGCTATCGATAAAAAAATGGCAGAAGGAAACAAGATAATTGATCAGGCTAACGAATGCATAAAAGCACTAAACGCTCGCGTGGAAAGTCACTATTGGTCGAACCGCTGGGCTCGTGCGTTTCGGGATGGCGGAGAGTACAAAGGTCACGGACTGGGAAACGAAGACTACAGAGATTCAGTGGACAGGGTACGAAAAGAAGATGCATAGACTACAGTATCTAAAAGAAGAGCAAGACAAAGGAATACCAATCTACGTCTGCTACGGCGGGGGCGTGGACAGTACGGCCATGCTCTGTGCACTGAAGCACGCAGGCATCGTACCAGACTTGATAACGATGGCGAATACAGGCGGAGAGAAACCGGAAACCTATCAATACGTTCGATACTTCAGCGCCGTTATCAAGGTCTGGGGATTCCCCGAGGTCAGCTGGTGCAAGAAGATTCCGACGGACAGAGTTCCGTATACGACCTTGGAAGGAAACTGCACAGACAACGAGACCCTGCCCAGCCTTGCCTTTGGCATGAAGTCCTGCTCCATCAAGTGGAAGCAGGTACCGCAGGACTACTTCGTTAAGGGCTGCCTCTCGGGGCCTAACAAATGCGACCCGCACCCGACCTGGGTCAGAGCCCAAGCCCTAGGCGTCAAGCCCATCAAGCTGATCGGATACGATGCAGGAAAGGCCGACATCCGCAGATCCAAGCGACTCAAAAGCGACGACCCTTGGTTCCGCTACGAGTACCCGCTGCAGATCCTGGGATGGGAGCGCGAGCAGTGCATGGAGGCCATCGCAGCCGAAGGCCTGCCCGTGCCCATCAAGTCGGCGTGCTTCTACTGCCCCGCATCGAAGAAGTGGGAGCTGTGGTGGTTGGCCGGCACGCACCCTCACCTGCTGGAGAGATCCCTGGAGATGGAGTATAAGGCCCTTACCGGCCACCACAGCCGCTTCGACGAGATCGAGTTCGGCGACAGCTGGTGGAACCTGGTACAGGGCGCGACCTCGTTCCCAAGCAGCAACACCACCGTAGGACTGGGCCGCAGCATGAGCTGGAACCAGTGGGCATTCACCAACGGCTTGGTTGACAAGAACCGTAAGTTCATCGGCGATCGGGCGGAATGCCTGCGCATGTCCGACGAGCTTAGGGGCAAAGGCGGTAACGCCGCGGATCAACGCGGCTGCCCTATTGCACCGTAACCAACAACAAGGAAGAGAACATGGAAGAGAACAGGAACGAAGACGATCTGGAGTGGAAAATGCACTTTCCGACATTTATTGCCGAGGTCGCGAACAATAACAGCGAGATGGCCGGCCTTAAAATCGGATTCCAGCTCATGCAGAATCTGCTGGGCCAAGTAGCTCAGAGGGCATCAGAGCTTAACGACCCTCAGCTAAATGCGATGATGTGCAAGATGGCGCTGTACGAGATCGCTGATCCGTACAGCAAGGAATACGACCCGGAGAGGGTCAAGAAAATACTCAAACAAGCAAAGGGAGGTACGGAAGGATGATCACGAGACAAGGACCGGCGGCGGACGAGACGGAGAGGCTGAAACGACGTAATGCCGATCGGGAAGAATTGATGAACGACAAACAACAAGACGTGTCCGCTTGGGCGGCGAAGGATAAAGACGGAAGGCAATTCGTCTACAAGATGAGAAAACCACTCATACACTCTACGGGATGGGCGCGACAGTATGAAAACGACCCGGTCTCGCTGTCCTTTCCTCCAGTGCTGCAGGTAGCCGACCTAGACCTCGGAGACGACTGGAAAACATCCCTTAGAAAGGTCTGCTGCAAGAACGGTCGTTGGCATGTACTGCAACTGGTTCGGGAGAACAAGAACCAGGTCATACGCGACCCCAAGTTCGAGGTGGGGGATACGTGCACGCACTATCTGAACCCTGTGTTCACCGTTACAGGGATAACGGACGACTGCATCCTGTACTCGACTCCGTGCGGCGACAAGTATGACGCGTTTGCAAAGGATTCCCCCATGTACCACGAAGCCAAGCGTCTGTTGAATCCAAGCGGAAGGCCGTCGGAATACCTGGTGGAACAGATCCTAAAAGAGGCGGGGCAGACTGAGAATGGTTCTTGGATTCCTGTGAGCGTAGATCCCTATGACGGCCCCTGCCCGATAGGCGAACGATAAACAACAAAGGAGACGTGAGATGAAATGGTACGTTATCCAGACGGACTGCTACCCCAAGGCATACAGGGTGTCTGCGGCCAACAACGCAGACAACTCCGCACGCAATTACTTCCTGACGGAGGAGCAAGCTCAATCGGAGGCCGATAAGAGGAACAAGAAGATAGAGCAAGAGGAATGCGAAGAATGCGAAGGCACAGGGATAGTGGGGGATCTAGGCCCCGGCGTCTATCAAAACGAGTGGTATGAATGCGAGTGCGGCGCTAAACCGGATCTAACACAATTCCACCAACACCAGATAGACGGTCTGCAGCGCATACTATCCGCACAGGCTCTGAAGATCTCGCAGATGGGGATATCCAGAGAGGCGATAAAGGTGGTCGCACAGAGCGCGGCCAAAGAGCTGAAGGAGCTGAAGGAGAAGCATGCCGACGAGACACGCCTTCTCGAAGAAAGGAACAAACAGCTGCACGATGCCCTGTCCGACCTGGTAGGGATCCTGAAGCACGCCAATATCGGCAACGGCGTAACGGTTACCAACTGTGACCTGCACGCCGCGCAAGACGCCTTAGAGCAGAACGACAAGGGATGAATCCGTTCCCAATGCACGACTGCTTCGACAACCGCAACTACCCCTACGGCAGAACGCTGTGTGGGATGGGCGGAGGACCTGCCAGGGCAGCCAAGACAAGGGAGGAGGTAACCTGCAAATCCTGCATAAGGAGCAGGAACCTCCTCGATCTAAAGAAGAACGAAGGAACTTACAACCACGGAGCCGGCATATAGACCGGGTCCGAAACACAAGGAGAACCACTATGTGGGACGACGTACAGATAGGTGAGAAGGTAGAAGCTTGCAGCGCATCCAGCAGCAGGATCTGGATTGGAGGAATCTCCGAGAACAATAGGGAGTTCTGGCTAGACAGAGATACGTTCCTGTTGGGCGCCAGGGTAAACAAGAATACCCCTCAAGGCAAGTACATCCAACAGGCGATCGACAACAAGAACGGAGACAAGGAAGAAATCGTCCGAGAGATCACGTGCATGCTCTTGCTTGCGCTGGTCGGCCAGAAGGAGAATAAGACAGGCAGACTGCGGGACGTGAGCTACATCATCACCCTCATCCGAAACAAAGAGAACGAAGCATATCGTCGAGGCGCAGAAGACGCTCGGGCGACGATGCGCGAGGCTTTAGGGCTGGGCGGCTGAAGTTGGATCTAACCGTAGATATAGAAACCCTGTCGATAGATCTGGCAGCACAAGGCATCACAGCACAAGACCTGCGACAAGCGCTCGCAGACGCAACGGCATTGAAGGATAGAGGACTCGTACAAGAGAACTCCTCTATGGAAGACGTGCTAAAAGTAATGAACAAAGGAGAGAACAATGGCTAATCCAGTACCAACAAAACAGAAGGGACCAACCCTCCCGCTTACACACAAGATCCGTCTAACCCTCATCGAAGGCATGCTAGGCACCAAGTCCGGTAATCCGGAGCTGCTGGAGGACTACATCGTTAACAAACGCCCGGACCCACAGCAGGACGAACTCGATGCCGCGCTGCCGGAGGTGGAAGAGGAGATCCGCAACGGTTCCACCTTCTTCAACCGAGATACCGAGGACCGGCCCGCGATCTTCGACTACCAAGTCAAGGGCTTCTTCAAGGATGCCCAGGGATGTGTCGGTCGCATCGACGATTACTACAAGATGCAGGCGTATAAGAAGATCATCGACGGCCTTATCTTTGTCAGCCCTCGCATGATATCGTTGAACATGCCGGAAGACGCAGTCGTCGAGTGGTGTGAGCGTCCTCTGCGCATCACCAGTGCACTGGGAGAACGAGTAGCCTTGGCTAGATCTGAAGAGGTGCCTGCTGGTACAACTATGGACATCGAGATCACCGTATTGGATCCCAAGCTGTGGAAGAACGTCCAGTCCTGGTTGGACTACGGACATCTCCGCGGGCTAGGTCAATGGCGAAACAGCGGCAAGGGCCGGTTCACATGGGCATTCATAGAGTAACGCCTCGGAGACGCCTGGAAAGGCGTGTATAAGCAAAGGCAAAGCTAAGCTAAGATAAGCAAAGGCTAAGCTAGGCCAAGCTGAGCCCGGATAAGCAAAGGCATTGCGGCGTAACGCCCAGTACCGCCAAGCCCCCGCACAGCAAAGGCTAAGCCCAGCCTAGTCCCGCACAGCAAAGGCATGGAGATGTGAAGTATGCGGCGCAAGGCAAAGGCACGGTGACGCAAGGCAGTACAATGCGTGGATCAGCACAGCAAAGGCAGGGCAATGCGGGGATCAGCACAGCAAAGGCAGCGCAATGCGGGGATCCGCACAGCAAAGGCAGGGCGATGCGGGGATCAGCACAGCAAAGGCAGGGCAATGCGGGGATCCGCACAGCAAAGGCATGGCAATGCATCGAGGGGCTGAGCAAAGGCAAAAAACAGGCACAGCAAAGCACACAAGCCCTGAATGGAGCCGAACAACAACAAAAAAAAAAGGATAACAACATGCAAGAATACACAGTAACCACAATGCACACCCTGACCCAACAATTCCTATGGTACGTTGCCGTAGCAGCCGTAGAGGGCGGATCCAACTACTGGGCCAACTTCAGCGATTGGAATCCGCAAAGCGAGCCGGAGATCGAAGTAAACGTATCCTGCAGCGAGCAGGCCGTTAAGAAGACCCCCGTCACGGAAGAGCTGCTGCTGAAGGGCATTCAAGCCCTGTTGGACGGCAAATGCAGATGCAGCCGGCAGCTCGTCAGCACACTCCGGTGTGCATGTGCTACAGGAGATGCGGGAGACGTAGACGCAGAACTGGCGGACGTCATTCTGCAGGTAGCGCTGCTGGGAGAGATCGTATATGGATGAAGTAATACGTCCGAAAGAGGTACAAATCCCTCTAGGAGCAACCCTCGAGTTAGACGGTAAACCCATCCCCTACACGCAGTCGTCAAACGAATACCGCTTGGCTATGATGGAGGGATCCCCACATGTTTACCTACAGCGACTGGAGCGCGGTATGACTCTGGACCCGCTGGAGTCCTTCGAGAGGTGGGTGTCGATACCCATTGCGATTATACCAACCAGTGAACTGTTTCAACACGATAAAAAGGACAAGCCCGAATGAGCACAGACACAGAGCTCCCCCCGACCAAGGACAAGCGTGGGGAGCTCTTCTACCCGTGCAACAAGCGGGAATGGCTTATCCTGAATATCCTGGACAAGCTGCCGGACGTCCAGGACACATACATACGGGCCCGGAATGCCGGAGCCACCATCACCCAAGCCGTTAACATCATCGAGGGGCAACACCCCGGCAGACCAGGAGACCAACCCACATGACCGAACAAACAATAGAATTGAAGTATATCGACACCGACATTCCCGGCCTGCCCGGCATGTTGGTGGAAGGCCCGCTGCACCGCGACGACTGCGGCCACGCTGCAGGGTCATACGTCGGATCCTTCGTGGTGGAGCCGGAAGAGAACGAGGGAGGACAACGAGAACTAGTCGACATGTATGTGTTCTCGGTAGCCCGCGTAAAAGACAAAGAACACTTGGAGGTATGCCTCCGCACCGGCGAGGACGGGGACTACTACTCCCCTGGGGACCTGGACCGCATACTGAATACCGAAGTGCGCCGTATGATCCCCGTGTACGACATCGCAGCGAAGCTGTGGGAAGGCACGCACTGGGAAGGAGAAGGCGCAGAACGCGTGCGGCGTGAAAACACCGTTAACTAACAAGGAGAACAAGGTGATGGAAGACAAGGCACACAACGAACAGCTCCGACGAATCCGAAGGAAGCTGGGAGCGCTCAAAGCAGATCTCGAGCGAAGAGGAGATCTCAGAACCGCAGAACTGTTGAAGGACATCCTCAACGAAGCCAAGGAGGCAACAAACAAATGAACAACAAACCTATCAAACCTAAGATGGCAGGATTGCAAGAGGTAGACAAGTTGCGCAGATACCTAGACTATGTGGAGAGACACCTGTACAACATAGCAAGCGCGTGGATAGAGGTACAGGAGAAGTGCTTCAAAACGCTGAGCCTCTACGACGACTTTAGGTTCTTCAACATGCATTATGCTATCGAGCAACACGACGTGTCTAAGCTATGCGCCGAGGAGTTTACGCAATATGCCGCACACTTCCACTCAGGCAAAGAGCTGAAAGGAGATAAGGAAAGAGCAGCCTACGAAAAGGCGTGGGATCACCACAAGAGACAAAACAACCACCACTGGGAGAATTGGACGGTGTCCCCACACCTAGGCTACGATCCGTTCTATCTTGGCATAGTTATGGCGCACATGGTGGTGGACTGGTTGGCCATGTCGTACGAGTTCAACGATACCCCTCGGGAGTATTATGAGAGCCACAAAGACGAGATCAAGATACCGAAAACTTGTCTACCTCTGCTGTATCGGCTACTCAACGACCTAGACGGATTGGGACTGTACGAAGAAGAAACCAAGAAGGGATAACCAACATGCCACAACTAATCCTTCATCTCCTCGGAGACTATGTCATCCAGAACGACTGGATGGCACAGAACAAGTCCAAGCAATGGTGGCCGGCGATTGCGCACGTCATCACCTATACGATACCCTTCCTGCTGCTGACACAGTCCTGGAAGGCATTGGCCGTCATCGGATTAACCCACTTGCTGATCGACAGGTTCTCCCTGGCCAAATACTTGGTCTGGGCGAAGAACCAGATCATGACGACCAAGGCGTACAGATATCCCTGGAAAGAAGCCAACTTCACGGGATACCAGGACACCCGGCCGATATGGCTTACCTGTTGGCTAACTATCGTAGCCGACAACACCCTGCATCTAGCAATCAACTACGGAGCCATATCGTGGCTGTAAAAGACAAACCCAAAGGAATACAAGAGATGAACAAAGAAACACTGCTGAAGATTACTCACGCCGCCCGTACTGCCCGCACGGAGGAGATCCTACAGAACCTGGAGGAGAACGTCTTCCAGATGTGCGAGGGAGCGGCCAAGGAAGGCCATTACTGCCTCCACGTCGAAATACCTACAGGAGACTCCCGGATGGTATCCGATCGCTTAAAGGGCAAGACAGGCGATCTCGACGTCCAAGTCTACGGCAACACCACAGTGCGTATACAATGGTAGCCACAAAAAGAATACACTACACGGTAGAACCCGTATGCAGCTGGCTGTCTGAGCAATGCCCCGTTACGAAGAAGTGGGCGAAGACAAAGCCAGGACCTGTGTCTGGATACGACGTATCCTTCTTGGAGAGCGACGGCCTGCACGTCGTCCGCTGCTACAACGAGAAGGACAAAAAGCTCGCCGAGGCATATGCCGCAGAACTTAACGAGTATCGGCCGGCGCCGGAGCACGACCTAATCCTGGAGAAGTACAACACGCGCTATTACTTCCACAAAGGACGGTGCGTGGGCTGGCAGGTCGAGAACCATGCGTTCTGGACGCACAAGGCAGATACTGCATGGGCTAAGTCCAGACTGCTGGAATGCGACGTCATCTGGCAGTCCTCGGACGAGGCGTACCAAGAAACCATCGACAACGGGAACGACAACTGATGAAAACAGACGAAGAGCTCTTTGACATACAGCAGAAGGCGTGGAGTCGGCTCAACAGAGGTGGATCCATCAGACCCTCCGAGATAGAGCCCACAGGAGGTCAGTGCAGAGACAGAGCCTTTCTGATCAGCACAGGGGACGCGGAATGGTGGGCGTGCTGGTATCCTCAGATGGGAGGATACTGCGGCAAATGCATAGTGATCCTGAGCAAAACTGGATGCGTTTCCAACACGTGCTTCGAAGTCGTGGTATGGCACAACGGAGACTTCCCGTTCTCGGGAGAATCCCCTGCCCACCTCCACCACTGCGATCCACAGCAGTTTATCGACTTCGGGAACACCGTAGCCAACCTGCAGAAACGAAACCCTCCACACAAGGAGGATTGAATCGTGATAGGCAGATTGGATACCCGCAAAGGGATATGCGACGAATGTCGAGGAACTGGCAAGGATCCAAAGAATAGGAAACGCCCCTGCCAGTACTGCAAAGGATCCGCCCTGGTGGACGTGTGCAAGACCTGCGGAAGGATCGTAGGCCGAGGATGCAATACGGATTCATTTGATGCAACGTATTGTGAAATGAAATCAAACAAAGGAGAATCGGAGTGAATAAGGACCAACTAAAGAAATGCGGTGACTGCGGCGTGGAACCCGGGGAAATGCACAAGGCAGGCTGCGACGTAGAGCAGTGTCCGGAATGCGGAGGGCAGTCCATAGGCTGTGACTGCATCTACGCGTTCCTGTCAAAGGAGTTGGACTGGCCGGGAGGAAAGATGCCGAAAGACGTCTACAACAATGGTCCCACCGACGAGATGCAGGAGACGTACGAAAAGCACCTGGCAGCAACACACCCTCGCATGCCTTGGACAGGTCTCTGGCCGGGCACAGAGGATTGCCGGCGCCTGGACCTCTGGAGCTATTGGGGACCGGACTACGGCGAACAGGGCTGGCAGAAATGCAGCAAGGATCACCCAGGTGCCTCGGAAGACCTGAACGAGCTGCGCAGATATTCGTGGAACCCGGATACGCAACGACACGAATAAGGAGCAGACAATGACGATTACAAAAGAAGAAATCATGCAGATACTGCAGGGAGCGGAGGCCTGCCTGAGATCAGTCTCGTGGGCGGAGCTGCAGCCGAACGCAGAGACGATTATAAGAGACGCACGGCCGGATTGGTGGGCCTGGATCCTAAGAAGGCATCCGGACCTTGTAGAGCTCTGCCCAGAGAAATCCTGGAAGGAGTTTGACGGATATGACTGGGAATATCTCCTGGAACTACGGCCGCGGTTCGCCGAACAATGCACGCTGTACGAAGGATGGACCAAGATGACAGCTGAATCTTGGATATGCCTGTTGGAGATCCATCCGCAGTTCATAGAGAATCTCGAGCGGAAGAGCACGCTTTCGAAATTCGACGGAGAAGATTGGGTAAATATAATTATGCATAAGCCGCAGTTTGCGGCCTACGCCGACTGGGAAAAACTCGACAACTGTGACTGGATATATCTACTGACAGGCAATCCGGAGTTCGCCGACAAGTGCGATTGGACGCGCTTCGACAAACTACAAGTCTACAGAATCCTTCACGAACAACCGCAACTGCATAAATACGCAGAGGAGAAGGTATGACAAAGAAAGAGATACTGACGATCCTCGAACAGGCAGGTGCCTGCGAACAGTCCATATCATGGGTAAAGTCCAAACGATCCGTTAAACAGATCCTGAACTGCGGCCAAGGAGGATGGTGGGCTTGGCTAATGGTAGCAGTACCTGGGTTGGAGCAGTACTGCAGATGGGATGCCCTGGATCTGTGGGATTGGATATACTTGCTGCAGACTCGTCCTGAATTGGCAGAGTACAGGGATTGGAAGTCCTTGTCCAGCGATTCTTGGGTATCCATGAACTACCACCTGCCCGAGTACATGGACCGATGCGATTGGAACAGTATCGAGTCTTGGGATCTGACCAGGATACTGCTCCAATCTCCCCAACGGTTCAAATCCATGGACCCTAAATTGTTGGAATCAATTAAAGGAGAGGATTGGGCGTATCTAATGCAACACATCCCGTCCGTTACTTCCGACTACTGCGACTTCAGCAAGATCAGCGACAAACAATGGGTGCAGATCATCGCACGACAACCGTACATGCGCAAGTTCAGACCGAAAGAGATTACATCGTAACACACCTGGATGGAAGAGACTGTGGGCCGGCCGGTTGGTCGGCCCACGTCTTTTTTATTAGCTAACACTTGTTCCCGCAGAGCCTGTAGGTATATTCAGCACATACACACAGGAGACGCAAGTGAACATCATCTTACCAGAATCAGTCGGCGACACCATCCAAGTAGACGGCGTATGCTACGAGTTGGCAGGACTCACGCCTGACCCTGCAACGCACGTGGCGGGAGACGTACAAGCCGTGTTCAGCACGTGCGAGCAGTGCGAGAACCCTTCTTCTGACGGGGCTGGCTCCATGCCTGCTGAAGAGGTCTCCAGCATCACCGCAGAGGTTTCCAGCATAGCGGGAGGATCTAGTGCAGGCAGTTCTACGGCAGTAGGGAACAGTTCCGCCCAGGCCTTGTCGTCCGCTCAGGACGTCAGCTCTGCCCAAGCCGAGAGCTCTGCCCAAGCCGAGAGCTCTGCCCAAGCCGAGAGCTCTGCCCAAGCCGAGAGCTCTGCCCAAGCAGAAAGTTCGGTGGTATACCCACCGGTCCCGGGGTCTGCAACGGAGATTATCGGGCAATTCGCATACAACCCTGATTTGGCAGAGGTGGTAGGAAGACCCGCGATATCCTACTACACGACATCGGGAGGCGTTGGAACAGTCCGATACATAAGGGCCGAGGACGCCTACGGAGGGACATGGGGAACACCTGTACCAGTTGCGTCAGGCTTCTCTGGAATGATGAAAATAGTCGATGGCTTCCCTGCGATAGCCTTCGTAGACAATTCCTATAATGCGTATTACATAAGAGCTACGGATTCTTTAGGAACGACCTGGGGCTCCCCCGTCCTTGTCGCCAGCACGCCGGGGGGGCGTCGGATTAAAATCGATGGGTTTGAAGTAGTTGCGGGCAGACCCGCTATACTGTTTGTGGACCACAAGACAACGGGGTTGTTAGAAGGACAAGCCAGCTACATCCGGGCGGACGATGCCCTGGGCGCCGGCTGGAGCGATACCCCTTATGTAGTCACTACTACTGGAGACTTCGCTAGCATGGCAATTGTAGGAGGAGTTCCAGCAGTAGCAACGCATCAACAGTCCCAGCCTATCTACTATCACCATGCAACAGATTCACTGGGCAGCGGCTGGAATTCACCCGCACTGGTTGGTCCGATATCAGCGTACTACTTATCTCTGATAGAAGTCCAGGGAAGGCCCGCAATAGCCAACGTGGCATCAGGTAAGGACGTTTATTATACAAGGGCAGGTAACGGTAACGGCAGCGTCTGGCCTGCGGGGTCGTCGGTGATACCAGGAGGCTTAGAGGGGAACAACCGGCCTTTAGAGATGGTGCTCGTGAACGGGAACCCTTCCGTAATCTACCCGGCCACTACCACCAAGTTCATTAGGTCGTTATCGGCAACCGGGTCTGGTTCGTCGGCAACCGGGTCTGGTTCGTCGGCAACCGGGTCTGGTTCGTGGGGACCTATCGGAACAGCATGGCCGTTCTCAGGTTCTGCGATGACAGTGAGCATGATAGACTGTAACGGAGCACCTTGTGTAGCCATTGGAGCCAGTGCAAGGATATACTATTCTAGAGCAGCTGACGCCAACGGAGATACCTGGCTGTAGACTATGTCAATTTCAAAGAACACATTATACAAGGGATTACGGAAATGGTTTTACTAAGCGGGTATGTAGGAGACGTCGTCAAGATCGGCGGCGTCTGTCATCAGTTCGACGGTTTCGAAGCAGGTCCTCCGGATGCAGTAGCAGACGGTGCCCCCTACGCTACCTGCGCCGACTGCGAAGGCGAGAGCTCGGCCCAGGCCTTGTCCTCCGCTCAGGCCGAGAGCTCAGCCCAGGACATCAGCTCGGCTCAGGATATCTCGTCCGCAGCAGCTGGACCGGCTCCGACGACAGTCTGTTCAGGATGTGTCTGTGCCGGAGAAGTCAATGATATGACCGCCCACGTAGTATTCACATCTCCGTGCGATTGCCCATCGTTCGATGAAACTATCCCGATGTTCCAGATCTCTCCTGATGACTGTTATTGGCAGGGTGGACCACAAGGCACCTACGATGTTTCAATTCAGATATTCTGTGGACCCTCCGGATGGGAAGTTGTATTAGGATTTTATGGTGGCCTCTTGGAATGCGGCCAAGATCCTTTTACCTCGCAATTAGTTCCAATGATCTGCGGCGGAGCTTATCCAGTTGGAGGAGGATCTTTCGACGTGTACCGCGATATTGGAGGAACTCCGACTGTATGTGGAACAGCAACGGTGACCTTCTTCTAAACAGCAGAAATACGGACAACAACATGTTATTTCCACAGCGATTTGTCCTCTGATAGTTTGCCGCTATATTAGGCTAGTTAACGGCAACGCAACATTTTATGAGAACACAACATGCTAACAACAGCCTACGTACTACGGGTATTTAAGAACGCAATGGACGGAACTTCTGCAGATGCACAGCAGATACCAGCCGCCAATCCTCCACCCATCTCCGAAGGGATAATTCCCTCTGCAACCGCCTCGCACAGCCCTACCGCTTCTCAGTCCGCATCTTCTAAAGGGCCTACCGTGCCCTCCAGGATACCGGGGTTCTCCCCGGCAGTTCCCACGCGCAACGCACCCTCGTACGGCACACAGCTGAAAACAAGCACGCCAGGCGTTAACCTTTCCAACACCGCAGCCACCCTGCCCAAGCAGGCGATAGCCGCGGGAGCCGCCAACATCGGCATGCCGCAGAACCCTATGGAACAACCGCAGCAGCCGCAGCAGCCTCCTGCCAACAACGATCAGGACAAGATGCAGTACAAGTGGGCCGATCGCGTGCAGAAGATCGATCAGGCCATAGACAAACTGCGTCTGCAGAAGGATCAACTTCGCGGAGAGATCGAGCTGGAACAACAACAGCACGAACAGAACCAACAACTTCAGGCCGAACAACAGGCTGCCGAAGAACAATTCAAGATGCAGAAGCAGCAAGAGAAGATGCAGGGAATACAGGCAGAGATGCCGCAGAACCCTTTACAACCACAACCCGTACAATAGGAGACACGATATGGAAACAAAAACACTACACGCAGTCAACAGACTACTCGACAAGACAGCAGGCGTCCGCCTGTCCGTAAACCCGCTGGTGGACGCACTCAATGCCGGCATCTACAAACGCGCTTCCGAAGAGCAGGTTGTGGAACAGTCCCGCGCAGGCGGATCTCCCGGTAACTCCAACGGCGGCAGCAAAGGCATGGAGGACAAGAACTCCGGCTACGGCAAGACCACCGACGTGTTGGAAGACGATCCTGAAAAGGGCGGCGACAACATGGGACGCCCTGTTGTATCGCACGCCGGCGTACACATCACCACGGAAGTGGACGGCATGAAGGATCTTTCTCTAAGCCAAGAGAAGTCCGCAGCCATGTCCTTCCTCCGGGCAACGAACCCTCGTGCAACCAACCAAGCACGGTTGGCGCACTATCTTCGCAGTCGATAGGCCTTCGGGTCATTATATAGGGGCCTGCCGACGATCCTAGGATGTCGGCAGGCTGCACCCCTGCACATACTTTATAGGAAAAAGCACGAAATGATCTCACAACAGGATTGGTTTCTAAGAAACTGGAACAAAAACGGATCCAAGGCAGTACTACAGAAGATTGCTTCGTGTGAGCTGCAGAAGCAGGCCTTCTCCTTCGGAAGAAAGAAACTAGCAGCTACCCCGGAGCTTTCCCCGAACTGGCGACAAGAGGTGATGAACAAGGCAGTCTCCAACGGATGGGTAAACCCTGACGGATCCGCCAAACCCTCCAATACGCAGAACGACACGCGCAAGCAGTCCGTACAGCGGGCCATGCTCAGTATGCCTCCTCGCCCAACCAAACCGGTCGGAAACGAGATGAAGTCTCAATGGCAGCTGCTTGCCGACAAGGCAGGTATATCCAACCCCACAGAAGGACAACGCAGCTACCTCACAGCGAAGAGCAACCCTCAGAACGCACCCAGATTCATAAATCCTCATGAAGCGCGTGTACGGGCTCAGGAACAGGCTAAGATGGACAGGGAAGTGGCAGCTTCTCCTCTAGGACAGTCTCGTAGGGCAGCGCAACAAGGAAACAGCCCGCAATACGCAGGACAAAGCCAACCCGCAGCCAACCCTTATCAACAGGCCGCTTCAAGAGACGCCCAGAGCGGTTCCGCGGCCCAGCGAGCAATGGAGTCGCGCAACCAGGTGATGGCGGCGCTACGCCAGTACGGATACAACCAATCAGACAGCCGGCGCATGATGAGCAACCTGGAAAGTAGACTTGGACAAGGATACGGAGAGAAGCAGCAGAAGGGATACGAGGGCGCACTTAGCTGGCTCAACAAGAAGCATTCTGCAAGCGCAC
>Ga0307378_10005626_pt1 | contig 17402 bp, 13 predicted proteins | sample UN1MG_FD_202238 | JGI IMG/M metagenome (GOLD analysis project Ga0307378, IMG submission 202238) | Soil microbial communities from Risofladan, Vaasa, Finland - UN-1 | ecosystem: Environmental > Terrestrial > Soil > Coastal area > Acid sulfate soil | place: Finland: Risofladan, Vaasa | collected... | reverse complement strand
TGAAAAACCTTTTTCTATTTTAGAACTAAATTTTTTTGTGAATGAATCTGCTACAATCAAAATTCGTTTTTCATCATCATACAATGATTTTTCAAGATATCGAGCAGCATTGGCAATACCATTTTCACCAGAATAAATTAGATTGGACTTAAATCCTGCCATGATACTGCGCATTGACCTTGCGCCCATAAGACCCATCATTTCTTGAATAAAAGGATCCTCATACCATGGTTTTTCTGCCATTTCAGTCATTAACAATTCATAACTCCTAATTATTTTTTTAATCTATCTCTCTTTATTTTGTTACCTAAATACATTCCGTATTTTTACCCAGAATAGTCATTCCAAAATAATAAGTGAAATACAAGAAAGTAAACTAAAGTAACAATAAACGATTAAAAATCCTTGAAGATAGACTTTCAATAATTTCTCAAATAGCATTATGTCCTTATGAAAGAGAGCAATTTTGCGTCTTATACATTAAGATAATTTACTTTTAGTTTTGTCTATCTTAAATAAAAACCAAAAAGCTCAAATTCACAAAAATGAATAATAAAGCATCAACTATTTTTTTTTGATAAAAAAAGGGATGAAAAAATGAGTCAAATAAAAAAAGGAAAAATTTCTTTTTTAATAATAGTTATAATAGCTAGCAGTAGTTTTTTAGCGATACTTAATACAGGAAAAAATATAAGAGCAGAAAATCCCGAACCTTTCTTCACTATTACAATATTATCTCCTAACACCAATGCAGCAAGAATTCAATGGGCTACCTTAATGGCTGAACAATTACCAAAAATTGGTATAGGTGTTGATCTCATTCTCACCGGTTGGGCTCAAATTACTCCTAGAACTTGGAGTTATCCTGGACCGTATCCAATTCCAACATACGCAGAAGGAGGATATGATATATTCTTCGTTGGTTGGTCATGGGGTCTCGACTGGGATCCAACAGGTCTTTATGACAGTCCATCTATCACACCATTTGGTGATAACTTCTATCAATACTCGAATCTTGAAATGGACTGGGCTATAAGCAATTACACACAATCATTCGTTCTTCAAGACCGAATTGACTGGTGTGAAGAAATCCAAGCTTTATTGTATGAGGACTTGCCTCAGACAACGATCATTTATCCATTATCTCTCTACCCACACGCAACCGACTTTGCAGGGTGGGATAGCCTTTTATGGGCTTTAGATTATCAAAATATGGATAACTGGAGTGTTGGTGCTCAAACAGAGTTCCATTATGCCTGTCCAGCAGACTTTGTCGATTTCCACCCATATTATTACGAGTCTGTTTATGATGGTCAATGGTTAGAACAAATTTACGATGGGTTAGTTGAACGTGATCCACTTAATAACAGAGGTTACAGTCCAAAGATAGCTTCTTCAATAACCAGCACTGATGGTTTAACCTATAATATAGAACTAGCTCCTGGCGTATGCTTCGCTGATGGTGTAGCATTAACTACCGCTGATGTTGAATTCTCTTACAACTTGATGATCGACCCAGACTTTGGCAATCCATCCTTAGCATATTGGGAACTTTATCTAGGCCCATCATCAGTAGTTATTGATGACGCAGATTCTATGTCCATCACATTCTTACGAGAATATGTCTTCCAAGATGGTAACTTAGCTCTTGACATCGTACCCAAACACATTTGGGATCCAATTGCCGAAGCAGCTATGGAAGCACAAGCTATCACTTGGGCTACCAGCGACCCCAACAAGCTTATGGGTTCTGGTCCATACTACTTAGAAGAGTATGACGGCACAAATGGTGTTATGCACTTAACAGTCAATTCCTACTATGATGACTGGACTGGTATCACTCCAAACTTTGATGACATTTACTTTGAATTCTATTCCAACAAAGAAGGTGCCCTTTCAGATTTAGCTGCTGGTAGTGTTGATATGGTCGATGCTCAATTCTCACCACAAATCGATGAAGTTCCAGCAGGCAAAACTTATACTTTAGTAGATGATCCGGGGGTACAAGAAATGGCCTTCAATTGCTTACACCCATACCTCGGTACTGGTGAATACTGTCCTATTAGCAGCCCAGAATCAGGTAAGAATATCAGAAAAGCAATTAACTGCATGATTCCGAGAGATTTTATTGTCGAAGAAATTCTCAATGGACTTGGCAGACTTGGTGTTACTGGTTGTCCATCCGTTGCTATAGGATTCGATGAAACTCTAGAACCATATGAGTATAATATCACTCTTGCGATGGAATATATGGAAGCAGCTGGTTTTAGTTACTCGACTCCAACTCCTACACCCACACCTACTCCAACGCCAACTCCAACACCATCTTCATCTACACTGATATTTGGTTACCAATTAACTTACTTTGTAAGCATTACATTACTTTCAGCTTCAATTAGTATAATAACTAAAATCAGAAAAAGTAAGAAAAGCTAATCTTTTCTTACAAATTTTTTCTATCATTTATTAAATCCAATTGTCAAAAAACTATCCTCCAAGAAGTAAAAAGATTAACATTAGCTTTTTTTATTACCCTAATATAGAAAAAATTAGCTGAAACATAGAAGAACTACTACATTATCATCAAAAAATCATCCTACAAAGCATTGAAAGATGATAGAAAAATTAAAAGCAGATAGTTCTTTTTTTGACATAACAATTGATGAAGATATCATTACCAAAATGCTTTCTTTACTTTGTAGGATATTAGGGGATTAGAAATTGAAGATTCTCTATGGAATTAACTCAAATGGATTGGGGCATATTAGTCGGTCTAGTATATTCATAAATGAATTGCTGAATATGGGTCATGAAATCCACATTCTATTTGCAGGAATACCTCCTCCAGATTTTGCATTAAAATTAGCACCAAATGCTATTTTTAGAGAAGGACCAAAAGATATCTGTGAAAAACATAAAGCGAAAATTTTCAAAAGTGCGATTATTTTTCTATTTAAAATACCTAAAATTGCTTGGACAAGAAGAGAAATAGTAAATATAGCAAAAAAGGAAAATTATGATATCTACTTTACTGATATGGAACAGTATGTTGCTTATGCTGCCAAAAAAACAAGGAAACCATGTTTTAATATTAATCATCATAGTTCTATTTTTTTCCCTACAGCAGAACAATTGCCTGCCAATCATTTAGATAAGTTTCTGCTTAGATTTTTGGTTAATAATATGTCGCATTACTTTACACGTTGTTATGCAATAGATTATTGTGATAAAATTGAAAAAAGTGGCAATTTATATCGCTATCCATTAATTGACAAACCAGAGCTAGAGAATTACCAAATATCTCAAGATAATCATTTTGTCGCATATTTAGCTAATGAAGACTATAAAAGAATCATTAAGGTTTTTTCTAAATTCCCTGATGAAACATTTTATATTTATGGATTCAATGAAGATAAAATAATCAATAATTTAGTATTTAAAAGAACTAGTCGTACTGATTTCTTAAAGGATCTAACCTCTGCGAAAGCAATAATAGGTAATGCAGGATTTTCTTTAACATGGGAAGTTTGTCTAATAAATAAATTAATGTGGGTTATCCCCTATAAACGACATTATGAACAATTAATTAATGCTCATAGATTAACGAAACTAAATATTGCTTATTCTTCAAAAGAAATTACTGAAGAGGATTTTATAAATTTCAAAATTTGGCTTGAAGAAATGAATTATAAACCTTCTTTAAAGCTTCCTGTCTTACAAGCTAAAACAATACTTGATGACATTTTTTCAACTTTAGATAGTTCAAAACTTTAGTTCTTCACAATGAACCCTATATAGTGAACTTGGAATGTAATTATACTCTATTTAATCCTTACAACGTTCAATAATAAGACTTATCTTTAATTTTCTAAAAAGTGGTCACATCCTCAAGTTTTCCGCTCTTATATAGAAAAAATTCAAATATTCTGAAAATAAATATCACTTGGAAAAAGGTGTTTTAAATGGAAAAAAAAAGCCATTTATTGCTTTTAGTGATTTTCAGTTCAATTCTATTATTAGGGAGTAATTTCACACCAATTCATTCATATGAATATGATTGGATGCTTGGAGAACAATATCTATATGCTGTAAGAAATTACGATTATGAAGAAATAAGGATTAAAAACGGAAATTATAATATTGATGAGTATTTGGTAGAATATCAAATGAATTATAATATAACTAATATCGATTTTGAAACTAAGAGGCTAGATTTTTCATATTACAATACGTATGGGGGCCAATTTTTTATTTATAATTATGATTTTGATATGGATTACTATAGTAATTACTTCACTAGTTTAGATGATTTCATTTATATAGACTATATATGGGATTCCAATAATGAAACTATTATACTTCGTAATTTTGCAATAAATTATTATTATCAACCACAGCTTTTTATTGAACCAAATTGGACAATTTTCAATCAGGTATGGAAAAATATATTCAATGAATCTACTGTTGTGGATGTTGTATATAATCCAAATAGTGAAAATAATGATGTGATAAATCTTAAATATTTTTCAGAAAGCATAACATCTTTTACGTTCAATAACAAGAAATCACTAGATAGTGGCATAAACCAATTAACCTCAAGTAATACTGAACTATCATTACATTTTGATTTATCAAATGTGATTCATGAATCGTATTATGATTTTGAATTAGCAAGAACGGTATATGTACCAATAGAAGAATATATTATAGATTATCAATTTAGATATTCAGATGGTGGATTATTAGAGTTTTATTCTTATAGGGAAGAAATATCTTCCACTCTGGATGATGAATTTTACAAGGAAATTTTTGAATTTGCTAGAGCTTATGGTGGATTGAAATCATTAGATTATCCAACCTTCATCATCATACCATCATTTCTTCTATCTGTTTTGATTATGAAATTTTCATTAAAGAAAAAAAAGGAGAAGGTAATCAATGGGTTATAAGAAATACCGCTTATTTTACATAAGTCTAATAGGGGTTGCATTAATCACAAATAATTTTTTCTTTGCAAAACCAATAACTGCATTTGTATCTGCTGGTGATAATTTTCATTATGAATATGAAATATCTTATTTTAATAGATATGACTATCCGGAATATGAAGCAGCTTTTCTAGAAGAAGATTCTGAACAATGGGATGAGGATATACATATTATCGAAATTGATTATTCTTATAAAACAATTCTTTATGAAAGAATTTATAACTTTAATAAAGATAACTATACTACTTCTTATGATTGGGAGTCATCTATTAGTAATCACTTTGATTTCAACGATCTTTTTTATTTTAATTATAGATGGGATCAAGACACTAATAAGCCAGTACTTAGCGACTTTGAATTTTATTTCTATTATTTCCGATTCGTTGATAATAACTGGTCTATTATTAATACTCATTTTGCAGATTTATTAGATGAAACACGTATTATCTACACAGTCACTAATCCAGATGATATGTCAGTGCATAATATAACCTTTGGAGACTTTCTTGAAAATATAAAATCATATAAAATACAAGGAAGAAGTTCGATCGCTTCTGCAAAGAATCAATTTTCATCAAATACAACAAAATGGACTTTTAAATTTGATCTTTCAGAATACCTACACTATAGAGATCATTATAATACAACTTTTGATTACTATGTTTATCTTCCTGTTGACAAATACACATATGAGTTAATTATAGAATATACAGTAGATGGAGCAATTAAATATCGAGAAGAAAATTTCGAATATGAAACTACGTATTTCACTGATGAATATGAAGTTACAGCAAATTATAATTATAAATTGTCTCTAAACAAACTTCCTGTACAACTTGAAATTTCTTATTTGTCTTTTATTCCTGCCTTGGTTTTTATTGTTTTAGTTGTAAAAATAAGGAATAAGAAGAAATAATTCATTTCCTTATTTCGCTTTTTTTAGTGTTTTTTATAACGAAAATCAAAACTAGAAGCCAAGTTTGGATATAGAAATTCGAATTAAGCAAATTTTATAAGCAAGTAAAATTTAATCTTATTTGGTAAGGTGAGTTTATTTTTGTCTGGAGAAAATTTATGTCCACACTGTGGTAACATAATTGAAGAAGGAAATTATTTTTGTATAAATTGTGGGAAAGATTTACCTGTTCAAAATGTGGATGAAAAAAAAGATAAAGATATAGAAATTGTATACAACTTTGAACTATTTGAAACCCAAACTTCAGAACCCCAACCACAACCAAAATCACAATCGAGAACCTTTTCTCAAGTTTTAACTCAACTAATTGGAACACGATCAATAAAAGGGATAATAGGATTGGTAATGGGGATAATTTCAGTTATATTATCAATATTACTTTTATGGATTTTTGATGTTACTTTAGGATTTTATAACCCTAGCAATCTTGTATCTTATCTTAATAGAGCATTCTCCATTTATGCTGTTTTTCTTATTTTTACTATTGTTGGTATTATTTTATCTGCATCAAGCAAAAAAGAGAGTATTGGTTTGAGTATAATAGGTTTTATTCTAGGTACATTAGCTTTAGCACCTCAAATACTTAAACTGATAGCAATTGGATTCTATGATGTTGTTGAATTATTACGAAATCTCTATCCAAGTTATGACTATTATACTTGGGAACCATGGGTTATCGCTACTTTTCTTTATTTAATTATTGCTTTTAGTATATCAGCAAGATTTTTTAAAAGGATCTTAATAATGGGTGAAAGAAGAAAAGGTAAGATAATTATGCAATCTATTCTTTGGCCTTTAGTAGGTTTAGTTGCTTTTGCTACAATATATTTAGTATATAGACTAGCAATGTTTTTTGTCAATCAGTTTTTCTAACGTGATGATCTAAGTTAATTTTTTTCTTTAATTTAGTTATATTTTCAAGAAATAAAATAGTTATTAATTTTAATTGATTTTTTATTAGTTAGAAAGAATACCAAGAAAGTTAATTTAAATAGAAAAGTTTTTGCTAAAAAATAAAGAAAAAAGGAAAGGAGTTTCAAAATTACTTCTTTCTCTTTTTATTAAGTAGAATAATGAAGAAACCTATTACTAGAGCAGTTGTAACAGCTGGTAAAGGAATCCCAAATCCTTTAGTTTTTTCATTAAGTATAGTAATTGTTGAATCAGTGGTATCAAATGAAGTTGCTGAACCATCTGAAACTAACACACGAATCTGATAGAATTCACCATTGGGAACTTTCGTAGAATCCCAAATAAATGAATTATTACTTAATCCTAAAGCAATAACTTTCCAAACTACATTGTTCCAATAATAAATATTGTATGTTAACGTATCAGCATCTATATCAGATCCAGCCCAGGAGATAGTGACATTACCTGAGTAAATACCACCACCAATTGGTTGTGATAAGGTAATTTCTGGATAATGATTTGGATGTTGAATATGAATACTGCTCAAGATAGTATACTCATCTTCAAGTGTTCCATCAGAAACAACTATACGTATGTAGTAATCACCATTTTTGATACTTATTGTACTCCAATAGTAATTTGTTGTAATTAATTCTGAATCTATTTCTATCCATGAACTAGTAGTATTTCGATAGTAAATAGTATAGGTTAAGAGATCTAAATCTGGATCTGTCCCAATCCAATGTATTAGTACATATGTATCAAAATAATCTCCCCCAGTGGGATACACAATCATAACTGAAGGTGCTTCATTATAATTGTTTATTGTGAAACTACTGGATGATGCAAAATCAGTGTGAGTACCATTTGTCGCTACCACTTTGACTTTGTAAGCATTTCCATCTAAATAAAGTGTTGAATTAAATTCCAATGATGTTTCATTGGTGTCTTCAATTAGTGGTAACCATAGAGTATTATAACAATCCCAAAGATAAACCGTGTAATTTAAATCACCATTAATTAGATCGGTACAATTCCAAGTTATGTTAAATACACCTGAAAGAACCTCCCCACCTTTTGGAAAAATTAATTTTACCAAAGAACCACCAACCGATGTAAGGAGATTTGCAAACATAATCTCATTATCCTCATTATAAACTACTCCAGCAAAATCATCACAAAGAATACATAATAGCCCTGAACCAATTTTAACAGAAGCACCTAGAATATCAACATTTGTTGAATCCCTAAACATTTCGACAGCTGCACCAGTAAGCTCTAGTGAATTAAAAATGTTTGGAATGTAAACACTATTAACACCTTTCATTAGATCATTATCAGTATTTATATTTGCAGTAATACCTCCATAACCAAAATATGAGCCTCTAAAAGTTATTCCATTATTCGAAGCAATCTGGACCACACCATCAGAAGCTGTGCTATCACCAATACCAACAAAAGTTCCACCAGCTGCAATGAAATTCTCAATAATAGTAATTTCACTTGCTAACCAAGAACCGCCATTTTCACCTACAAAAAGAAATCTATATTGTTCTACTAAATCTTCAGTTAAGGTCTCATAGAGATGATCAACAGTATAACCTAAATTTTGATAATAACTTTGAAGATAGGTTTGACCTTCCATATATTCTCCATGGGTGTTTATGAATCCAATTTTCAAGGTAGGGTCAAAGACATTAACAAACCTTGTTATTTTATTATTGAAAATATATGTTTCATTTATTTCTGGAACAACATAAGCTGTAATATTATAAGTACCGATCAATGTTGGTAGCCAAGTATATTGAAGGGTAATGTTTTCACCTATATCAAGTGTAGGATAAATCGTTGTGTTTACGAGATTATTGTTTATCCAAAGCTGTAATTCAACATTGGTAAAGCTCTCAGAGCCAGTATTATATGCTGTGACATTAAGTAACATCGAATTACCGTATTTTAGATCAGGAGCATCAAATTCAATACTTGAGTCAGCAAAATCAACTGTTTCATGTCCTAGCCAATAAATAGAATTCATGATTAGTAATTGGTTAGTTGTAGTACTCCAATGATGAGCATCCCATATATGTACAATCCTTCCGAGGGTGGGAGAATCATAAGCAACAATTAAATCTCGATCATTATTTACATTTGATTTCACAATAGGACAATAATGAGACCCAATAGATGAGCTTAGCATTGCAGTTGAATAATATTGTGAATCACCAGAGGTTCCATAGATTGTTTGACCAATAGTATATCCATTCATAATTGGATGGTAATTAGTATATATACCCATACTAGGTGAACTGTATTCCCAATAAACACTTGACCCACTTGTACCAACTGCTTCAGGCGGTAGTAAACCAGCCCAATTATTAAAACAAATACTACTGTCAAATGTAAGAAGATTTCCTCCTGTAGCACACCAATTACTAACTATCAATGATGCAGAAGTACTAGGAACATTATCAATCATTATTAAAACATCTACATCAGATAATCCACCTGAAATTATTTCAGCATTGGTAATTACTTTAGTTTGAATACCATTGGCTACTAAGCCATTGTAAATAGTAATATAATCGTTTGACCAACCACCTGCAAAATAAGCTGGTTCATCGGAACTTGCAGAATCTAGTACCGCTACAGATATTTGTTTTGGAGTAAAAACTTCTGAGATAGCTGATTCTTTGGGAATTGTTTTAGAAGTGATATCAGTCAAATAATTAAATTCATTTGCTGACTGATCTTTATCTTCGGAACTTAAACCCTTAGTTAAGGGTATAACTGAAGACATACTGATAATTAAAACTAAAAATATCACTTTATATGCAAAAAAGTGTTTGTTCATGATATCTACTCCCTTAATTTTATTTTTCGTATTAGCTATTTATTAATATTTGCTAATTCTAAAGGATTGTATAAAAATCTCTCTTGTTTTTAAAAAAAAATAAAATAGCTACGAATAATATTTGATATCATTATTAATAAATAAAAAAGAAGAGAAAAAAAGGGAGTTTATCCCTTTCAAATTTATTTCTTTCGCTTAACTATTAGAACAATTGCAGCTGTTGCAAATAAACCACCCAACAATGATAATAGGTAGAGAGGTGCAACATCTGATTGCGCAATGTCTATAACTCCAATGGTTGGATCATGGATCATCTTATTATCATCTCCATAATTTGGATATGTAAGATAGACATGAGCTAAACCTTCAGCAAAACCGGGAACATCTTCTGGTGGAACACAAGTACTATCATCAAAATATACTGTTCCAACATCTATTGTATCTATCAATACGTCAGCATTATTGTAAACATTAGCATAATTAAGCCATTCATAATAAGCAACTACGTCGTATTCATTTTGGAAACTTTCAAAGTACATAGTTCGTTTTAATTCACCGTTTTCAGCTAGAGTACCGTTTCTAAGCATAACTTGATTATGGTGTTCTACTTCGGTAAGGTAACTTTGAATGGCATAACCTTGTGCGCCTTCAGAAAAGACCCAATCATTAATTATGATATCGAATTTCATTTCAGAAAGAGCATCAACAACTTCAGTAGTATCAGGGATTGGAGTGTCATAATTGTAGACATGCATAATTATAAACATATCAGCACCATTTAGGAAATCAATAAGACTTAAAGTAATAGTAAGTTCTGTTTCGGTTAAATCAATTGTATATTGCCAATCGTTTCTGATTAGATTGAAAGATAGGCCACCAAATTCAGTTCGACTATCAAGAATAGTATCATCACCAGTGAATTCTCTGATCTTGACTAATTGAAGCTTAAAGACTTCATCTGTACTAGCTCGATCACCATAATACCACATTAAGTGAGCTTGTTTGGGAATTATCTTTATAGTCATTTTATCAGTAGTAACAGTAACAACATCCCCAGAAGATACCTTGACATCGATTTGATCATTTTCACCTGCAGCGAATTTCGCACTTACGGGTATAAGGAACAAAGCAATAAGAGCAATTCCAATTATTATTTTTTTAGTATACATTTTTACTAATTCTCCAGTAATTTTTTTTTTTGAGTATGAGTCTTATAGTTTGTTTATTTTTGGCACCATCTAACTCATTTTTCTCTAGTAATTTATGTATATCTATGTAATTTATTAAACAGCTCTAACAATGGTTTAGGTAAGGTATATGAACGGTATAATTATCGTCAATAAAACAAATTTAGGAATAAATTATTGAAAAAAAAAGAAAATGAAGATATAAACATTAACTTTGTTTTCTATCAATAACAATATCATCAACTGTAAAGTTTTCAAATGGTTTTCGTTCTTTCCAAAGATTATAATTTACATTAAGAATCCAAGCTAAGTAATAATATTCAGAGTTATTTTTTAGCAAACGATTCCCAAGGATGGTATCATCTAATGTCAGCAAAGCCATATTTATCTCCCAACCTGTTCGATTGGATTTTTCTTTCATAAAAGCACGAAGTCCTTTAAAAAGAACTTCAGGGGTATCATCGGTTTCTGGACCATTAAAATCAGTTATAAGGATTGCACAGATCCGAGCTAATCTCTGAAGATCTACTTCGGTAATTAACTGAAATCTTTTTCTTAATTCATCATTTAATGTATAAGAAGGTTCACCAATTTGTTTAACGGTATAAGGTATAGCTAATGTTTCTTTTTCCTTATTATCAAAAAACGAACCTGGAGCAAATGAAAGCTTACCAAATGATGATTGAATGAACAAATTTAAGCCAGTTCGTTGTAAATACTCCAGTCCAATTTTGAATCTTTTTTGTCTATCTTTTTGTTTCATAACGGGAAATCAACTCACTTGGATTTAATTTGCTTTCTAGCTAAGAAGGTATCAAATGATTTAACTTGCTCATCAAATGGTTGAGGCCATGTATAACAAGAAGCTCTCACAATCAGAATATTCAACTTTGCTGGCAACATACCAAAACCTATTACTGTAGCAAATACCCAGAACAACCATAAATTGACATATTGATCAGCAGCTACTAATGTTGAAAGAGCATCTACTAAATAGTGAGCTATGATACAAGGGATAAGACTATTCGCTTTGATAAATAGATAAGCTAAGAAGAAACCAAAGAACATAGTATAGACTATTTGGAAGAGCGTACCGACCATTGCAACACGATCTGGTTCAACTTCAAAGAAAATTGCATTTAGAAGCATAAAGAGTAAATTTACAGCATGAAAGAAACCAAATAATATACCATTGATAATAATTGATGCTCTTTTACTATATTTTCTAAGTAAAAGAACAAGTATAATTCCCCTGAAAGCAACTTCTTCCCAGATGCCTGGTTTTAACGCTGTGTAGATATTTGTAGTGAGAGGATTCACAAGTAAGCTTGGATCGAATAGCATAGCCCCATCTTGCCCGATAACTACAGCTAAATACGATGATAACAACATACAAGCTGTTAAAATAATCGCTGAGAGTATTCCTAATACAATTGTTCGATAGATTGGTATGAAATTAAATACTCGAGAACTTTCACAATTATCCTTATACCCTCTATTTGTTGGTAAACCAAATATTAATGGCACTACTAGTAGAAAGTAAAAGGCGACTCCAAAAAAGTCAATGATATGGTATATTCTAAATGTTGGTGAAGAAGCAAATAATTGGTAAAGCATTGTTGGCACATATAAGAAGATAATATAGAAGAATAATAGAGTGAGTATTCCCATCCACGGATGGTCACTTAACAAAGTAAGTCTTTCTTGTTTTATCGGAGCTTTTTTTTGAACTTTCTTCTGTCCTTCTTTTGTTTTAGTTGAACCCATTATCTTCAAATCCTCAATTTTTTCGTCATAGATATTTCCCAAAGTGAGAAATAAAGCTAGTATTCTTATGATTCTTTCTTTTATTAAAATTCTTATTAGAAACTAGTGCTATTATTTCTGTCTTTTTTGAATTGTTTCATAATTTGAAGTAATTTAATTAGCTAAATAGTGTGAATCTTTTGATTTGCAGATGTATTGGTCTGATTTGTTTTTCTTAAGTAAAAATAGAGTAAGAAACCTAGAAGAACATAGATTATTATTGTTAAGAAATTAAATAGATTGGTTCCTAAACGATTTGTTACATAATGAATCTGTCCACCAATTCCTGAAACAATTCCTACTAGGATTGAAAACAATATTGATACAATAGCAAGAACAAGAAGCGAATATTGGGCTGTTTTGGGAAAGCGTCTGTCGATTAAAAATACGATTGAATAAAGAATCACTGTGAGATATTGTAAAAGAGGAGCTATTACCACTAGAAACATATGGAATTCATATGTAGAATGGAGGAAAAATATCATTATATAAAAAGGTGTTTGGAGCGCCCCAAAGAATGAACCTATAATACTAAGGTATTTCGTTGATCGTTTCTTTTGAAAGAAGAAGCTTAAGATTACAAAGAAGCTCATAGATGCAAATGTGAAAATTGTAATCCCCAATTTCAACATTATACTAGATGCAAGATTAGGTTCACCATTTATTGCTGTAGGTTCTCGTATATCACATAAGCCATTAAATAGTAAACTAAAATCTTCTTGATAATTATCTAGAAGATTACCTCCAGGATAAAAGATCATTGCTAGTATTATAAAGAGAGCTGAAATTAATATAGCGATAGAAAAGGAGAGAAAAAAGTATGCAAATGATTTACTTCTAATTTCAACCAAATTAGTAATATCGATAGTACGATGCTTCATGATATTAAACCTTACTTGTAGATTTACCTAGACCAATATTTCCATTAGGATACTATTTTTTATTAGCTATTTTCTTATCAATCTTAAGTTTTACTTTACTGCTGTCAAGATATTTTAACAAAATAGTATGAAGCATGAGATATTGTTCATCATTTAGAGCAACTCGAGGCAATTGACCATGAATGATATTGATTACTCGATTATCAGTTTGGAAGAAATTAATAAACTTGTACCCTTCAGTTACTTTTTGTATCCTATCCCAACCAACTTTTTTAATAGAAAATGTTCTATCAATAATAATTCCCTCTTCAGAAAAAGACCATTTATTTTCTAAAGGTAATTTAGTTATTTGATTCCATTGACGTTTAAAACAATAATCCAAGTTGGTACAAAAATTATCAAATGAACTAATTATTATTCTTTTATGTGTATAAAGAATAGTGATTGAACAAAAAAAAATGAGAAAATTGAAAAGTAAATTTGAATAGAAACCAGAAGACTAAAATTAATTAAAATCATTAATAAAATATCAGATATTCTTGGCAATGAAAAAGTGGAATAAAATGGATTATGTAAAGACTAAAATGTCTATACTAATAATAGTTATACTCTCAAGTAGTTTTTTCATTATGCTTAATACTGGAAAAAATGTAATCGCAACTAATCCAGAACCTTTCTTTACAATTACTCTTTTAGCACCAAATTCTGGTTCAGTAAATAATCAATGGTATACCTTAATGGCAGAACTATTACCAAAAATCGGTATAGGAGTAAATCTTGTCCTCACAAGTTGGGCTCAAATTACTCCAAGAACGTGGTCTTATCCTGGGCCCTATCCAATTCCAACATATGATGAAGGTGGGTTTGATGTTCTTTTCGTTGGTTGGTCCTGGTATCTCGACTGGGATCCAACAGGTCTTTATGACAGCCCCTCTATTACACCAAATGGCGATAACTTCTATCAATATTCCAATCCTGAAATGGACTGGGCTATCGCCAATTACACACAATCATTCGTTCTTGAAGACCGAATTTATTGGTGTGAAGAAATCCAAGCATTATTGTATGAGGACTTGCCTCAAACAACCATTATCTATCCATTATCTCTCTACCCACACGCAACCGACTTTGCAGGGTGGGATGGACTCTTATGGTCACAAGATTATCAAAACATGGATAACTGGAGTGTTGGTGCTCAAACCGAATTCCATTACGCTACTCCAGCAGACTTTGTCGATTTCCATCCATATACCTACGAATCCGTTTATGATGGTCAATGGTTAGAACAAATTTACGATGGTTTGTATGAACGCGATCCTCTTAAAGATCGAGCATATAGTCCAAAAATCGCTTCATCCATAAGTAGTGTTGATGGGTTAACCTATGAGATAGAACTAGCTCCCGGTGTTAAATGGGCTGATGGTATCGCTTTAAACGCCAGCGATATTGAATTCTCATATAATCTTATGATCGATACAGATTTTGGCAGTCCAGCCATAACCTACTGGCAACAATATATTGATAATACATCAATCAATGTTTTAAGTCCCACTGAAATGGAATTAACATTCTTACAAGAATATGTCTTCCAAGATGGCAACTTAGCTCTTGACATCATACCCAAACATATTTGGGATCCAATTGATGAAGCAGTTATGGAAGCACAAGCTATTACTTGGGCTACCAGCGATCCCAACAAGCTTATGGGTTCTGGTCCATACTACTTAGAAGAGTATAATGGAACAAACGGTGTTATTCACTTAACTGTTAATACATACTATGACGATTGGACTGGTATCACACCAAACTTTGATGATGTATACTTAGAATTCTATTCCAACAAAGAAGGTGCCCTTGCTGATTTAGCTGCTGGGGTTATTGATATGGTAGACGCGCAATTTATGACTCGAATCGTTGAAGTCCCAGCTGGTAAAACTTTCACTCTAGTAGATGACCCAGGAACACAAGAAATGGCTTTCAACTGTTTACACCCATACCTCGGAACAGGTGAATTATGTCCGATAAGCAGTCCAGAATCAGGTAAACACATCCGTAAAGCTATTAGTCATATGATTCCTAGAGATACTATTGTCGAAGAAATTCGTTATGGTCTTGCTAGACCAGGTGTTACTGGTTGTCCATCAGTCGCAATTGGTTTCGATGAGACATTAGAACCTTATGAATTTGATATCAATAAAGCAGTGCAACATATGAAAGCAGCTGGTTTTGACATTGGATTTCCAGTTCCCACTACTCCAACAATTAATCCTACTTTAGAAATCCAAGTGATTTTTTATGTAGGAATAGCTTTCTTTGTTTCTAATTTCTCAATTATATACTATCTTAGGAAAAAGAAGTTATAGTGAGGAGCTATGATTATATAATATGACTCTCGAGACTGATTCCTTTATACGATTTTTCTTTGGTTGTAAAAGGAGATTCCATCGTTATAATGAGGGTAAAATCAATCGTTATCAATTATTAAAAGGCAAAGAAATTGTTCAGTATGCCTGTAATAATGCTCCATTTTTCAAGAAATATTATCAAAAGTCAAACTTGGATGATATTTGGAATCTTCCTATTATAACAAAACAACTCATGATGGAGAACTTTAGTGATTATAATACACTAGGATTTAGAATGGAAGAATTACTAGATTTTACTGCAAGAATTGAAAGAGAAGAAAATTATAATGAAAGGTTTCGAGGTTATAATGTCGCGATGTCATCTGGAACAAGTGGAAATAAAGGAATTGTTATAACCAGTCCAGCTGAAGAAAAATATTTGCAAGCAGCTTTTTTTGCCAGATTTAGTTTCCCATGTATTTTGAGAATAAAATGGGCTTTTATGCTTCGAATAACCACTCCTGCTTTTCAAGTTAGCAAATTTGGTCAAAGATTAACTCATATGAATTTACTATTAACCCTCGATAAGATACGAGAAAAACTTCAGAAATTTCAACCAAACATTTTATCTGCACCTCCTTCAATGCTAAAAATTCTTGCTAAAGAAATAAATGAAAACAGATTAGATATCAAACCAAAAAGGGTTGTTTCATATGCAGAAGTTCTTGAACCAGATATAAAGCAAGAGCTTGAAGAAGTATTTAGAACACCCATCCATCAAATTTATCAGGGGAGTGAAGGATCTATCGGTTTAACCTGCAAAAAAGGTTCCTTGCATGTTAACGAGGATTTGGTTAATCTTCAGCTATACAATAAGGATGGTTCTCTAACTGAACCTGGTAACCCTTGTTTTCAATCGATTGTAACTGATTTACATAAGAAATCCCAACCGATCATCAGATTCAAATTAAACGACATTATAACTATTTCACCTGAAAGATGTCAATGTGGTTCATCTTTTAGAGTAATCGAGCAAATTATGGGGAGAGCTGATGATCTTTTCTGGGGGGAAAGAATAGATACTAATGAATTACAATATATCTTCCCAGATTATATTCGACGTGCAATTATCTCGAGTTCAGAGGACATAGAGGAATATCAAGCAATTCAAAAGAATTTTACTAAAGTTCTAGTAAGGATACTAACTAAAAAAGGGGCAAATAAAGAGATCATTGCTAAGAACATTCAAGATAATATTAAAACAGTCTTCTCAAAATATTCTTGTAAAGAACCTAGTTTTGAAATTAGATTTGAACCACCTATGAAAAATCCTAATTCAAATAAACTGATACGAATTCAAAGAGATTTTAAAATATAAAAAATAGAAAAATAACTCTGAATGATAATACAAATACTAGAAAAAATTATTTTGATTCTTTCTTTTTCAACCATTTCT
>Ga0307378_10005625_pt1 | contig 17404 bp, 11 predicted proteins | sample UN1MG_FD_202238 | JGI IMG/M metagenome (GOLD analysis project Ga0307378, IMG submission 202238) | Soil microbial communities from Risofladan, Vaasa, Finland - UN-1 | ecosystem: Environmental > Terrestrial > Soil > Coastal area > Acid sulfate soil | place: Finland: Risofladan, Vaasa | collected... | reverse complement strand
AAATGGGACTGGGCGCAGTCCTCGATGAGATAGAGCTTGTGCTTTTCACAGATCGCCTGGACGGCCTTGATATCGGCCGGCTGTCCGAAGAGATGGACGGGGATGATGGCCTTGGTCTTCTGGGTGATCTTTGCTTCGATCTGGGAGGGATCGATGTGGAAGTACTCGTCGATGTCCACGAAAACCGGCCTGGCCCCGGCCTGGGTGATCGTTTCGGAGGTCGAGATCCAGCTGTTGGCGACGGTGATGACCTCATCGCCGAAGCCGATGCCTAGAGCCTTGAGAGTGATATAAATGGCGTCAGTCCCGTTGGCGCAGCTGATACAGTGCTTCATGCCGTACTTTTCGGCATAGGCCTTCTCAAACGCCTCGACGTACTTGCCTCCGATGAAGGCCGTTTCGTTGATGACGGACTGGATGGCGGGGTCGATCTCGGACTTGAGGGCAGCGTATTGGGCTTTGAGGTCGACGAAGGGAACGTTCATGATGATGTATGACTCCTTTTTAATTTAGCGGCGTCCTATGGCTGGACACACGTATATTGCTCTGCATATCGGCATTAGAGTAATACCCCTCGGCCTCCTCGCCTATCCCCTCGGGGGGCTACTTTAGGGGTGATATTTTAGGGGTCTTTCTCACCCCTAGGGGTGAAAGGAATTATAGCATTCTTTTCCGGTTTGTGTTAGCATGTCATCTCCCTGACGGGACGGCCGGTGCTACTCGGGGCAAGCTCGCGGCCAGCCGTCTTCCTATTACGGATGGCGGCTTGTCCGTTTCTAGCGCAGAAGCGGAAAATCCCGACGTTGTTGCCGAGAGTTTCGCTACAAAACGCCGCTGTTTGACCCAACCGAGTTATCCGCCTTAGATAACATGGGAAGTGAGGAAAGAAGTATGAAAGAAGGCTTGACCCGGCTGCGCAACCCCTTAAGGTGTTTTTCGTTTTGGCTTCTCCTTTCTGTCTGCCTTTCGATGGTGGCCATTTCGACCATCGCGCAAACCCGGTCTGCCGATTCGTCAAACATCCTTCCCAAGAGAGGTGGCCAGAATCAAACTTCTTTCACCAGCAGGCCCGCCTATCCGGAGGCCGGGGAGCCGGTTCAGTTCACGGATGGTTCCCAAGATCAAGTGATCTCTTGGGAGTGGGACTTTGGCGATGGGAAGACGACAAACGTACGGAATCCGCGCCACTTTTATTCGAAGCCCGGATTCTATAGCGTAACCCTAACAACGAGCGGCACCTTTGGAAAAAAGAGGATAAGGCGGACAATAGGTGTCATGCACACAACCGAAGTTTCTTTTAGCTACAGCCCTGCCTCCCCGAAGATTGGCCAGCTGATTCAATTCGCGGACAAGACTTCGGGAAGCCCGACCTCCTGGCTCTGGCGTTTCGGTGATGGGACAACGTCGACCGCTCGGAACCCGGGCCACTCCTACAAAGCCGCGGGATTATATACCGTGACTTTGGTCACCGGACCCATCTCCGGTCCCGAAAGAGGAAGCCGGACCCTTGTCATTTCGGCGGCGACATCCGCCCCCACTCTAGCCTCCTCCTTCGCCCATAGCCCGGGCTCGCCGGCGCCCGGACAGGTAGTCCAGTTCACTGACACATCGACGGGGAGCCCGACATCCTGGCAATGGAACTTCAACGACGGCTCGGCGAGCAGCAACCGCAATCCAAGCCATATTTTCTCTAACTCCGGGAGTTATAGCGTGACTCTGGTCGTGAGTAATGCCAACGGTTCCAATAGCATCAGCGAGAACATCATTGTTGGGTCTGGAGATGGCTCTATAGGGACCTATTGGGTCAGCCCGACCGGGAAGGCACCTTGGGCAAAGGCTAAAAGCATAGCGCCCCTTTCCGGGGCCGCCTGTTGCTCTCTGTCTACGGCAAACGCAAATGCCTCGGCCGGGGACGTGGTGGTCCTCCGTGGTGGGACGTACACCGGGGACTATGGAATCCATCCGCTAAATTCCGGCACCGCCGGAAACGTTATCACGTTCAGGGCGCATACCGGAGAAACGCCGACGCTTACCGCGACCTTTTATCGAGCCATCATGATTCATCAAAAATGCTATATCAAGATTGATGGCATCACTAGCTATAATTCCAACTCCTTCTTCATGCTTGGCGATGGAGCCTGCTACAACGAGATTACAAATTGCGTATTCGACAGAAGTAGCGGTCAATACTCCATGGGCCTTATTTCGTTTTACAGCACGACGTTCACTGAGGGCGCCGCATCCAGCCATAATTGGATTCATCATAATACGTTTTCAAGATATGGCAGTATTTCTGCAGGCAATGATATAGGAACAATCAGAATTTCTGGTGCTGTGAATGACCAGTCTTCCCATAACACCTTTGAAAACAATGTTTTCTTCTACGGTGGGCACGACTGCATCGACATAGGAGGGCAATACAACGTCGTCAGGAATAACGTGTTCCACAACGAGGAGGCGTATTACAAGGACACGACTGGGGCTTGCACCAACCGTCCGGCGAGCGGCTATTTCGGGAACAGAAACATTATCCTATCGACTTATTCTGGTTATGGATACGGCCCCGGGTCAGCAGAACACAACCTGATAGAGGGGAACAGAATAGGCCACGCTGGGACTCCGCCGGATGACGACGGCTCGTGCGGTATTGAAAACGCCGGGGTGCATACGATCACCCGGTTCAACTACATCTACAACAATAGTGGGATGGGATACTACAACAAGATGTCGGGAGTTCGCCTGCCAGACGCGAAGTCGAGCGGATGCAACGCGAGGGTCTATAACAACACTATTTATCATAGTGGCTACGGAGACGCGAGCCTCGACGACCAGTTCAAGCATGGTGTTTGCATCTGGTCTTATTCGTCGTATAACGATTGGCCGACGAGCATTGTTATCAAGAACAATATCGTCTACGACAACTACAACGAATGGCGCGTCGGGACAAGCAACAGCTTGCCGCAGGTGACCTATGCTAACAACTTCAACCAAAATCCAAGTTTTTTAAACACTAATATGTCTGACAAGACAAGCAGCGTCCTGCCTGACTTGCGTTTACAGCTTGGTTCCCAGTGCATCGATGCGGGAATTCACCTGACGCAAACTAATGGGAGCGGGAGCAATAGCAAAACACTTGTTGTTAATGATGCCATGCTTTTTCAAGATGGGACCTGGGGTTCTGCGCTGACACACGGAGTTACCCATTTTCCAGATTGGATTGCCATAGGAACAGTAACCAACATCGCTGAGATAGCCGCGATCGACTATAAAACGAACACGATTACCCTGGCAGTCCCAATGACATGGACAGACAAGGCTAAGATATGGCTCTTCAGTAATTCTAGCGGTAAGCGTGTCCTTAACGGAACGGCCCCTGACATCGGCGCCCATGAATTTGACCAACGTTAATCCGAGAAAACAGCAAAGGGGATGCTGAAGGCTTAACTGCTTCTGGATACTATAAGCGCGCGGCAACTCGCGTTACGAAATCTCTTACCTAATATCAGTCCTCCCCCTTTGAGCTCCCAGATAATTGAATGCCGCTAATATTCTCGCTGCGGCTGTGTCGAAATGCAAGTGCACTATGAATTTTGCAATTTGGCATAGAAGCTAGTGCCCTAACCCCCTCTGGCTAACCATAATTCCACGTTAATCCCCTTGGGAACCCCCTTTTCGGGTGATTTCGCGCAATCCTTCTCTAATCATACTGAAGTTAGGACTCGATAGGCGAGAACCTACAAAGGAGAATGAAATCATGAGAAACGCCCCAACTTCTCATCGAAAAATAAGATCGCTAATAGCTTGCGCATGGCCTTTAATGATTTTCTTCCAGCTCCTTTCGATGAATGCCATGGCCCAAACTTCATCCAGGTTGATAAGCTTGTTGGCTGGTCGTGTTTCCGCCCGGTCGATCGCCGCTAAAGTGGCCTTCACACATGGCCCCAAATATCCGACAGTTGGGCAAGCCGTCCAGTTCATGGATGCTTCCACGGGGAGTCCGATTTCCTGGGCTTGGGATTTCGGGGATGGTGAGACAAGCGCCGCCAAAAATCCCTCCCACATATTTTCTACCCCAGGATTCCGAAAAGTCACCTTAATTGCCACTAATAACGCGGGATCCAAAAAATCGGTCAAATCAATCATGATCATGCCCGATGCAGCCGCGTCCTTCGTATTTAGCCCCATGATCCCGGGGCCGGGGCAAACCGTGCAGTTTGCGGATACTTCTTCTGGCGATCCCACCTCTTGGCAGTGGGACTTCGGCGACGGGGGTGGCAGCACAACAAAAAATCCCGGCCACGTCTTTTTGAAGGCCGGGTTCTATACCATAACTTTGATTTCCAGCAATAGCTCCGGGTCGAAGCAAGCAAGCAAAACGGTCACTGTTGCATCTGCGTCCGCGCTTTCGTTATCGTTCAATTATTCGCCTGTACTCCCTTCAGCAGGGCAGGCGGTCCAGTTCACCGACACTTCGGCGGGGACACCCACCTCCTGGCAATGGAACTTCGGCGATGGTGGGACAAGCACGTCCCAGAACCCCAGCCATTCGTATACAACGGCGGGGTTAAAGACGGTGACCCTAACCGCGACCACCGCCTCCGGATCGAACAGCACGACCAGGACGGTCACGGTAACGGCGGCCCAGGCGGCTTCCTTCACCTACAGTCCGGCCTCCCCGGCGCCCGGACAGGCCATTCAATTCACGGATACCTCCGCGGGATCACCGACCTCCTGGTATTGGGACTTTAACGACGGGTCGACGAGTAGCGCCCAGAACCCGAGCCATGCGTTCAGCAGCTCCGGGCCCTATAACGTGACGCTTGTCATGAGTAATGCTTACGGGTCTGATAGCATTAGTGAGAACATCACTGTTGATAGCTCTGTAGGGGCCTACTGGGTCAGTCCGACTGGGGCGGCAACTTGGGCAAATGCTAAAAGCGCAACCCCCCTTTCAGGGGCTTCCTGTTGCTCTCTGTCTACGGCAAACGCAAACGCCTCGGCCGGGGACATTGTCTATCTCCGCGCCGGGACATATCGCTCCCCGCTGGCCCCCACACATTCTGGCACTTCCGGGGCGAAAATAATCTGGAGCAACTACAACAGCGAATACGTCCTTATCAGCAACAACGCCATCTTTGACGGCTACTATTACTATAACATTCTCTTGTGGACGGTCAGTTGGAACGTTTTTGATGGCATAAATATCAAGGGCGACTATACCGGCCCCAGCGCTAACGGTGATAACGTCATGATCCTGTCGGTTTATTACAATTCCAACTATAACGAATTTAAGAATATGGACATCGATGGGAACGGGGGCGGGCGGCTTCAATGGAGAAGCGACGCAAAGGCGCGCCCCTGCCTCCACAATTGGATGCATAATTGCACGGTTCATAACATAGGTTATATGTATTTCGGGAGCAATCACGAAGTGGATCAAACTATCGGGATGATGGTCGAGGACGGGAATGATTACACCACGGTTGAGGACTGCGACTTCCATCATAACGGCCACGCCAATCTGGAACTGTGTGGCAGATTCAGCGTTGTCAAAAACAACTTCATGCACAACGAGGGCTGGCTGACCAACGATACCGGTCACACGCCCGCGTCTTATCTGCCGGACACGGTTCCTCCCGCCGCCGCCGCAAACCTGTGGGGTCATCGAGACTATTGCATCTCAAGCTGGAGGGGGGAATATCCGGCGTTTTATCAACTCGTGGAGGGCAATCGCTTTGGAACCGTTGGTCCACCTGCCGAGAACGGCGGCGGGGAGAACCTGACAATTGTGGGCCCATCTAATATCATCCGCTACAACGAAATGTTCAATGCCATAAACAACGCGGTGCTATTCAAGCAGGGTGGGTCGGGGCAATACTATGCCGACTACAACACCTTCTACAATAACACGATCTACAAGGCCGGTCGCTATGATAATCACCTCGCGCCGGATGGTATATGGCAGGGCTATGGCATTTTCGCTCCGTACTGGACGGGCCATTATGTGCGAGTCGGCAACGCGATCATCAACAACATTATCAACTCTACTGGCGGATCGACCGAGATCGCCATGGACCCTGCGGTGAACACGATTGCCAATAACTTCTTGGCGGCGAGCGGCAATCCGCTTTTCGTCAATACAAATGTTACCGACCCTACTTCGTTGACTGCGCCCGACCTTTCCCTCCAGGCTGGTTCTCTGTGTATAAACGCTGGAACGAAATTGACTTTGGCTGTCGGTTCCGGATCGGGTTCGAGTACACTCACCGTAGCTAATGCTAGGTTCTTCCAGGACGGAACGTGGGGGGCGATCATGGCCCGTGGCGTAACGCTATTCCCAGATTGGATTGCGATTGGAACAGTCGGCAACGCCGTCCAGATTTCATCAATCAATTATGACACGAACACGATCACGCTGGCCTCGCCGATGACATGGACCAACGATGCCCCGATCTGGCTTTACAAGAACTCCAGCGGCAAGCGTGTGCTTTATGGGGCGGCCCCCGATATTGGAGCTCATGAATTTGACCAATATTAATCCGGGGAAACAGTAAAGAGGATGCTGAAAGCTTAGCAGCTTCGGGCTACTATACCCGCGCAGTAATTCGCGTTATGCATCCTCCTACCTCATCTTAGTCCTCTCCCTTTGAGCTTCCAGATACTTGAATGCCGCTAGTATTCCTGCAGCAGCGTTGTCGAAATTGAACTCCTGCACTTTGCTCTGCGCATTTTTCGAAAACCTTTCCCACTTCTCGTCATCCGAGAGCATCTCGACAATCGCTTGAGTCCACGTATCGACTTTCAAAGGCAGAATATAACCGTTCTGCTCATTTAGAACCAGCTCTCCTGCAGCTGCCGTCATATCGGTCGTTACCACCGGTGTTCCCGCTAACATTGCCTCATTAATGACCACACCCCAACAATCGCCAGAAGTTGGCAATAACAGCAGCTTTGACTGTGCATAGTAATTTGGAAGCATATGATGTGGAATGAAACCTGCAAACTCATATTCTACACCGTGCTTCTCGAATATTGCCCGCATGGCCACCTTGAGGAGCTCATCGCCTTCGCCAATAATTAAAACGCGGCACCTTCCAAGCCGTGCCTTGACGCCGGAACAGACTCTAGCGAAAAACTCGGGGTTTTTTACCGGGACAATTCGGCCGGAAAACATGACATCAAAACGCCGCTCGAGCTGTTTGCCGCCAAGCCGCTCTTGGAAAAAGTCATTATCTGCGACCAGGTGGCTCAAGAATGACTGTTCCGGCAGCAGACGACGGTTGTAATGTCTAAACAATGCCAAGGTTTGCCGGCTTGTGCCCACAAAAGCGTCTCCAAAAGCATTATATACAACACGCCTGGCCAGCTTCTGCAGAGGATTGATTCCCTGATCACGGCCTAACCAAGTGTCGTCCAGAAGAGCTATCTTCGTCCTTAGCAGCCTACATATTACTAACGCAAGCCAAGCCGTAGGATCCTTTATGCTCGCGAAGATTAGCGCGACACGCGGTCGCTCGCGCAAGAGAAGGGGAATAATGCCCGGATTGAAAAACCGTTCTGTGCCACGTGTGGTAATCGTGACGCCACGCAAAATATTTTTCGGATGGTTCCCTAGGCTGAAGCTCCAAAGACGGCGCTTTTCGTTATTCTTAAAATATACTACCTGAACCGTACCTGGCAGAGAATGATAGACCCGCTCGAACACGGGCTCTCGCCAAGGGGTCGGAATGTCATTCAGGATGAGATAGTACATGATCTCTCGAAGCGTCAAGAAGGGACTCTCGTTCTCTTCGTTTCGATATCTGCTCGAAAATATTTTCCATAAGCCTGGAGGTTCTCAGGATCTCTGCGGCTGAAATGGGATCGGGCTTGTTATCCTTAATGGCGGAATAGAAAAGCTCTATTAGTTTTTTCATCCCATAATCCATGTGGAAATCATTCTTGGCAAAAAGTCTCATGTTGCGGGACGAATTCCTCAAGTGCTCACGGGCATGCGTCCAAGGGGCAAAAAAGTAACGCATATAGCTCTTGTAGCTTGAAGGGCGAATCCTGAGAACGGTGCGGTATGTATTGTCCAGCACCAAGTTCCCCGATTTCCCGTAAAGGCGCAATTCGTTGGATCCGGCCCCGAATTGCGTGGTGAAGAGGAAAAAGGCCGTTGTGCCTTGTTCGTCTTGAATGGTCGCACGCACCTCATCGATGATATCGCTTTGTCCGAGCTCCCTCAAAAAAGGGCTGCTGAAGCTCAGGGAAATAAGGCTTGGATTATCGCCAACCAGGAATTCTGCGATCTTGCTAATCCCGTGGCTGATTAGGTTTTGTAGAAGCGAGCCGGGAAGACGCCTAACCCAATGATTGGGATCCGCCAAAACAACTCTGCCATAAGTTGCGTCATCATGTGAGTAACACTGAATGGACTCCATATGGATCGGTGGCCCACCAAGGAATCCGGCTTTGACAAGTTCCCGCATCCGGATGGCCTCTGGGCTAAATTGGAGGTTATGCCCCACCGTGATCCGGAGCTTTTTCTCCTGCGCGAGACGAATAAGTGCTTCCGCTTCAACGGTTGTTTCAGTAAACGGTTTTTCCATGTAGACGTGGCACCCGGCCTCCAAGCACATCTGTCCCAGTGGAAAATGCGTCTGAGCGGGAGTAGTGATGTGCGCCACATCCGGCTTGATTTTCCGAAGCATCTCCTCCGCATCCGTAAACACATGTTGGATGTGAAAGCGATCGGCAAGCTGTGTTGCCATCAATTCCTCGGAGTCGCACGCGGCGGTGAGCGCACAGGACGGTAATGCACGAAGCTGAGCTGCATGCTGATCTGCGATAAATCCACACCCGATGATCGCCACCCTTGTCATAATCTGCTCATCCATCTTTTTGATATTTGGAATACCGGGCTAATGCTTCCCCCATGGGCACCCGACACTCCCAACCGAGACGTTCTTTTAGCTTGATATTGGAATATCGATGTCCCTTCCAGGAAAAGGAGCAGGAACGCCGGTTAAACACCGGCGGCAATTGACCAGCGGACCACGCTGAATAGCGCTCCCAGAGGTAGCAGAGGGCGTAGGTTAGCGGATAAGGAATCCAGATGGACCGAAACGGACGAACTCGGTTCTTGTATTCCCGTAGAAATCTTCTGCTCTTGGGAAGATCATCGTCCATGACATTGAACACCTCTCCGTCCACGCTTGGGATAAGCCCGGCTAAAACAATCGCATCAGCGCAATTATCTACGTAAGTCAAAGGAATCCGGCCGGCCCCACCAATACGCATGAAGACTCCAAATGTATCCATTCCGACAGATCCGGGGATCGCCTTCTTGCCGGGTCCAAAAACAATGCCAGGACGGACAATCGTATATGGGATCCCATGCTTTTTATGATAGGCAAGTACGATTTCATCCTGCTTGATTTTACCATAGACATACGCATCGTAGCGCTCTTCCAGGTTGTCCTCCAACGGGCAGGATTCGTCCCAGATCGCACCTTGTCTCAGACGAAGGTTGGAATAAACCGCAAAGGAACTCACGTTCACGAAACGACGGAACCTCTTGTTTCGAACCACAGCGTCTAAAAGATTGCGGGTGGTGATGACGGAACCCTGAAAGCACCCGGGGAACGACTTCCCCCGTCCGGCCACGAGGTGATATATGACCGAAACTCCGTCGGCCGCCCCAGCGCAATCCTGCGGCGACAAGAGGTTACCTTGGAATATCTGACAGTGATTCTCTGGATGCTTAAGTAAAACAGCCTTCAACAGAGCGTTCTCGCTCGCCGGGCGCACAAAGCAACGTACGTCCTTAAAACCAAGGCGCAGCAAAGAATCTACCACGCGCGAGCCGACGAATCCGGCAGCCCCCGTAACCAGTACGGGATCATCTCGGTTTATAATCCAATCTTTATCCATGATTCTATCTCTCGTTATCAAAAAGCGAGCTTACGATATCGCTACTTCCGATGAAGCCGATATAACTCGACCTCAGATACTCCATACCTTGTACCAATGCGCGTCGAGGTCAGAGCCTCTTGATGCTCACTTCTACTTCGAGCCAAGGGAATGAGGAAGGCCCTGCTGGACTTTGTTGGCATAAAGCCTTCCGACACGGCTTTTTGCCAGGTGCTTCCTTTTTTGTAAAACACCGTGGTGCCATGTATCAAGCAGGGCGAATTCACTTCCTCTCACGAAAAGATAATAGTCCCGCCTGAGGGCAAGTGTCAAGACTTCTAGAAACTGACAGCCACGGGTTGCACCTAATAGGTGGCCTGCATATCACGATCCAATCAGGAATCAAAAAAATGGCAGCTGGTGACACAGGGCGGAGCTATCCGGCGCGACTCAACCCGCTATTTTGGCGGAGCACCGTTAAAAATCTCGCTTCTTCCGTAGCTCGATCCCGAAAACCGCCGCAAGCCTGCTCAGATGATAGAATCCCCTTTCCATGCAGTTCATCAATACGTGAGTTCCCAAGCATGCACAGACTGGAGCGCATACCAGATAGATCGGTAGCGCAATAGCCGACTTGAGAATGGCAGCAGTCGACTTCAGTTTATTGCGTTCGCCCGCGAGGTATTTCTGTGCATTGAAGCCGTTCACGAGCGCTCGACGTAACCAATAGCTCTTACTCCAGCGTTCGGGCGGCACGGTTTCGTAGATCGGAGCCTCCTCGACCGCTATGAACTGATAACCTAATTGCATCGCACGTCTGAAGAAGACCTGATCCGATCCTCCAGTTCTGAACGTCTTGTCAAAGCAAATCCCATGGCGGTCGAATACGTCCTTCTTGAGCAGGACATTTCCTGTGCGGGTTTGGTGCCACTTCAACAACGTTCCGGTACGCCACTGCGGCAGGTCGCACAGCCCACTTTTTATGAGCCAAGCTGGGGGGCGTTGATCAAAGAACGGAATGACCGGCCCTAAAGCACCGTCGACTTCAAAGGTTCGCACAGCTTCGTAGAGCGTGGCTAACCAATGAGGAGGAGGAAATTCATCATCATCAATGATCCCGATGAAGTTACCCTTCGCCAATCGAATGGCATGATTTCTGGCCGCAGGGATCGTTCTCTCTGGCTCAACGCCATAAACAATCTCCATACTCATTTCCGAACTTAGTCTCGCAACCTCTGCCCGCGCCGGCCCGGAAGGATCGTTGTCCACAACGACGGCAGAAAAGGTGAACTGCCCCCGCGTATTCTGAAGGGCTAGATTCCGAAGTAATCTGACAAGCATGGAGTTCCGATGGTATGTGCAGATGCAAACCGAGATGTGGTCGCTCATGAATTACCTCTTCAGGGGTCTTCGCCTTATCAATGGATCCATACTAACAAAATATTGTGAAAAATAAAAAAGCTTAAAAGTTATATTGGATTATTCTCTTATAATCGCGTCAATGTTTGTTCACAACTTCGGATTCATCGCGAGTCTCCCTCATTAAGCCTCCTGAACCAGCCGGTTGACTTCATGAATTATGGACGATATAGTAAAGTAGATTTGCCTTCAGCAGGCAGTCTAAAGAAGTCGGGAAGAGGAGGATTTCATGCCTTCGATAAAAAAAATATCCTGCAGGAAAATCCTCAATTCCCACGTCGAGTTCACCAACGAATTCATCATCGAACTCGTCGACGCCGCCGTCGGTATCGGGGGGTCACCGCAAGGGGAGACTATCAGCATCTACGAAGATAAGAAGATCAGTATCGACCCCAAGACGATTATTAAGAAGCTGGAAGAGGCCGGCACGCTCGGCAGCGACATCGACCAGGAGGGCTTTGACGCCGTCCTGCAGAGGGAGATCTCTCTTATCGGAAGGAACAACGCTTTCAGCCTGTCGCTGGCTTTTTTCAATGCAACCAAGGAAAGCCGGCCGCTCCATGAGCTCTTCAACATGCCGAAAGTCAAGCTGACGCCCCCCTTCCTTTGCTTGAACATTCTCAACGGGGGCTGGCACGCTTATACAAATCCCGTATTAAGCGATTTCCATGAGTATATCCTCGTCGCCAAAAGCACGGACCTCGAGGATGTGATCGGGGACCATAACGATATCCAGAAGGCGGTAAGAGAGAAGTTACTCGGCCAGGCCAAGACCGTCGTCTCCGGGAATCCGGTCAACCGCTTCGCCACTGCCGATAACCGGGAGTGTATCGATTTTCTCCTCAAGGTCCGGGACGGTCTGGGTTTGTCCAGCAAGTTCGACCTAATGATCGATGCCTCGGGCGGCGACCTTTGGACCGAAAAGGGATACCACCTGCCGATCACCGACGGCTCAACCCGGACGCCTGAGCAATTCCACGAATACTGGATGGACATCATCCGTCAGTACGGCCTTCGTATTCTTGAAGACCCGTTCCGCGAGCAGGACCCGCAGAGTTGGAGGCGGCTGACCACGTCTCAAAGCGCCTGCTACACTATAGGAGACAACTTCTACTCCTCCAGCGCCGAGAGGATCGAGGAAGGCGCGGCCAAGGGCTACACTCATGGGGCCGTCATCAAACCCAATCAGGCCGGAACTGTCACGGCCGTCCGGCAAGCCATCGAAGCCTGTCAGCGGACGGGCCAGATCGCCATCACCTCACACCGGTCCATCAGCACCGAAGAGACCTTCATCTCCACGCTCACTTGCATGTTTGGCGTGAAGTTCATAAAGATCGGGCCCCTGATAACCGACTACTCGTCGGTCGTGCGGCTGAACGCGATAATCCGGCTAACGGAGTAAAGCTACGTGCCCATAAAAACAACGATCAGCACTCTGAGGCACGCCCATACGCAATACAACGCGGAAAAGCGGTACGCCGGGACCATCGATATCCCGCTGAATGAGTCTGGAGTGCAGGATGCCCGGAAGGCGGCGGTGAAGCTGGGAGAGGCGGATTTCGATGTCGTCGTGACGTCGATGCAGAAGCGAGCCTACGAAACAGCCCGGATCCTGGTGGGGAAGAAGGTTCCGATTGTCCGGAACAAGCTGTGCAATGAACGCAAGTTCGGGGTGATGGAAGGCCTGACATGGGATGACATCCAAAGCCTCAAGCCGCCCATCCTAATGATCAGTGTTGGAAACGACCTGCACACGGTCAACCCTAAGGGCGGGGAGCCTTTCGAGGCGGTTTGGGATCGGGCTAAGGAATTCCGCCGATTCATCTTTGATAAATACTTCGGCTCGAATATTCTGGTCGTCTCCCATGGTGTATTCCTGCAGATGTTCCACGGCGTGCTCCGGGGCCTGAATTGCATCGAATCGCTGGCCAGCTATCCGGCCAACCTCGAGCTGGCCCGCTTTCGGTTTGTCGGCCGGCGCCTAGCCGAAGAGCATGTCATCAGATTATCCGACGCCGTCCTATTCAAATGGTAGAAGAAAGCGCTGGCGAGCTTATCACAGGAGCTTCTCCGGCAGCTTGAGCAAGTCTCCCATGGTGTCTTGGGCCAGATCAGTCATATAGGTATCGATACTTCCATGTGGAGTGAACGTCATCTCTCCGAACACAGCTTTGCCGTTGACGCTGTAGAAGTCCGCCCGGACAAAGGGAAATGGTTTCGAGAGCTTTTCGGCGGCATTGATGATCTCTTCATAAGCATCCGGCTTGGGAATATGCCGGTTGGCCAACAAGCTCGACTTGCTGTAAGCCAGCTTATTTTTCCATTCCCGGTCATAAAAATCGTACTTCGCTCCTCGCTCGCTCCTGTCCATACAGGCCATTATACAATGCGCCTTCCCATCGAAACAATAAACCTTGTAGTCGTTAAGCGGCTCCCTTGAGCGGTCTTCCAAGAACTCCTCGCAGATGATCCTGGGCTTGATCGAAGCATAATGGAGTTCCGCCCCGAGCTTGCTAATATCGACCTTCATCCAAGCATCCAGTTTCCGTCTTGTTTCGTGAACGTCCAACTTGCTCTTGTCTGCGCAAATGATGTTGAAACCACAACCGTGAGTGCATTTGAGGGCAAATCGGTCCGGGAGGCTGTTGAAATCGATCTCCTGGCTGCTGGTGTATACTCCCAATAAGTCGGTCAGAAGATGGCCCAAACCATTCTCTTCGACATAAGAACGGACGGCATACTTATCAGCGCATCTCGATTTCAAGGGATGTTGCCAGTAGAGCATCAGCCAGAGAAGCTTTTCATCCAGCGTCCTAGGGTTGCCGGGTCTATACCACTGCCCCGTTGCCCTTTTATAACGGAACTGCACTAGCCACAGCGGCGATATGCTGTGGAGGGCCCCTGCGATCGTATCTCCGATCTTTTCTCTCAGCCTAAACGAAGCCATGAGGATATTCTTTTTTCCGCTTCTGGAAATTAATGATGTTGGGGTTCTTGACGATGCCATTTCGGATATCAATGGCCCGGGCGATCGTCAACTCCTTCTCCCACGCCTTCTCTCCCGCTTCGACGATCCCCAAGTAGGGGAGCAGGGCCATAGAGATCTCGTTTGAGGCCGCGCTCCAGAGATAGGAGGGAGTGTGGTCGACCGAATAGTAGGTGATCTTATCTCCAACCTGGAAGACCGGATCTGCGAACGTGGTCGGATGCGCGAAAGAGAAACCCATACCCTCATCGCAGCTGATATCGATGATGACCGAGTTGGGCTTGAGCCGATGAACCTCGTTCTCTCGGACGAACATGATTGGCCTGTTGGTATCCTGCAGGATACCGTTGCAGATAATATCTGCCCCGGCCAGGGCATCGACAAGAGGGAACTCGTTTCCTTCATGGTTCCTGGCTATCAACCCTCCGTCCTGAGCTAGGAGATACTGGCCATGCCGGGCGTCGGGATTCTGATCGGCAACGAGGTAAGGCGGGCGTCGGGTATAGACGCGAATTTTCTTGAAGCCGAGGCCGTGAAAGGCATAGATTGCCCCGCGGCTGACCGATCCGTAGCTCAGGATGACGACTCGTCTCGTTGGCCCATAGTGTCCGTCGATACCGGCGAGCTGAAGGCAATGCAGGACAGCCGCGTAGCCCGCGATCTCGTTGTTCTTATAGAAGACATGGACGAGCTTCTCTCCTCCCTTGCTCCAGTGGTTCATGCCTTCCCAAGAAATGACCGTGAGGCGCTTGTCGATAGCTATCTGTGCGATACTGCGCTGTTGAACGGCGTGCGACCATCCAAATAGGATCTGGCTGGGCCTCATTTTGGATAGGTCTTCGGGCAGCGGCTTCGGGAGGACGATCAGGTCGCAATCGGAGAACAAATCGTCCCGGGAGGTTACCCCGGCGGCGAGTCGCTCGAAGTAATCGTCATCATAGCCGTAGTCCGATCCGTAGCCGGTTTCGAAAACCATCTTCCGGCGCAAGTCCTCGGGGTAGCGGGTTAGATGTTCGGGGTAGATAGGGATCCGGCGCTCATTCTCTTTCAGAGAGGTCTTGAAAAGCCCGATCCTCATTTTATACGGATATTTTATATGGCCAGAGGAAAAAGTCAAGATAATGCGCTATAAGCCAATAAGCGGCTCATAATATTGCATTTCCTTTATGAGGCCGCTATAATAAACGACTAATAAGAAAGGGACGCTATGCCTCTCGTCAGCATCCTGACACCGGTCTTCAACGGGGAAACCTACCTTCGCCCTTGCATTGAAAGCGTGCTCAGGCAGACCTATCAAGATTGGGAATATATTATCGTCGATAATTGCAGCAAGGACGCGACGCCGGACATCATCCGGGAGTATGCCCGCCAAGATAAACGCATTCGCATCGTCACCAACACATCCTTTGCCGGCATTATCGAAAACCATAATATCGCCTTCTCCGAGATGAGCTCTTCGGCCGAATACTGCAAGGTAGTCCAGGCCGACGACTGGATCTATCCGGAATGTGTTGAGAAATTCGTAAAACTCTGTGAAGATAATCCGACGATAAGCCTGGCGACCGCCTATCGTCTGGACGGCGACCATGTCGGGCTAAAAGGCCTTCCTGAATCAATATCAGTCTTTTCGGGCCGGGAGATCGTGCGGAGTTTCTTTTTTGATGAACGGCGGGATATCTTCGGGTCCCCCACATCTTATTTCCTCCGGGCGGAGCCGGTCAGGGCGCACCCTCCCTTTTTCAATCCCTACAACATGTACGCCGATGTGGAAGCGTGCATAAAGATCTTGAGAGCGGGGGATTTCGGATTCATCCATGAGGTTTTAACCTTCACGCGCAGGCCGAGAGACGCCCAAACACCCAGGAGCCACTACTTGAGAGTGACTTATCCTTCCTATCTTTGGATCATGAAGAACCACGGACAAGTTTTCTTATCCGAAGAGGAGAAAAGCGGCCTTGTCCATAAGCATTTCCGGGCATATTATCAGGTGATGGCCCGGGATCTGATAAACCTCAGGAGGAATCGGGAATACTGGCGCTACCATATTCGCTCCCTGCGCGAAGTAGGCTATCCGTTCAACCTCCTTCGGTTATTGGCGGCGATACCTCAATTGCCAGGAGAAAAAAGACGTAATTTGAGGGATTCAGAAGGCACGAAGAAAACGGGAACGCCATAAAAGCAGCCAACGGCTGGAATGATTAAGGAGACTCCCGTTGGGACAGGTGGCCATAGAGACTGAATATCAGAACTAATCCCCAATCAGGAAACCCCTCAGGCTATCCAGCTTGAGGGATCCTTCTTTTTTCATGACGGCTCTGCCCACGGCGAATATTAAAAACGCATTCATGACCGCTCCCACTATTGCGTAGAGCATGACGGTTTGATACGCGGATAGGTAAAGTCCTCCCAGGATCAAGGCGGCGGCCCTGGCCGCTAGAAGGCCCAGGGCGTAGAAGAATACGAACCGCTGTATTCTGATGATCCTACCGAACAGGACCGCCGGCAGATTGCAGAAAACGACGGCCATCCATATCATCAGGCTGCGCGAGAGCTCCCCTGCTATATGCCATTGGGAACCGAATACCCAGGCGAAGAGCTGCGGCCCCCAGATAAGCATGATGGTGGTCGGCAGAAGGGCCATTGCGAAGAGGGTGGCGGTGACCTTGACATATAGCGCCGCCAGGCTGCGGCCCTGATGCTGGCTCTCGCTGGCTTTCTGGAATAGCACCTGCCGGAGGGAGCTCAGAATGAAACCCATCGGGAAGGTCAGGACGGTCATCGCGAAAGCGTAGGCCCCGGCGATCGGGAGCCCGAAAAAACGGGTCAATAATAGAACCGGCAACCCTCCCGATATGGCGTTGATAACGTTTTGGGAGGCGGAGTATGTCGGAAAATCCCTGTACTCCTTGGCTAACCTCTTCATCGTGCCCCACCGGGTCTGTTCCCTTAAAGCCGGGAGGTCAGGAAGCAGGACTCCGACAAGATTGAAGCTGGCCACCACATTGCCCAGGATATTGCCGATGATCAACCCCGGGGCGCCGAGCTTGAGGAGGCCGAACCCGATGCTCGTTCCTTTTCCGGAAATGCTCCGAACCACCTGTGAGG
>Ga0307378_10005623_pt1 | contig 17405 bp, 18 predicted proteins | sample UN1MG_FD_202238 | JGI IMG/M metagenome (GOLD analysis project Ga0307378, IMG submission 202238) | Soil microbial communities from Risofladan, Vaasa, Finland - UN-1 | ecosystem: Environmental > Terrestrial > Soil > Coastal area > Acid sulfate soil | place: Finland: Risofladan, Vaasa | collected... | reverse complement strand
ACGACCGACCCGTCGCTCCGGCGTTCTTCGACCAGATCATCGCCGGCGATCTGGGCCGCCCAGGCCGCCTGGTCCGCGTCGACGAGCAATCTTGCCGTGATGGTCTCGTCTCCCCCGAGCTCCCACGCCCGTCGCCGGATCCCGGGCACCGCCGTCGCCGGTCTCTCGAAGGCCCGCGCCGAGCCGGCCGAGACGTCGCCTTCGATCCGGTCGAGCCTGAACACACGCTCGTCGTCACGGTCGTGGTCGTACCCCGTCACGTACCAGCGGCCCCGCTGGTAGTCGAGACGGAACGGGTTCAGGTGCCGAGTGGCTCCTCGATACCCGAAGGTCACGGTCCGGCGGTTTCCCACCGCGTCGAAGATGCCGACGAGCGCCGGGCTGGCCGGCAGGGCCTCGACCAGCGGCGTTTGGATGGCGGTGTCGTCGGCCGGCCCTTGCGGTGCACCTCCGAGCTTCGCGATCGCCGCGCCGATGTTGACGCCGTCGAGGCGAACCGCATTCGACGCGAGGTGAAGCGCAGCGAGTTCTTCGGGTTCGAGCCCGGGATCGCGCAGGAAGTAGTCGTCCTTGCGGATCCGATAGCCGTCTTGCGGCGGGTCCGTGTGCGTGATCGCCTCGACGACCAGCGGGATCCCCATTTCCCGCAGGTCCTCCTTGTCGCGCTCGAATCCACGCCGGAAGGCTTCGTCGTTCCCGGAGTAGCCGGGGATGCGGGCGCGCAGTTCCTGTGCCGTCAACGGTCGCGGCGCCTCGATGAGCGCGGCGGTCAGGTTCAGGAGCCGCTCCAGCTTGTCCGACACGACCGGCAGACTATTGGGCGTCGAGAAGCCCGGCTGCGCCTGTCGCTGCCGCCGCGGCAGCAGCGAAGAAGAGCTCGTCCTGCGTGAGGTCACGACCCATCGTGGTGATCCGGAGTCCGGCGGCGTCCAGGACGCTCGCCACGTCGGGAACTTCGACCACGGCGCCGTCGAGGCCGGTCAGATCGAAACCGGGCGGCGCGGACATCGGCACGAAGATCGCGGGCGTGCTTCGGCTCAGTTCGATCGCCGTCAAGCTGTGGTGGCTGACTCCCCGATGCCGGGGTCGCTTGTCACCCGACGAGGCGCGGAGACACAGCACTGCTCGACCCCCGAGGGCATCGACGGTGTCGCAGATGCTCGCGACCTCGACCGCCGTGTTGCCGAGCCGGCTTCCGGTCCCGACCACGCCCGGCCCCATCCCCACCACGATGAGGTCGGCGTCGTCGTCAGCGGCGACCAGCAGCGCCGATGGGATCGAGACCGCCTCGAGATCGCCACCGAAAGCGTGGCCGGCAGTGACGGTCCGATCGAGCGCGCCGCAGCCTCGGAGCTCGACCACCAGGTCGCTCAGGGCGAGCGGCAGCGCTGCCCCGTCGGTCATCACGTACGCGATGCGCGCCTCGGGTCGGAGGTGCCTGGCCACTGCGGCGACGATCCCTACCTGGCTGTGCACGCCGCACACGACGACGGGCCGGCCTCCCAGGTCAGTGACGGTGGTGTCGCGCTTCTCCGTGGCGCTGCCCGTATCGACCTGGAGCGAGGTGTACCGGAGCTTCATGATGTGACCTCGACCCGGGTCGGTCCATTCGTCCCGCCGCAGATTCCAGTGAACGACATGCCATCCGCCGGTGCCGAGCCCGAGATCGACGGCCGTGGTGTTCACGATGACGTCGTCACCGACCTCGACGCTCCCGATCAGCTGGGTCAGGGCGTAGGCGCGATCACCGTCGTCGAGCCGCACGCGCTGGAGCCCCGGCCGGGCGACGAGCACCTCGGCGACGGTGGCCCGTCGGAAGCTCGGCACGACGGGTCGATCAGAGACTGTCGATCAGACGGTCGACACGCTCGTCGTGGGACTTGAACGGGTCCTTGCAGAGCACCGTGCGCTGGGCCTGGTCGTTGAGCTTCAGGTGGACCCAGTCGACGGTGTAGTCGCGCTTGCGCTCCTTGGCACGACGGATGAACTCGCCACGGAGGCGGGCTCGCGTCGTCTGCGGGGCGAGCTCGGTGGCCTCTTCGATCTCGTCGTCGTTGCACATCCGTTCGACCATCCCTCGATCCTGGAGCTTGTAGAAGAGGCTGCGGTCTCGGCTCACATCGTGGTACTGGAGATCGATCAGGGCGACACGGGGATGGCTGAGGGGCAAGTCGTGCTTGGCGCGATACCCCTCGATGAGCTTGTGCTTGATGACCCAGTCGCATTCGCGGTCGAGGCTGAAGGGGTCCTTCTCGAGCCCGGTCATGACGTGCTCCCACATGCCGAGCGCCTGCTCTTCCATCGGCGGAAGGCCCCTGGAATCTGCGTAGCGGAGCGCCCGATCGAGGTACTCGCGCTGGATGTCGAGCGCCGAGGCCTCACGCCCGTTGGCGAGGCGGACCGGGCGCCGACAGGTCGTGTCGTGGCTGATCTCACGGATGGCTCGGATCGGGTTCTCGAGCGTCATGTCGCGCATCACCACGCCGGCGTCCTCGAGCATGCGCAACAGGATGGCCACGGTGCCGACCTTCAGGAACGAGGTGTACTCGCTCATGTTCGAGTCGCCGACGATGACGTGGAGCCGGCGGTACTTCTCGGCGTCGGCATGGGGCTCGTCGCGGGTGTTGATGATCGGCCGCGAGCGCGTGGTGGCGCTGCTGACCCCTTCCCAGATGTGCTCGGCACGCTGCGAGATGCAGTACATCGCACCCCGAGCGGTCTGGAGCACCTTGCCGGCGCCGGCATAGATCTGCCGCGAGACCAGGAACGGGATCAGGTGCTCGCTGTAGGAGCCGAGATCGTCGCGGCGGCGGGTCAGGTAGTTCTCGTGGCAGCCGTAGGAGTTGCCCGCCGAATCGGTGTTGTTCTTGAAGAGGTAGATGACCCCGCGGATGCCCTCTTCGTGGAGCCGAGCCTCGGCGCCGGTGAGCAACTGTTCGAGGATGCGCTCGCCGGCCTTGTCGTGTACGACGAGCTCGTGAATCGAGTCGCACTCGGGGGTGGCGTACTCGGGGTGCGAGCCGACGTCGAGGTAGAGACGGGCACCGTTCGCGAGGAAGACGTTGCTGCTCCGGCCCCACGACACGACCCGTCGAAACAGGTAGCGGGCGACCTCGTCGGGGCTCAGCCGGCGTTGCCCGCGAAGCGTGCACGTGACGCCGTACTCGTTCTCGAGTCCGAAGATGCGTCGATCCACCCGGGGCACGCTAACGCCGGATCAGCCGGGCCTTGTGGCACTACGAGAGGAGTTCTGCGATCTCGTCTGCTTCGAGGCGCTGAAACGTGCGCCGACCGTTCGTGCGCGAAAGCACCGCCGCCTCGAGATGGTCGGGCGCGATCTGCCGATCGGGTCCGCCGAGCGCTTCGGCACACGCCTTGAGAGCCGCCTGCTTGTCGAGGTCGTCGGTGTAGGCGGCCTCCATTCGCTCGGTGATGGCGTCGGCGTCGCCGCCGAGCACTGCATAGCGGTCCTTGTCGACCACGCTGCCGTCGTAGGTGATGTGGAACAGCTGGTCGTGGGCCCGCTGGTCGCCGATCTCGGCGACCAGGATCTCGACCTCCATCGGCTTCATCTCGTGAGTGAAGATCTGACCGAGCATGTTCGCGTACGAGTTGGCAAGGCTTCGGGCGTCGACGTCCTGGCGGCTGTAGCTGAATCCCTTGAGGTCAGCGTGGCGAACCCCGGCGATCCGCAGCTGGTCGAACTCGTTGTACTTGCCGACCCCGCCGAACGCGATCCGATCGTAGATCTCGCTGACCTTGCGCAAGGTGGCCGACGAGTTCTCAGCACAGATGAGGATGCCCTCGTCATACTGCACGGCACAGAGCGAACGACCCCGCGCGATGCCCTTGCGGGCGTAGTCGGCCCGATCCTTCATGACCTGCTCGGGCGCGACATAGAACGGCATCGACATCAGCGATCACCTCCTGCGGTCTCTGAACCGCCATGGATCTGCGAGGTGGAGCGGAGGTGGACGAGCAGGCTCTCGAAGCGCTCGCGGACGTCATCTTCGCTGATCAGGTCGAACCCCTCGGCGGTGATCGTGGCCACGAGCGGGAAGATGCCGCGCACCGGATCGGGTCCGCCGGTGGCGCTGTCGTCGTCGGCGGCCTGGAACAGCGCCTGGATCGCGAGGTCGACGCCGCCATCGCGGTCGAGACCGTCGCGGAAGCCCAGTTTGATCACGGTGCCGGCGTGCAGGCTTCCCGAGCCGGTTGCCGCATAGTCGCCTTCCTCGTAGCGGCCGCCAGTGATGTCGTACTGGTAGAGCCGGCCCTGGTTGCGGCGACGGTCGAAGCCCGCGAACAGCGGAACGACGGCCAGACCCTGCATCGCGGCCGGCAGGTTGTTGCGGACCATCTGGCTCAGTTGGTTGGCCTTGCCGTCGAGGCTCAGGCTCTGGCCCTCGACCTTCTCGTAGTGCTCGAGTTGGAGTTGGAAGAGCTTCACCATCTCCATGGCCGGCCCGGCCGCGCCTGCGATGGCGACGCCCGACCAGCGGTCCGCGGGGAACACCTTCTCCATCGACCGGTGCGAGATGAGATTGCCGCTGGTGGCTCGTCGATCGCCGGCCATGATGACCCCGTCGGCGTAGCGGATGGCGACGACGGTCGTGCCGTGGGTGGTGTCGACCGTGCCGGATGCGTCACGCATCCGATCAGCGGGGTCGAGGCCGCGACCGCTGAGCAGTGCAGCGAAGCTCGGGCCAGGGTCATCATGAGGACCGAAGAACGGGAGGGTCACTCGCCGCCCTTCTGCACGTAGGACTTCACGAACTCCTCGGCGTTGACCTCGAGGACCTCGTCGATCTCGTCGAGCAGGTCGTCGAGCTCGTCCTTGAGCTTCTCGCCGGTCTCGGATCCCTGCGGGACTGCGTCCACGACCTCCTCAGACCGGGCCGGTGCCGCCTTCTTCTTCTGTTCGCGTTCAGCCATGTGACTCCTGTTCGCCGAGCCGGTCGAGCAACTCCCGGGCCGTTGTGCACTCGTCGACCAACCTACCCACGTGCGCCTCGGTTCCACGCGTCGGTTCCATCATCGGAACCCGCCGGAGTGGGTCGCCTCCGAGGTCGAACACCAGCGAGTCCCAGTTGGCCGCCACGATGTCGTCGGCCCACTTCTGGAGGCATCGACCTCGGAAGTAGGCACGGGTGTCGGTCGGTGGGTTGAGGACCGCGTGCTCGACTTCTGCGTCGGTCGTGATCCGTTGCATCCCGAGGCGGGACACGAGGGACTTGTCGGCCCGCAGGTCGTGGTACTGCAGGGCGAGCGCCGCGAGGCGAGCATCGCCCGGCTCGAGGCCGTGCCGCTCGCGCATGCCCTCGAGCAGCCGATACTTGGCCACCCAGTCGAGGCGGTCGGCAAGCCGCATCGGGTCGGTCTCGAGGTCGGTGAGGACCTCCTCCCACCGCTGCAGCACGTCGGAACCGACGTCGCCTCCGACGCAGTCCAGGCCGTGCGACTCGGCGTACTTCTTGGCCCGATCGAGGTACTCCCACTGCATCTCGAGCGCCGTGACCGTCCCGCCGGCGGCGAGGTCGAGGGGAAGGTCGAGGTCGAGGTCGTAGCTGACCTGGCGCATCGCCATGACCGGACGCGCAAGTGCGAACGAGACCGGGAGGAACTCGTCCTCGATCATCGACAAGACGATGGCCGTCGTACCGACCTTCAGGAACGTCGCCACCTCGCTGAGATTGGCATCACCGCAGATGACGTGGAGCCGACGGTACTTCTGGGCGTCCGCGTGGGGCTCGTCGCGGGTGTTGACGATCGGCCGTTTGAGGGTGGTCTCGAGGCCGACCTCCTCCTCGAAGAAGTCGGCCCGCTGGGTGATCTGGTACGGCACCTCGTCGATCCCGAGACCGGGTGCTTCACACCCGACCTTGCCTGAACCGGTGAACAACTGACGGCTGATGAAGTGGGGGGTGATCTGGTTGACGATGCGGCCGAAGGGGACCTGGCGGTCCATCAGGTAGTTCTCGTGGCAGCCGTAGCTGTTGCCCTTGCCGTCGCTGTTGTTCTTGTGAACGACGATCTCCTGGCCGGCCGGCAAGAGCCGAGCCGAGGCCTCCATGGAGCGGCGGAGGATGAGCTCGGCCGCCTTGTCCCAGACGACGATCGAATAGGGGTCGGCACACTCGGGAGTCGAGCACTCGGGGTGCGCGTGGTCGACGTAGTAGCGCGCACCGTTCGGCAGGACTGCGTTGACCAGGTTCGTCTCGACCTCCGGAGCGAACGCCCCGTCGGGGATCATCCCCCGGGCGTCGTTGTAGGGGGCCTCGTCCTCGAAGTCCCAGCCGACCTTCGGCTGGGTCCGCGACCCCGCGCCCAACTCGTCGAGTTCGTTGATGTACGCGTTGATCAGGACCGAGCTGGCCGCGATCGGGTTCGACTCCTCGGTTCCACGGACGACGATCCCGAACTCGGTCTCGACCCCGATGATCTTCGGCAAGGCCATTATCGGCATTCCTCGGCCACGCAGGCCGCTGCTGGGCAGCCTCTTGGTGCCTCGTCGGCCTCGGAACCATGCGTCATGAGGCCTGACGCTACCGCCGGATCGTTACTGGACGGTTTCGCGCTTCCAGGTCACGCCGAGCGCCTCGAAGGTCTCGTCGCCGTCCTCGTCGTTGTGCACGTAGTGGACCTCGGTCGGATCGAGCCGGAAGAAGTCGCCACCGCTGAACACGTCGCCCAGGTACGGGTAGCGAGCCGCCACCTTGGCGCCGGCCGCCTTCTCCTCGTCGCCTTCGATGTCGGTGACGTTGCCGGTGATCTGGATGCCGCGAGCGGCCGAGGCGTCCTCACCCTCGTCAGGAGCGTCACCCACGGCGATCGAGGCCCGCGCGTTCTCGCTGAGGTTGTTGTGGGACACCGACCCCGGAGGCACCGAGAAGAACACAGTGGTGCCCTCGGTGGCGTAGAAGACCGAGCACGCATGTGGCTCGCCGCTCTTGGACGAGGTGGCGAGGGTGAGGAGCTCGTGATCAGCGAGGAACGCTTCGGCTGACTGTCCCATGAGTTTGTTGCCTCCGCAGGCGTGTGAGTGGGGAGATGGAACGTAGCAGCCGTTCGAGCGCGGTGCAGTCAGATCTCCGAGCGCGGACCGTGGCGGATCTCGTCGCTACAGGTACTGCCCGGTTGCGACGGCCTCGATGCTCCGCCCGCCCTTGGGGTCGGAGTCCTCGTCGCGTTGCACCAGGGTGCGGACATAGGTGATGCGTTCGCCCTTCTTGCCCGAGATCTTCGCCCAGTCGTCGGGGTTGGTGGTGTTCGGGAGATCCTCGTGCTCCTTGAACTCCTGGTGGATGCTTTCGAGGAGGTCCTCGACCCGGATCCCCTTGTCGGCCCCGGCGAGGTGGCGCTTGATGGCCAGCTTCTTGGCCCGACGCACGATGTTCTCGATCATGGCGCCCGAGCTGAAGTCCTTGAAGTACATCAGCTCCTTGTCGCCGTTCTGATAGGTGATCTCGAGGAACCGGTTGCGATCGTCGGTCGAGTACATCTCCTCGACGGTCTGTTCGATCATGGCCGCGACGCACTTGTCGGGGTCTCCCCCGCCCAGCGAGTCGATCTGGTCGGCATCGATGGGCAGGTCGGACGTGAGGTACTGGTGGAAGATCTGGGACGCAGCGCTTTCGTTCGGGCGCTCGATCTTGATCTTCACGTCGAGACGTCCGGGTCGCAGGATCGCCGGGTCGATGAGGTCTTCACGATTGGACGCACCGATGACGATCACGTTGCGCAGTGCTTCGACGCCGTCGATCTCGGCGAGCAACTGCGGCACGATCGTCGACTCCATGTCGGAGCTGATCCCGGTGCCACGGGTTCGGAACATCGAATCCATCTCGTCGAAGAACACGATGACCGGCCAGCCCTCCTCGGACTTCTCGCGCGCCCGCTCGAACACCAGGCGGATCTGGCGCTCGGTCTCGCCGACGTACTTGTTGAGCAGCTCGGGACCCTTGATGTTGAGGAAGTAGCTGCGGGCCTCGCCGTCCCCCGACACCTGCGAGACCTTCTGCGCGAGGCTGTTGGCCACGGCCTTGGCGATGAGGGTCTTCCCGCAGCCCGGCGGGCCATACAGCAGGATGCCCTTCGGCGCAGGCAGCTTGTGCTCGGCGAAGAGTTCCTGGTGCAGGAACGGGAGCTCGACCGCGTCGGCGATCTGCTCGATCTGCTCGTCGAGCCCGCCGACGTCGTCGTAGGAGATGTCAGGCACCTCCTCGAGCACGAGCTCTTCGACCTCGGGTCGGGGGAGTTTCTCCAGGAGGAGGCCCGAACGCACGTCGAGCAGCAAGGTGTCGCCGGCACGGAGCGGAACTTCACGCAACGAGTCGATGAGTTCGACGACCCGCATCTCGTCGGCCCGCCCCACGATGATGGCTCGGTCGCCGTGGTCGAGCACCTCCTTCAGCGTCACCACCTCGCCGATCATCTCGGCCGATCGGGCCAGGACGATGTTCAGACTCTCGTTGAGGACGACCTGGCACCCACGCACCAGCTCGTGTTCGTCGATCTCGGGGTGCACTGCGACCCGCATCTTGCGCCCGCCCGAGAAGACGTCGGCGGTCTCGTCGTCGTTGCGCGCGAGGAAGATGCCGTAGGCCGACGGCGGCTGGGTGAGCTTGTCGACCTCCTCGCGGAGAGCCGCGATGTGATCGCGCGCCTCGCGAAGCGTGTAGGTCAGCTTCTCGTTCTGCGACACCGCTTGAGTGAGCTGACCTTTGGTCTCGAGCAGCCGTTCCTCGAGGGTGCGCACCCGCTTGGGGGCGTCGCGGAGGCGCGAGCGCAACGTCAGGATCTCGTCGCTGAGGACGTCGACCTGACGGCGGAGTTCGGCTCGCTCGACCTCTTCGGGGTCTGGTCCGGATTCGCTCATGGAGATCTCCTCGGGGTCCTTCGGCGACCCTAACGGTCTGCGCTCGCAGTGGCGCGGCACCCCGTGACCCTTGTCTCTGGTTGGCCAGAACCACCGTCCGCGTCGGTATGCTCCCGACCGCAGCGCCACAGGCGCATCGTCACCCCAAGAGAGGCAACTGCGAACATGAAGGTCTGGATCGACCAGGATCTCTGCACCGGCGACGGACTCTGCGAGGAGATCGCCCCCGATGTCTTCACCCTCCTCGATGATGGGCTCGCCTACGTCAAGGAAGGCGACAAGGTGTTCGACCAACCCGGTGGCCCCGAGGGCCTCGCCGTCGTGCCCGCAGGGCAGGAAGAGGCAACCATCGAATCCGCCGAGGAATGCCCCGGCGAATGCATCTTCATCGAGATCGACTGACCACTCCGCTGGTCGTCTTCGGACGCCGTCACAAGCACGGTCCGGTGTCGACCTCGATGCCGCGGTTCTCCTGGAGCGCAGCGCCCAGCTCACGCGTGGTGAGGGCGTAGGCGACTCCTGCGTCGTCGGGCGCGATCGCGAAGGCGACGCCCACCACTTCACCCGCGTCGTTGACCAGCGCCGACCCGCTGTCGCCCGGACGGAGCCCGGATGCGATGATCAGCACCTGGCGCTCGGTGCGCGCCGCGTCGTAGATGTCGAACCCACGCGCGTTGACCACATCGCCCACCTCGAAGGGTGCGATCCTCAGGTCGCCACCTCCGGGGTGACCGAAGACACCTCCGGTCCCTCCTTCGTCCGTCTCGCCGATCGGCAGGGGTGTCCGGTCGAGGCCGGGTACGGCGAGGACCGCCAGATCCCGATTCGGGTCGAAGACCACGACCGTGGCGCCCAGACGCGTCCCGTCCGACCGCTCGACCTCCGTCGCGTCCTCTCCGGCCACGACGTGGGCGTTGGTGACCACCAGGTTCGGTGCCGCTGCGAAGCCCGTGCCCTCCTGCAACCGGTTGCACGCGACACCGGTCACCTTCACTGTCGAAGGGCTCACCTGCTCGATCACCTCGGCGGGAATCCCGGTGGCGGCAGGCGGGTCGCCGATGGTGGGTGCCGGCGACAGCGCGTCGAAGACCTGCGGGAAGTCCTCTTCACCCACCAGCCGTCTGAGGGCCTGCAGGGTGTCGGGCGCCGGCGGGAACACCTCGTCGGTGATCGCAGCCAGCACCGAGTTGCGGGCCTGGTCGGCGGGCCAGCCGGGGGCATTGGCCATCGTCGGCAGGATCAGCCACAACAGGATCGCGACCGAGAGCACCCCTGAGAGCGCACCGACACCGCGGTCGACCGACACCGCGGGACCGGTCGGGAGTCGATACCTCAGCTTCGAACCGATGACGATCCCGACGGCCTGGCCGACGAACGCGCCGAACACCAGCGTCCCGACGGCGACGGCCAGCAGCTGGAACTGGTTGGCGTCCTCGAACCAACCGAGAATCGGTGCGAGCAGTCGAGCCGCGGCGAAGATGCCGATCGCCATGCCGAGCCACGAGATCGCGCGCGCCACGAAGCCCAGGCGGTACCCGCCCAAGCCCGCGGCGCCGCACAACAGGATCAGCACGACGTCGAGCAGGTTCATGATCGTGCGCTCAGTCGCCGAGCAGACGAGCCTTGGTGAGGAAGCCGGTGTGGGCGATCATGCGATGGTCGGGCCGAACCGAGAGCCCCTCGATGTGCCAGGTCCGCCGCAGGTACTCCTCGGTCTCGGCCATGCCGAACGGCGAGTCCTCGAGCGTCTGACGGAGTCGCGCAGCTTGGGTGATCGTCGGCGTGTATGCGACCAGGATGCCTCCCCGGGCGAGCGAAGTGACCGCGTGCGGCACGACCTGCCACGGTTCGGGCAGGTCGAGCACGATGCGATCGAGCCCGGTCTCGTCGATGCCCTCGTAGCAGTCGCGCAGCTCGACGGCGTAGCGCCCGCTGGACTCAGCCCCGAGGAAGTCGGCCACATTGGCCTGAGCCCTCGTCGCGAAGTCTTCTCGGAGCTCGTAGCCGGTCACCATCGCCCCTGCCCGCAGCAGCGTCATCGAGAGCGCGCCCGAACCGATCCCTGATTCGAGCACGCGGGCCCCCGGGAAGATGTCGGCGAGGAGCAGGATCGGCCCGAGGTCCTTCGGGTAGATGACCTGCGCGCCGCGGGGCATCTTCAGCACGTAGTCCGCGAGGGTCGGCCGAAACGCGACGACGGTGGTCCCGCGTGTGGAACGCGCCTTGGCCCCTTCGAGACCGCCGATCAGATCGTCGTGAGAGGTGACCCCCGCGTGGCTGTGGAACTGCCCGCCGGCTTCGAGCTTCACGAGGTACCGACGGTCCTTGTGGTCGAGCAGCATGACCAGCTCGCCTTCGAGCAGCGGCCGCGTCATCGCATCGGCTTCTCGGTGAGGGCGACGACTTGGGGACCCGAGGCGGTGCTGGCCCGCTCGACGAGGACGCAGAACGCGCAGCGGTCGTTGGACGACGGAGCCCCGCACTGATCGCACGAGCCGAGACGATCGGTGCCGAGATCGGCTTCGGTGACGAACCGCTCGACCGCACGGTCGAGGAACCCGTTGTAGAAGGCCGCCTTCGAGCCGGGCGACGTCTCCTCGATGGCGTTGAGCGCCTCTTTGTACCCGAGGTGCCGATTCCCGGCCGACATCGGGCACTCGTCGACGATGTAGTCGATGCCACGGATCACGCAGTACGCCGCGGTCTCGCGCTCGGCGAGGCGCACCAAGGGCTTGACCTTGCGAGGGAATCCGTTGCGGGCCGGCAGCACCGGTGCCTGACGGCCGAGGTACTCGGTCTGCCAGTGCAGCACGTTGCCGAACAACACGGCAGCCTCGTCGTCGAGGTTGTGTCCGGTGGCGATGGCGTCGTAGTCGCCGTCGCGGGCCGCCTCGTCGAACAGGTGCCGCTTCGAGAGTCCACACGCCGAACAGGGGGCCCGTTTCGCGGCCCGAGCACCGGCCGGGATGTCGAAGCCGTGGTCCTCGACGAGGTCGATCACCCTGAGGGTCAGCGCACGCTCGGCGGCGAACGCCTCGGTCAGCGCCCGCGACCGGTCGGAGTACTCACCGATTCCGAGACCGAGGTAGAGCCCGTCGACCTCGTGACCCAGGGCGAGCAGCAGCTCCCACAGCGCCAATGAGTCCTTGCCGCCGGACACCGCGACCAGCACCCGGCTCTCGGGCTCGAGCATGTCGTGGTCGTGGATCGCGCGCTCGACCTGTCGGCGGCAGTGCTCCACGAAGTGGTCGGTGCAGAAGTTGGCATTGTGACGACGAACGTCGATCACCGCAGGCTCACGGCAGACCCGGCACTTCACAGGACCACGCTCCTCATCCGCCGGAGATGACGCTGCGGATCTCGACCACCGCATCGTCGGGAAGCTGGCCGTCACCGGGTACCAACTCGCCGTCGCGGATCACCAGGACTCCCTCTCGCTTGAGATCGAAGCGGTTCAAGAGTTTCGCCACGGTCATCGGACCGTCGACCTCGACGTCTCGGTTGGGGTTACGCAGGCGAACGAGCACTCCTCAACCGTGTGTCTCGGTCTGGTGGGTGATGATCAGCTGCTGGCCCGGCTCGAGCTCGCCCCGGTAGACCAGCTCGTTGGTGCGTCCGGCGCGCTTGCGCAGGAACCGGAACCCCGCCATGAGGATCCACAGAGCCAGGAGCGCGCCACTCTCGCCCTTGACGCCGCGGTCGTAGGCGACGGCGCGGAGCCTTTCGAGCATCAGACCCGCCGGATCTCGACGACGGTGGTCTTCTTCTTGCCGCGCCGACGGCCGACGAAGAACGCCACCGCTGCCACCCCGACCACGATCACGGCACCGGCGGCCAGCGCGTAGGACTTGGCGGTCTCGGTGGTCTCGTTCACGCCGCCCTGAAGCTGACGGAACTTGTTCTCGAGGTCGACTCGGGACACCGGTGCAGGCTTCATGGCGGCGGTCATGTGGAGTTGCCTCGCTTGTTGGCTCGGAGGACGGCGAGGCCGATGATGACGACCGCGCCGAGGAAGGTGATCAGGTAGGGCGCCCACGAAAGATTGCCGGTGAAGGTCGAACCGGTCTCGGTCTGCAGCACTCGAAGTGCGGAGAGGATCAGAAAGCACGCGCCGAACGCGGTCAGGAACGCACCGGAGAAGCCGAGCTTGAAGAACCGTCCGAGGTTCTTCAGCGGGTCGAGGGTCTCCTGCTGCGCGTACTGCTTCACGAGTTCCAGGAGATCGGACAGCACCTCGGGCACCGTCTGCGATTCGTCACTCTTGGCGTCGGCCACGTTTCTCCTCAAAGGCGGAACGGCCCATTGTTCAGCGCCAGCCGGTCCGGCGCAAACGACTCGGTGTGCGCCTCATCCGAGCGCGAGCCGTGCCACGAGCACCTCAGCGGTCTCCGCGAGGGTTTCGATCAGGTCGGCCGACCGCACCTCCGGGCTGGGCGCGCCCAGCAGCCGCTGCTGATCGAGCGGGCCGATCGGGGCCAAGAAGGACGCCTGAAGGGCCCCCACGACGGGGTCGTCACTGAGCTCGATGGTCGCCGGAGCCGCGGCCTCCCCGACCTCGGCCGCCAGGCCCAGGCACCGCCGGAGCAGGTTCGTGATCTCGTCGTGGTCGGGCCCGAGATCGCGTGTCGGCGCCGGGTCGGGCCAGTCGGTCACCTCGGCCAACGGATACGGGTCGTCAGGAAGCCAGCGCGAGACCCGGATGCGTCGCACGCCGACTGCGGCCAGAGCCCACCTTCGGTCCTCGAACTGCTGGCTCTCGACGATCCGCGCAACGGTCCCGACGCTGCTGCGCACGTCTTCACCACCTACTTCTGAACCGCGCTCGATCAGCACCACACCGAACTCGCGATCGCCGGCAAGACAGTCTTCGGCCAACTGCAGGTAGCGCGGCTCGAACACGTGGAGAGGAAGCACCGCAGTCGGGAACAGCACCGACCCGAGCGGAAACATCGGGAGGCGGGCGACGACGTCGATCCCTTGAGCGTAGCGGCGGGCCTCGGGCCGAGGATCGGACCCGCCCCACCAGTGCCGGGCTGATCGTCCTCAGTGTGGCCCGAGTGCCACGGGATCCGGGAGGTCGGGATGGTCGAACAGGATCCGAGCGAGTTGCTCCTGCGCGGCGAAGAGCTCAGCGTTGACCGCCTGCCCGGGCTCGACGTTGATGATGTAGGCGAACTGGAGCGCACCTCCCTGCCGCGTGTCGAGTTGCCCCGCGAGGGCCGACACGACGCGGAGACTGCCGGTCTTGCCCCGGACGTTGCCTGCCAGTTCGGTGCCGCGGAACCGGGTGCTGAGGGTGCCCGTCTCGCCGGCAACCGCGAGTCCGTCGACGATGACCTCGCCAACCCGATCATCAGCGAGCACCTCGGCCATCAGACGACACGTCGTGAGGTTGCCGTTGGCCACTCCGCTCCCGTCGAGGACGCGCGTCCCGTCCACGCTGAGCCCGGCATCGGCCAACACCGCCGTCAGCGCTTCGGCACCACCGACGCTCGTACCGCCACGATCGGTCTGCAGGCCGAGTTCTTTCAGGAGCAGCTCGGCGGTCGAGTTGTCGGACTCCTGCAGCATCTCCGCGAGGATCGTGCGAACCGGCGGGGACTCGATTCTGGCGAGCGGCTGCACCCCGCCGGGCGATGCCCCCGAGCGGGCATCAGCACCGATGACCACCCCGCGGACACGAAGCTCGTCGCTGAGGAGTTGCGCCGCATGGGCCGCCGGGTCGAGCGACTCGACGAACTCGGTGGTGCCCTGCCCGTCACCGGGAAACGCAACGAAGCCGTCATTGACATAGAGCGCGCTCAGCGGACCGGCGACGTCGGCCGGGATGTCTTCGGGGAGCCACACCTCGGGGATCGGCAGGCGGCGCTGGGTGTCGTAGCGGCTCTCGTCGCCCACGACCCCGCCGGTGACCTCGGTGAGACCGGCTTCCACGAGCCGATCGGCAAGGACCTCGAAGTCGGTGTGGATCTGCGGTTGACGACGAGCGCTGCCGGCATAGCCGTCGGTGGCGAGGATCGGGTCGCCGCCACCGACGATGACCAGATCGCCACTCAACACCCCGCCAGAGCCGATGGCGGGGCCGACCACGACCGTCTCGAACGTCGTGTCGGGGTCGAGTTGGAGCAGCACACCTGCCGCGGTGAGGAGCTTCTGGGTCGAGGCGGGGATCATCGGCTCGGTCGAGCGGTGCGAGAACAGCACCTGGTCGTCTCGAACCTCGAGGCAGGTCGTGGCGTCCTGCGCGGCGACGAACTCGGACAGTGCCGCGTCCAGGCGACGGTCGGCGATCGGCGCCCCGGTGGCAGTCGGCACACGACGAGCGCTCAGCACGGGAGTCACCGCCGCAGCCCTTTCACCCTCGACAGCCCGTGCTCTCGGAGCGACCCGATCACCGCTGAGGGTGAAGGCGACTGCCGTGGACGCGACCGCTGCGACCAGCAGCAACGCGACCGGAAGCCACCGCAGGAACCGCTTCAACGTCGCGCGAGCCACTCGGCATGACGGACCATGTGCTCGAGGGCGGTGATGGCGCGGTTGCCGCTGGCGTAGCAGAGCCGTCCGGATTCGCGGACTGCTCGAGGCCCCGGATTGGTCGGGTCTGCGACGGCGATCTCGGTGGCGGTGAGGATCGGTTTGGCGAGCCGGGTCGAGATGTCGGCGGCCGCCTCGGCGAACCGACGGTCCTGCCGCTCGTGGTACTCGACGATGCGCTCGAGACCGTGGTCGGGATAGAAGCGGCCCTCGCGCATCAATTTGCCCTGGTTGGCCTGGATGCCGAGACCCAGGTAGACGACGGCGTCGACCTCGTCGTGGCCGGCGACGAGTTCGAGCACCTCGGGGATCGTGTCGCGAGTCTCGCCCCCTGCCAGGTCGACCGGGTTGTTCCGGCTCCAACGGGGCGGAAGCTTCTCGTCGATCGCCGCGTGGAGGTCATCGGGGAGGGTGATCAACTCGAGAACTCCGCCCCGACTGATCGCATCTGCGCTCATCACACCCCACCCGCCGACCGTGGTCATCACGACCACCCGTTTCCCTCTCGGCAGCGGTTGCGTGGCGAAGGTGGCCGCCACGTCGAATGCCTCCTCGATCGTCGCCGCCCGGCTGATCCCGACCTGTCGCGCGATGCCGTCGAACACCGTGTCGTCGGCGGCGAGCGAGCCGGTGTGACTCGCTGCGGCCCGCTGACCTCCGGCGGTCGCCCCGCCCTTCACCATCACGACCGGCATGCGGCTGCACACCGATTCGAGCTTCTCCGCGAACGCGCGACCGTCGCCGACGCCCTCGACATACGCCAAGCCGACCCGGGTCTCGGGGTCGGCGGCGTAGAAGCCGAGGTAGTCAGCGACGCCGACGGCAGCCGCATTTCCTGCACTGACCGCGCGGCTCACACCGACGCCGGTCTGCACGGCGTAGTTCATGAACGACGAGACCAGGTTGCCGCTCTGACTGGCGATGCCGATGTGCCCGGCCGGCGGGTAGGGCGCCACGATCTGTGCGCAGAGGTTCGCCGGCGTCGACACGACACCCTGGCCGTTCGGGCCGCACAGCAGGATTCCGAGCTCGTCGGCGAGTGCGACGAGCTCGTCCTGGGCCGCCTGGCCCGCGTCTCCCGCCTCGCCGTAGCCGGCACTGGTGATGAAGGCCGCCTTGATGCCTTTGGCCGCACAGCTCCTCAGCAGCTCAGGGTTGGCCTTGGCCGGCGTGCACACGAACACCAGGTCGGCTTCGCCAGAGGGGAGGTCGTCGGGTTTAGCCACGGTGTCGACACCCAGCACCGGGGCAGCCTCGAGGTTGGTGCCGAACACCTTGCCCTCGTAGCCCGCGGACAGCAGGTTGTGAAGGCTCACGAACCCGAACTTGCCGGGATGGGTCGACGCCCCGGCGATGACGACGCCCTTGGGCTCGAAGAGCGCACGGAACGCCTCGTCGCTCGGACTCGGCCGGGCCTCAGGGGTCGCCTCCTCACCCCGGTCCCCCAGCTCGATCAGCGCATCGACCGCCACGGGCGCGCCGTCGACGATGATCAACGGGTTGAGGTCGGCTGCGACCACATCCGGGCGGGCCTCGGCGGCGTCGGACAGCGCCACGAGTACCGCAGCCACTGCATCGCGATCGACACCGGGTTCGCCTCGGAACGCGCCGAAGAGCTTCTGGGTCTCGAGGTCGTCGAGCATCGTCAGCGCCTCGGAATGCGACACCGGCACCCCGCGGAACACCACGTCCTCGATCGCCTCGGCCAGCACACCGCCGATTCCCACCATCACCGTCATGCCGAACTGCGGGTCGTGGTGCAGGCCTGCGATCAGCTCGCGGTTGCCCCGCAGCATCGGCGCCACCAGGAGGTGCACCTCGCCGTCGTCGGCGGTGGCGGCGGCGAGCAACTCATCGGCCGCGGCGCCGGTTGCCGCCGCGTCACCAAGGCTCAGCCGGACCAGACCACGCTCGGTCTTGTGGGCGATCGCGTCGCCGCCCAGCTTCACGACCACCGGATAGCCCAGCTCGGTCGCTGCTGCAACGGCGTCGT
>Ga0307378_10005622_pt1 | contig 17407 bp, 23 predicted proteins | sample UN1MG_FD_202238 | JGI IMG/M metagenome (GOLD analysis project Ga0307378, IMG submission 202238) | Soil microbial communities from Risofladan, Vaasa, Finland - UN-1 | ecosystem: Environmental > Terrestrial > Soil > Coastal area > Acid sulfate soil | place: Finland: Risofladan, Vaasa | collected... | reverse complement strand
AGAAAGGAATATTCATTCATACTATATTACAGAATTAGCCCAAATGGCAATAGGGGAAACACCACCACTTAAAATTCTTGAGAATACAAAAAATCTTAATAACCAGATTATGAAAACAATTAGCAAGAATCCGAAATTAATAGCTGAAAGATACATAATAAAAAATGGAAAAATAAGTCGTTTATAATTTGTTTTGCAGAAAAACACTAATAATGCTAATTTTAAAATCTTACTTTTTACTTTTTAATACCTCAATAAAAAATTCCTAACTTCCACGAGATTGATCAACTTCATAATTTTGAATTTTGTCGTATAATTTTTTTTATTTTTGCTTCTATAAAATTAAGTATGAACATAAATCTTTAAATATCTAAATGCGGTATATCTATATAACATACTCTTAAAAAACAATAAAATTTAATAAAAGTTTAAGTAAATATTTAAAAAAGTGGAGGAATTAATAATGGCAGGTTCTGAATATATAAGTTGGAGTCCTATTAGAAGATTAATGAAACATAATGGGGCTATTATTGTTGCTCGAGATGCTGTAAATGAATTGGTTGATTGGTTGGGTTCATCTGCTGAGAAATTGACAAAAACAGCATTAACATTAACCAAACACTCAAAACGTAAAAAAATAACTCGAGACGACATCCTTTTAGCTATTAAATACTTCTAAATAGGTAAAAGGCACAAAATTTTATATTTAAAATTTTTTTTTCTTTTTTCCTTAAAATTTTCAAGGGGTACAGAGAAGTTATTTAATAGTTCTCAATTTTTTTTATTTCGATAATTCATTTATTAGAGTGCATATTTCTTGAGGATTTCTTGTAGAGAAAACAAAAGATCTGCCATATTGAAAAGTTAATTTTACAGCCTCTCCAAAATCCGTGTTATAAGCCCATGAACCATCTAATCCGAATCGAATTCCTACTCCTCCATAGGTTCTAAAATGTGCTTTTGTTATATCGCAACTCGTAATTTCTTGTAAGGAAAATTTCTTATGGTTAAAAATGCCATATGCTATTTCAAGTTGATTCCTAGTTAAGGTAATTTTTAATCCTCGATAGTTCCAATACATAAGAAAAATAAAGAAACTTACCGCACCAAGGATAAACCCTATAAATGCCACTTCTATGGGTAAAAAAGCAGTAGATACAATCCCGAGAGAAAAAATTAATAAAAATACAAATAGGACTATAATTTTTACAAATCTTCCAGCGGGAACCCATTCACTATATAGTACTTCATCCTTTTTTTGGATATTATTTTCATTAATTATTTTTATCATCAACTCAATTTTGTTTCTTTCACCATCCAAAACAAATAGAGGATGAGATTTAAAATTTTGTTCTAAAATATAAGAATTTCAAGAAATCCTAACAATAAAAATATTCCATTTCTGCTTAAATTTTATATAGAACTCTAAAATGGTGTGAAATGAGATAAGAATATTTAAATTTTATTACCACAAATTATTATTAGTCAATGAAAATTAATATATTAAATAAGCAGTTGATTCCAAATTGCCAAAAGTTAAGATCGATGGGGTGAATCTTTATTATGAGATCCATGGAGATGAATTTCCTCTTTTAATGATTCAGGGTTTATCTGAAAATGTTTATTGGTGGGATCTTCCTATGATAGATGAACTCTCAAAACATTTTAAGACCGTTATTTTTGATAATAGAGGTGTCGGAAGAAGTGATAATCTGGATGGAGATCTCTCAATAGAATTAATGGCAGCCGATGTATTAGGCTTGATGGATGCTTTAAATATTGCTCAAGCTCATATCCTTGGCCATTCACTGGGAGGAATGATCGCACAAGAGATGGCTCTTAAATTTCCTGAGAGAATTAAAAAGCTTGTTCTTTGTTCAACAAGTTGCGGCGGATCGAAGGCAGAATTGCCTTCAATAGAAACACAGCGAATATTAGGTAAATTTTCAGCAAAAGAGCATACAAGAGATTTAACAGAAGAGGGTATGTTCCATATATTTACTAAAAAATTCATGGATGAAAATCCTAAATTTATGGAAAAAAAAGTTGATGATATTCTGATAATCCCAACTGGACCAGCCACCTTTAAAGCCCAAATGTCAGCATGGATGAGATATAACTCATGTAGAAAATTAAAAAATATAAGTATACCTACTTTAATAGTGCATGGTAAGCAGGATATTCTAGTTCCATCCAGTAATGGTGAACTATTAGCTGAGAAAATACCAACATCAGAAATTATATACTTCGACTCAAATGCTCATATTATTCACACAGAAGCCCCTGATAAATTTCTTAGGGTATTACTTAAATTTCTAAAGTGAAAATGAAATTTAGAAAAAATGAAAAGAAATCCCTAAATTATTTGATTACCTTATTTTTTATTTTGATCTAAATTAAAATAGTCATTTACTAACGTATAAAATCTTTTTAATACTTCTTCTCCTCGTTGAGTTGTGTGATATCTTATGATTTCATCTTCATTTAATTGTTCAATTAAATTTCGAGATAGGAGAAATTGAAGTATCTCTTTTATAGTGCTCGTTTTTAAACGTGTTTTTCGTAATAACCAAGTTTGTGTTCTTTTTACCCTTAGACAAAATTCCAATATTTCCGCCCAAATTTCGAATTTACTACGTCTTGGAGAACTCATTAATATATCACCAAAATAACAATTACGGGGCTTCCTCCTCATCAAATAAATTTGAAATTTCAAAAGAAGATTGTTCTAACTCTTGAGCCCATTCTTCTAACTTAGGGAATAATTTTTCCCATTTGATGACTTCGTTCCTAATTTTAACTGAAGTCGACAAATTCATTAACCAAAAGAAGAGCATTGGAAGAAATATCATGACGAGACAGAAATTTATTAAATTATTCGAATTTCCAGCATCCAAAAAGCGAGTAACCAAGAAAATAACATAAAACCCTGAGAAGAAATTAAGGAATAAGAAAGTTCTTACTAATTTACTCAAAGTTGTTTTTTCTTTTGAATAGCGATTAAAAAACGCATAAAAATTGGCAATAAATGGAACAATTCCATCGTAGAGAGCCGTTTGTGTTTCTTTATTTCCTTTAACCTGTTTAAGAGAACGATTTCCTCTTATTATAAATAAACTATAAAATATTATTTGTACTCCTATTTGAGTAATTAGCAAATAAAGAACCGTTGTCATAAAAATGGTCACAATAATTCCAAACAACCCATATCTTTGAGATATACCTGTTGTTACTTGTCCTGTAACCAGTAAATATGTCAATAGAATAATAAACACTAAAGCAAACAAAAAAAACAAGATTAACGACGAGAAATGAATTTTAAATAACTGATTTATTCTTTTTAATTTTATATATAAGGATTTTTGGCTTTGAATTAAACCATTTTTTTCATTTACGATTTTTTCCATAGTTTCACCTTAGAAGTTATTATAATATACAAGGGAGCAATGATATTTAAGTATGTAAGGGCAAATAGTGGCTAGGGATTTATAGTCCTCATTTATAGTCCAATTAACTTTAATGCTAGTTTAACTCTTTAAAAGTTTAATGTAATAAATTTTGGATAATGAAATGGGTAATGAGAGAGTAATTTTAAATACTTAAAGCGCGTAATAATGTTGGAATTAAGCGTAGGCTACTTGAAATTCCCAATTCTTTAATAAGCTTTCTTTTACGGGATAACATCACTTTCCAAATCTGTTTCCTAGTTTGACTTCTTGTAAACATAGAGATCATTGCTTGCATCATCTCGGGATCTTCCCGTGCCATCGAATACGCAGCATCGATAATTTTTTCTAGAAGTCCGCTGTGATATAAAAGTGTATGTATCTTGTAAGAATATCTCAATTCTTCTTTATAAAGGTGTTTTAGCAGGAGATTGTGATATCGAACAAGACTTTTATCCCCAAAATCATCTTCTTCATACGCTATACAGAAAGTCTCAGCAGCAAGTTTGCCAGATAATCGAGCTTGGTAAATTCCTTCATATAAAATGGGGTCTGCTGTTCCACATGCATCTCCGATAACCATTACATGATCACGATATGGCTTCGCAATTAGCTTGTCGGGAATTGGTGCTGCCCATATCTTACGATCTCTAAATAATTTCATCTTTCTTCCCTCAAGTTTATCCTTTATGAGCGGATAACTGAGGAATGATTCAAGATTACCTATCTTTATATTTCTGCCTAATACACCAATACTTACAGCATCCCGCTTAGGAAATGCCCAAGCGATACCATGTTCACTTATATTGCGATCGAAGAATTCCCAGACACAGTTGCCGAATTGTTCTGTAATAACCGATTCGGGTATCGCAAGTTCAGCTTGTATTCCAATTATCATAGGTGGAACCTCCATTCCAAGGTGTCTCTGGAGATGTGCTCCCCCAAGACCAGTTGCCAGAATCACACATTTACTTTTATATTCTCGAAGTCCTTTTACGAGTACCCCTTTGCTATTGATCTCAATTCCTTTAACTCGAAATCCGTATATAACCTCAGTACCGGCGTCACGGGCAATATTTACTAAATAATTATCGAAATCAGTACGAAACATACAATACCCCTTATCTTTTTCTCCGGTTGTATCAAATTCCATAGGTCCATGTTTAGGGGTGACTACAACCCCTCCCAAAATTTCACGTTCACCAACACCTTTGGGAATTGGTGTGAACTCCTCATTAGTAACGGGAATTCCACCTGCACAACATTTATACCGCCCTTCTTGATCGGCTTCAAGAAGTAAAACATTTAAACCATGTTCAGCAGTAATCTTTGCAGCAGTGCTCCCACCTGGACCACCTCCAACAATTATCAAATCATAGTCCATAAATACTCAACATCTAAAAGCTAAATGAAAATATATAATTATATTATATAAATAATAAAGAAATTATAAAATGAGAAGAAATTGGCATTTTTTCTAAATCCTTTTTAATTGTAATTACATTTCATAACCTTAATAAAAGGTATAAATATGATTCGAAAGCTAATGTCGTCCGAGTTCGAACAGAAATTAGAAAAGTATGCAGAAGTGATATTAAAAGTCGGTTTAAATCTCCAACCAGGGCAGAGGCTTCTGATTGGAGGGCCAAAGTTAGACGCCGATGGTGTTCCGCTTGAATCTGCTCCTTTGGTGAGGTTAATGACAAAAAAGGCATATCAAATGGGGGCTCGATTGGTTGATGTAGTATGGGGGGATGTGCTATTACGTAAAATCCGATTTCAGAATGCTCCTAAGGATTCAATTGAAGAGTATCCGAAGTGGAGAGTAGAATCGAGATATGATATTTCGAAAGCGGGAGATGCGAATGTAAATTTTTCAAGCCCAAATCCCGATTTACTAAGCGAAGTGGACCCTGAATTAGTTTCAAAGTTCCAAAAATCATATTATAAGCAAATGAAACACGTATATGACCTACTTACTGCTAATGCATTTAATTGGTTAATAGTTCCATTTCCAAATGATGATTGGGCTGATAAACTATTCCCAGATGTACCGCAGAATAGTCGAAAGGACAAATTATGGGATCTTATTTTCGAGATTTGTCTTATAAACCATGAAGACCCGATATCTGCTTGGGAAAAACACAATATTGATCTCTCTAAGCGATGTAATTATCTAAATCAAAAACAGTATACCGCGCTAAAATTGACTGCTCCTGGAACAGATTTAATGATAGGCTTACCTAAAAACCATATATGGGATGGTGGGAGTACTATAGCTCAAAATGGGATAACATTTACAGCAAATTTGCCTACTGAAGAAGTATATACGATGCCGCATAAGGATAAAGTCGATGGTGTTGTTAGTACTAGTAAACCGGTATATTATGGAGGATATACTGTTGAAAATTGCCGTTTCAAATTCTCTAAAGGTAGAATTGTTGAGGCCACAGCAGACAAGGGCGAAACCTATTTACTTAAAACACTTGAAACCGATGAAGGGGCATGTAGATTAGGAGAAATTGCATTAGTACCACATAGTTCCCCGATCTCCCAGTCTGGAATGCTTTTTTATAGCATGTTAATTGATGAAAATGCTTCAAATCATATAGCACTAGGTCAAGCTTACAGAGAATCATTGAAAGGTGGTGAAGCTTTAACCGATGAAGAGTTTATGGCTGCAGGAGGTAATAATAGCCTTATCCATCTTGATTTTATGATTGGTTCAGGAGAAATGAACGTAGATGGAATTTCAGATGATGAAACCACAGAGCCAATAATGCGAAATGGAGAATGGGTTTTTGATGTATAATTTGATCTTTATCAAGAAATATCATAAGCCTTTTCCTATGATTCTTGATAGAGCGCTATAAACTCAGGTTTAGTATTTTCAATCATCAATTATTTTAGAATGACCTTTTGGACAAACATTTTTTGTGTAATCATACCAACCGCTATCCTCAAAAATAGCTTTTGTGTCCCAGTGCTTTTTACAATATACTTTTCCGCACTCTCTACAATAGATATCTATCCCAAAATGTATTATTTTATGCTCCTTAGTTTTTAAATCTAATTCAGAAATATCTTTAAATTCTAACCATTTAGCAAGAGTAACTATTAACTCTGGATTCAAACTTTTTTCAAGAGTTCCAATGTAACCTAAATTATTAATATCAATAGATGCAGCAATTTCATTGCATATAGAGCAATATATATAGTATTTTCCATCTTCACCCAAACTAAAATAATAGTTTGGACTTTTTCCTTCATTTAGCTGCATTACTATAAATACATCAAACAATTTTATAAAAAGAACTGAGGTATAATATTCCCCATTAGACAAAAAAGTAAATGTAACATAAATATATGATGGTTATTCTAAACGGTCAATAAATTGTGAATGGATTATTCCTAATGTGACATCTTATCACCACATTAATTGCTTTTGTTACTAATCTTTATATATACGAATTTTAATACTATTACATGTATTAATATAAAATATTTTTCTAACATTTAAGGTTGAGAAGAATGGTTTTATCTGAAATTGATTATTCTAAAAGGTTTTTGGAAGCACTTCACTTTTTACAAAAAAGTTACAAGAAATTTCCTAAGTTTATGATTGAAATTATTGCTGAAAATTATGGAATACCTCCTCCAGAAGTGAAAAAGCTTATCAGTATATTTAGAAGAAACGGAATTTTAAAAATTCTAAAAAATGAAGGATTTTATTATAAACTTAATGATATTTCCTAGGAATAGTTCTTATTAATAACCTTTAGCGATTCATAAAAGCTTCTTTTCGCCTGATTTTTTGTTTCGAAAATTTTGATAGCAGATCTTTTATTTCTTGTAAACGCTTACCATCAATTTTTACTGGATTTAAAATTCCGGCTTTAATTGCCCTATTAAAAATTTCATCTCCTTTCTTTGTACGGGTAATAACTGTTGTAAATTTATCTGGAGATCCTAAGCCTCCAAAGGAAATGTCGGCATAGATATTAGTAAAATCGTTGCACGCATTGCACGCAGAGCGCATATAACTATTTAGTTTTTCAAAGGGAATATGAATTGTTTTTGATTTGGTATTACCTTTCTTTATTTGAATTATTAAATCTTCTTTTATATTGATTTTTTCGATATCTTCAAACTTAATGTTAAATTCTTTTTCAAATTGCTCACCTTTATCTTTGTCAAAAAAGAAATTCTCATAACAAAATAATCCTATACATAAATTGATATTTTGTGAGGGGATTATTCCTAATTCTTGCATACATCTGATAGTATAAATTTGACATGGAGTACCAACAATTGCGAGTTTATCAAATCTTACTTTTTTTAATTCTTTGAAAGAACTGGTGTATGTATGGAATTTTTGTATCTCGGTTACTTGATGGTGTAAATCCAATTTAACTCCGGATGAATTAATTAGGTCTTCTCTATTTTTAGCAATATTTGCTTCTCTAGAAAAAGCTGCTTTAGTTTTTGCAACAATCGCTCCATCTATTATTTTCTTTTCTAATAAAAAATTCAATAATGAGTTTACAACCCCTCCATCAGTTCCATATTCTAAAAATTCTTCATCATTCGTTTGACAAATATAAATATTTCTAATATGCCCTATTGGTAGTGAAGAAAAATCTGAAAATTTATGAGTCTTATTAAGTTCATCATCTAAAACGTGTGTTTGTGGACAAATTATATAACATATACCACATTCAAGGCAGCTATCTTCATGTATAAATTCTGGTGGTCCACTAGATCTTTGAAATCCGATTACACCACTTTCAATAGCATTACAAAAACTTACGCATCCGCCGCATTCTTGACAGATCCCTCTATTATGAACTTCCGTAATCAAGTCCTTAAAAGTTTTAACACTCATTTATATAATCGTCCAAATTTCCCTTTTTTTTCGATAATATTAATTGTGGATTTCATATATAGATTATGGGATCTATGCTACAGATATTTAGGACATGGAAAATAGAATTATCTACAAATGAAAAAATTTATTTAACAGAATTTTTCAGGTATGTATGCTCTTTTTTTAAAACCTCTCTTTAATTTCTTGCCACTTAGAACATGGTAAAAAACAGGAAAAAAAAGATAAATACACCTCCAAAGATAATGAGGAGCAGTGCTAAAATAAATGTCATCTCCAACTTTAAATCACCGTATTATTATTATTTATTTTAATTTTTATATAATATCACCTTATTTTTTTAATTATTTTTTAATTTTTCCTTAAAATCTTGATGAATGTTTTTTTTTTCTCTTCTAGTACATTAATGACTACTTTTCCTTTTAAGGGCCCTTTTTCGTAATACATATGAGCTTCCGCAGCTCGATTTTTAGATAAATTAAAGGAATATATAGAATGTGGATTTGGGCTCAATATCTAAGTTAAATAATCTATATTTTTCTATTAGGATTGTTTAATTATTCAGAAATACCATCAGACCAAGAATAAAGTAGAAGAGTTGATAGGGAGTCACCATAATTCTTTCGATTATACCTCTATATTTGCCTGTTGCAAATATACTCGAGATGATTACACCGATTAATGAAATTATAGCTGAAATGAGTGAAAATAGGGCAAAACCACTCCATCTTGGTACAAATTGTAAACGAATCCACAGCATCACCATCCCAGCAATTGCAAAAATTCCCATTAGAACCACAAGTGCTATATGCATTTTTCCTTTATAAGTAGTGAATTCACCTCCTTCATCAAGAGGGAAAAACAGAGCGATAAGTATTCCTAGAATTGAACTTATTATAAGAAATACAGGTCCAAGTATTGAACCACCTCCGTCGGTTATCCCCTGATGCAGTCCAATGAAAAATACAAACAATAACACACTTTCAATAATCACAAATGACTGGGCTAAACGCCTGTTGGGCGCGTCAACAGCAAACAACGAACTAATATCATCCCGAATATGATTATAATTCGAATCTAAACTTCCACATATTATCCACATAGCCGTATAAATGATTGGACTAAGCATTCCGCAAATTGCTAAAATCTGAAATATACTCATAATTGACTGGATTAGTGCTTAAAATTAAAACTTTACCACTAATAAACGCCTATAAATAATAAAAGCAAAATTAATAACAAATATTATTTTTTTAGTGATATTAAACGCCTTTTGCTAATATTAAAAAAAATTAAAAGAAAAACATTCATAGAGTGGAAGATTTGTATAATTCTAAAAGATTAGTTGGTGAACTGTTAGGCGCAATCATAGCAGTTGTTTGGATAAGTTATGCATTACTCGGATCAGGGAATATGGTGTTTCTCGTTGTTGCTCTTGCTGTTACTATATTGTTGGGTACATTATCAGGAGGATTTATTGCGCTAAGCAAAAAGGAAATTGATTATAAAGAAACAATTGGCTGGCTGTTAGGTGCATCTATAGCAGTTGTTTGGATAAGTTATGCATTACTCGGACCAGGGAATATGGTGTTTCTCGTAGTTGCCATTTCTCTTACTATATTGTTGGGTGTATTATCTGGAGGACTTATTAAGCTAAGTGCTAAAACTAAACAAAGTTAGGAATTTCTAATCCTTATTTTTTTTTAATCAAATATTAGCTAATGAGAAAGGTAAGAAACGAATTAGATTATTAAATTTAATAATTAAAAATAATAAAAAAAAAGAAGATCTAGCTATTTCGAGAAATCAAAATTTTATGAAAGCGATTGTATGGACAAAATATGGACCACCTGAAGTTCTTCAGCTCAAAGAGGTAGAAAAACCTGTTCCTAAGGACAATGAAGTACTGATAAGAATATATGCGACAACAGTAACAGCAGGGGACTGTGAAATGCGAAGGATGAAAACCGCAATATTGTACCGGATCCTCATGCGCTTATATGTGGGTCTCATAAGACCAAAGAGAATAACTATACTTGGTATGGAGTTAGCCGGGGAAATTGAAACTGTAAGCAAGGATGTTAAACTATTTAAAGAAGGTGACCAAGTATTTGCAGCTACCGGTTTTGTTGATACGGGTACATATGCAGAGTACATATGTCTGCCTGAAAAGCCTGAAGAAGGAGTATTGGCAATGAAGCCAACCAATATAACCTATGAAGAAGCAGCCGCCGTTCCTGTTGGAGGACTTGAAGCATTGCATTTTGTTAGAAAAGGAAATATTCAGAGTGGACAGAAGGTTCTGATTAATGGTGCGGGTGGAACTATAGGTACTTTTGCAGTACAACTTGCTAAATACTTTGGAGCGGAAGTGACTGGTGTGGATAGTACGGAGAAATTGGACATGCTGCGCTCCATTGGTGCAGACTGGGTCATTGATTACGCTCAAGAAGAATTCACCAAGAGTGGGGAGACTTATGATTTTATTCTTGATGTGGTAAGCAAGAGTCTATTTTCTGGTAGTGTAAAATCGCTAAAAAAAAACGGACACTATTTCATAGCTAACCCCGGACTGTCACAGAGGATTCGAGGGTGGTGGACTTCAATGATAAGCGGTAAGAAAGTGATATTCGGCGCAGTAAAACCAAAAACAGAAGATTTACTATTCCTCAAAGAGCTTATTGAAGCGGGTAACCTAAAATCGGTTATAGATAGATGCTATCCGTTAGAACAGACTGCCGAGGCTCATAGGTATGTTGAAACAGGAGCCAAAATGGGCCATGTAGTCATAACTATAGACCATAGTTAGGTTTTTTTTTAAAGGGTATTACATTTAATAGTAATAATTGAAAAAAATGAGAAATAGGTAAAATGAGAGATGTTGTAGAGCAAAAGTGTCCTTACAATAAACCAGTACTTCAATGGGTTTTGAGGTTTGCTATAATGGTTCTTGGCACAGTAGGGCTATATTTTTTTAACTTATGGGTTGCTGTGATGTATTTATTGGAGGATTCTCTATGAATATCGAGATTTGGCTATCAGGTTTTTTCTTTCTATTTATTATAGTTACAAACTTAGTAAGTGATCTTTTTGGATATAAAACATTAGGTGATGTGGACGCAGAATCTCAACTACAGTTTATTAACAAAAGTCCAACAAAATTCAAAATTGGCGTAATTATAATTCTCATAGAGCACCTTGGTATAATCTCTCTTGCAATAACGCTTTTAATTGCTTTTAGTCCATATAACATAATACTAGGGATTATTTGGTGTATATCTCGAATAATAGAAGCTTTGATTCAAATTTATGACAAAAAAAATTACTGGGGGCTTCTCAATATAGCAATAAATTACTTAGATACTAGTGGTGCAGAAAAAGATGCGTTAATTGAATCAAGTAATAGCATTTTCAATACAAAAAAGTTTAGATTTTCAATTGCCCAGCTCTTTTTCTCTATTGGTACGCTTGGATATTCAATCCTGTTTGTTATTTATGGCGTGGTACCACTATTTATCGGCTGGTTTGGAATTGTTGCCAGCATTCTCTATGGCTTAGGTAGCGGAATGTTTCTTAGAAAATCCCCTATTAAGGCATTGTGGAGCATTGGGGGGCTGCTAATTTTGATTTTTGAACTAACTTTGGGAATATGGCTACTCTGGTATTCTGTCATCATCCCATAACCAGTATATTTCTATAATTAATGATTAATATCTTAAAATATAAAAATAAAATAGTGAAAAAAATGGAAAAAAATAGTAAAAAAATGAAAGCTATAGTATATGAAAAATACGGTCCTCCTGAAGTATTGAAGATGATGGAGGTTGAAAAACCTATTCCAAAAGAAAACGAAGTGCTCGTTAAGATCCATGCAACAACAGTCACAAAAGGGGATTGGACTTTTCGAAATGGCTTTACTCGATTTAATCCCTTGGTAACTTTTTTTGCACGATTAACATTTGGTTTAAAAGGACCAAAAAAAGTAAAGATACTAGGACTCGAGCTAGCTGGGGAAGTTGAAGAAATAGGAAAAGATGTAAAAAAGTTTAAAAAAGGAGATCAGGTCTTTGCTACTCCAGGATTCCGTTTTGGAGGTTACGCTGAGTATATTTGTTTCCCTGAAGAAACTGAAAAAGGAAGATTTTCGAAGGATGGGATTGTAGCACCAAAACCAGCTAATATGACTTTCGGAGAAGCTGCCCCTGTTGCTGGCGGGGGCTTAACGGCATTAACTGTGATAAGAAAAGGTAATATCCAGAGCGGACAAAAAGTACTTATCTATGGTGCGTCTGGAAGTGTAGGTACCTTTTCGGTGCAGCTTGCCAAGTACTTCGGGGCAGAGATCACTGGAGTTTGTAGTACCACTAATTTAGAAATGGTGAAATCGTTAGGTGCTGATAGAGTAATTGATTATACTAAAGAAGATTTTACTCAAAGTGGTGAGTTATATGATGTTGTGTTTGATGCCGTTGGAAAAGCTTCGCCTTCGAAATGCAAAAAATTACTAAAGGAGAAAGGAATCTATTTGAATGTTAATAAGGATTCGGGTGATGGTAAACATATAAAATATGAAGATTTTATATTCCTAAAAGAGCTTATTGAAGCGGGAAAACTAAAATCTGCCATAGATAGAACGTATTCATGGGAACAAATAGTTGAAGCTCATAGGTATGTTGATAAAGGGCATAAAAAGGGAAATGTAGTAATAACGGTGGTAAAAGAATCATGAAAGCAGTAGTGTATGAAAAATATGGACCTCCAGAAGTTCTTAAGCTAACAGAAATAGAAAAGCCTACTCCAAAGGACAATGAACTACTGGTAAAAGTCCATGCAACAACAATATCATTTGGGGTGATGATTGCTCGAAGTGGTAAACACCCAGATTCCAAGTTTTTTACTTTCGCATCACGATTAATATTTGGCATTAGAAAACCAAGAAGAACTATATTGGGATATGAGTTAGCTGGGGAAGTTGAAGAGGTTGGAAAGAATGTAGCATTATTTAAGAAAGGTGACCAAGTTTTTGGAACTACCACAGGATTGAAATTTGGTGCTTATGCCGAATATGTATGTTTACCTGAAGAATGGAAGCAAGGGGTGGTTGCAATAAAGCCAGCCAATATGTCGTATGAGGAAGCCGCTACCGTCCCAGTTGGGGGAATGACAGCATTATATATACTTAAAAAGGCAGATATTCAGAATGGTCAAAAGGTTCTTATCTATGGAGCTTCTGGAAGTGTAGGTTCCTTTGCAGTGCAGCTTGCTAAGTACTTTGGGGCAGAAGTTACCGCTGTGTGCAGTACTAAACACTTGGATTGGGTAAAAAATCTGGGAGCCGATAAAGTAATTGATTATACGAAAGAGGATTTTACCGATAGTGGCCAGATTTATGATGTAGTTTTTGAGGCGGTAGGTAAGATTTCTTCTTCACATTGTAAAAGAGCTTTAAAGGAAGATGGAATTTATCTTACTAGTAAATCTCCGACAAAGGAAATTACTGAAAACTTAATTTTTCTAAAAGAGATTATTGAGGAGGGTAAGTTAAAACCAGCTATAGATAAAACCTACCCAATGGAACAAATAGTTGAGGCTCATACTTACGTTGATAAAGGGCATAAGAAAGGAAATGTAGTGATAAAAGTAGCGGAGTGATATAATTATGGAAGATGTAAAGATTATATTAGCATTCTTATGGGTCGCGACCATGCTAGTCTTTTTATTAGGCGATGTGTTACGTATATTTGCTGGAGATTTTACACCTGGAGAAATTGAAGGGAAAAAGGTATCCTCGAAAACATTTCTAGGAATGGCGATACTTATGGTGATTCCTATTATTATGGTTGTGCTTTCCATTATATTGGATAATCTTTTGAATAAGTGGGTAAACATTGTAGTAGCTATTTTCTTTTTTGCTATGAATCTCATTGGAATTAAGGGTTATAAATCTTTTGATATATTTTTACTAATCGTAAGTTTTGGGTTTAACCTACTAGTTGTTTTATACGCATGGAACTGGATGTAAATAGGAAGAATTGAAGATGAAAGCGATTGTATGTACAAAATACGGACCTCCGGAGGTTCTTCAGCTTAAAGAAGTGGAAAAACCTACTCCCAAAGACAATGAAGTTCTGATAAAAATACATGCAACAACAGTAACAATGGGGGATTGTGAGATGCGAAGTCTACAATTCTCAGGTATATTAAAGATCCTCATGCGGATGGGAATTGGTTTCAGAGGACCAAGAAAAAAATTCACAATTTTTGGACAGGAGTTAAGCGGAGAAATAGAAGAAGTAGGTAAACAAGTTAAGCTATTTAAAAAAGGTGATCTCATTTTTGCCTCTACCGGTTTTAATTTCGGAACATATGCAGAATACAAATGTTTGTCTGAAGATGATACAATAGTAATAAAACCGAAAAATTTGACCTTTGAGGAGGCCGCTGCAGTTCCTACTGGGGGACTTGAGGCTTTACATTTTATTAGAAAAGCTGATATTAAAAAAGGACAGACAATTCTTATCAGAGGAGCTTCTGGAAGTATAGGTACATTTGCAATTCAACTCGCTAAATATTACGGGGCAGAAATAACCGGAATAGGCAATCCTTTAAGTTTAGATGTTATGAAATCTATAGGAGCTGATAAGGTAATAGATTACACTAAAGAAGATTTTACCCAAAGTGGAGAAACTCATGACATTATTTTCGATGTGATTGGCAAGTGTTCGTTTTCAAATTATTTGAATTTACTAAATAAAAAAGGAATCTATCTTAATGCCAACCCAAAGATATCATTAATTAATCGAGATAAAAACTTAGCGAAAAAAAACAATATTAACTATATATCTGGAAATATGGACGATACGGAAGAAAGGATTGAACAATTGAATTTCCTCAAAAAACTTTTAGAGGAACAAACTTTAAAATCTATTATAGATAAACGCTATTCATTGGAACAAATGGTCGAGGCTCATAGGTATGTTGAAACAGGGCAGAAAGTAGGCAATGTGGTAATAAAAATAGAGTATAACGATTAATCAATGAGGATGAAAAGAATGGATAAATCAGAAAAATTTTGGGATAAAAGATCAAAAGAGTATGATAAGCAAGAAAAAAAATATGAACAGGATTATAACAAGTTTATGAAAGCTTGTCATCTATAAGTGGTTTATTAGCAATTCTATTTGAAATATTTATCGGAATATCACTATTATTTTTTCCACCCATTAGTACATAGCTAATTCAATAAAACCCTGGATCAACTACTAAAACCCAGATATATATCTTTTCTGAAGTAGAGAATATATTCTTATTTGATTCACATTGATTATATAAATTAATAATAAAATTAAATAGACATTAATGAATTTAAATCTTAATTTAGGAGATATTATGTCATAAAAAAATGTGAAACAATTAAAGGTGTTGCAAAAATTACTCAATTTGGTAAAGATAGTCGCCACGCTATAGAAGTAAAAGATCTGAAGAAACATTTTATTAGAAAAAAAAGTTTCGGTGACGTTAAAGCTGTTGATGGAATATCGTTTCAAGTAGAAAAGGGAGAGCTTTTTGGACTTTTGGGACCTAATGGAGCCGGTAAGACAACTACAATAAATATGTTATGTGGATTAATAAAACCTACAGATGGAACTGTTTTAATTGGAGGATATAATATTGAGAAGAATCCTCATGCAGTAAAACAATTAATTAGTGTATGCCCACAAGAAGCAGCAGTTTTTCCATTTCTTACAGGTAGAGAGAATATTGAGTATTTCGGTAATATGCACTTGATGCCGAAAGAAAAATTAAATGAGCGAGTAGAAAATCTACTAAAGACATTAGATTTATATGAAGCTAGTAAACGGAAAGCGAAAGAATATAGTGGAGGAATGAAAAGGCAATTAAATTTATTAGTTGCCTTAATAAACGAGCCTAATATTCTCTTCTTAGATGAACCAACGGTGGGAATGGACCCTCGAGTTCGACGAAAAACATGGGAGTTTATTGGTTCTATAAAAGATGAAAAAAGAACCATCATTCTGACAACCCATTATATCGAAGAAGCAGAAGCTCTCTGTGATCGAGTTGCAATTATTGATTATGGGAAGTTAGTAGCTCTGGGCCCCCCTAAAAAATTAATGGAAGAACATAAATCTGAAAATTTGGAGGAGGTTTTCTTGAAAATTACCGGAAGAAGAATTTTGGAGGGGGTTTAATAATGAAAAGACAAAGAATTCTAACTGTTTTTAGGATGGAAATGAAGAAACTGATAAGAACACCACTGTATCTGTTTTTCTCGCTATTTTTTGTTGCGTTGCTAGTAGTAATACTAGGATTTGCGCTAGGTAATGTTTATGGATGGGGGCCTGATGCATACGGGACTCCAAGAAGTATCTTTGAACACATGGTCCCGGGATTATTTGCTTACTCAGGAATTATGATAATATTCACTTTCGCGTCAGCGGTAACTGGAGACCGCGATACTGGAGTGCAGAGAAGAATGAAAACAACTCCATTAACCTCTGGAGAAGTCATAGTAGGTCAAATGTTATCATATACAATTATACCAATCCTTCAAACAGCAATAATATTAATAACCGCGCTTATAATGGGTTTTAATCCAATAATTACAGTTGAAGGGGTAATAATGGTATTTGTTTTTATGATCTTTATGAGTTTTTGCTCGGTAGGGCTTGGTCTGATTACTGGAACTATTGCAAAAGATGCCAGAGCTGCAGGTAGTCTAGCATTTATCTTTATCGTACCACAACAGTTGTTTGGGTCATTTATATACATGGGCGAAGCAACAAAAGTAATAGGATATGCCATGCCAAGTTACTATGTTTCTGAGGGCATATACCGTATTTTCTACGGAGGTACTTTGACGGATATATTTCTTTGGGTTGATCTTCTAGTAATTGCAATTATTACCTTAATAATATACATTATTGGTGTAAAATTGTATGATAGGTAAAACCTATCTTTTTTTATACTTATGAATTGAATATAATAATAAAAAAAATTGGAGTAGATTTGTATGAAAAAAATGACAGCATTAATTATTGGAATAATTCTGGTT
>Ga0307378_10005617_pt1 | contig 17422 bp, 22 predicted proteins | sample UN1MG_FD_202238 | JGI IMG/M metagenome (GOLD analysis project Ga0307378, IMG submission 202238) | Soil microbial communities from Risofladan, Vaasa, Finland - UN-1 | ecosystem: Environmental > Terrestrial > Soil > Coastal area > Acid sulfate soil | place: Finland: Risofladan, Vaasa | collected... | reverse complement strand
GACAGCAAAAGAATGGGTATGGTGACTAATGCTGATATGATAAATCTTTTTTTGAAATCTAATACCATTTGATGGTGATGATCAGCATGATCATGATGCATAGGCGCCATAGGTTCTTTATGCTCAGGATGACCTTCGTGGTCGTGATGCATAAGTTCTTCATGCTCTTGTAAATTATTACTATGTTGGTGACCTTTATAATTATGCATATATCTTTTCCTTTTCTCTCTGTTTAAAAACGTACTACATGTACTACATCTTTTCAAAATATCATTCTGTGTTTGAACATTATCACATATTGTATGGTACAAAGCACAGAGGTGCTAGAATTACTTTAAAATATGTTCATTAGAAGTTAATGATAAAAATAAATTTTTAACCTTGTAAGTCTTTTTTTATGCTGTCATACTCTTCTTTATTGATTTCTCCCCTTGCATAACGTTTTTTTAAGATATCCAAGGAAGTATTTTCTTTAAAAGAAACTTCTCTTGGGGATGTTTTTATGCTTTTTATTATTAAATACACTATCAATCCAATAAATAGCAGAAACAATAAACCCATAAACATTCCTCCCCAGCCTCCCATCATCATATCAGGCCACCCACAAAACGGACAGAAATCACCATCGGCAAAAACATTTAGAGAAAAAAGAAGAAGCAGAATTAAAAAAGAACAAAATAAGCGTAATATTTTCATTTTATGATACTCCTTTTTTAGATTAAAATATACTATTCATATTTTACATTTAAGGGCATGAAATGTCATGGCTACTCAAACGACAGAATAATTTCCACAACTTTTAGGGAAAGGAAGATTTAAGATCAATTTTTCTTTATACTTTTTAAACTTGATTATTTTTTTAAGCTTTTAAATCGTTTCTTATCCTATCATACTCTTCTTTATTGATTTCGCCCATCGCATAACGTCTTTTAAGGATCTCTAATGGAGTCTTTTCTTTTGGAATAGATTCTGATTTCGTTGTCCTTGTACTTTCTATAACAAGGTAAACAATCAATCCAACAATCAAAAGAAAAAATAAACCTATAGACATGCCTCCCCATCCCCACATCATCATATTCTTATCCCCCCTTTCTAATAATCTGAATATTACTTTATTTAGTCTTCACTCTTACAATTTTCAAATAATTTAGTCTTAATATTCTATTTATTATAGAATTCTACATTTGTCTTAATAATCCTTCTTTTTTTGAAAAATAATTTAAAAAACCAAAAAGCCCTTCAACAAAGGCCAAAGGGCTTGCAATAGTCAGACTCCCCCTATTGGAAAGCTTTGGAACTTTTTGTTGGGGTGAAATTATTGAAGAATTGCGAAATGTCTGTAATTTAAAGGAGTTAATTGGCCTTCCGACAAGAGCATAAATACGTTAGATTGTCTATTTCCCTTTATATACCAACAAGGTATATCCCCATACTCTTATTCTAACCATGTATTATACAAGATAAATATTCTTTTCTTGGAGTAAAGCACATAACTTATGAGTTCTCTTGGGGAAAATTTTTCGTTTTCAACTAAAAATGCAAAAAATTCCCTTCCAGGAATTACCCTATTTAATGTTTTCTCTTTATTATCACCATTATTTAGTTTACATTGAAATTCTGCTTTTAATGCAAATTCTCTTAATAGTAATTTCTGCTTTTCTAAGGATCTAAGTTTTTTTTCACTTCTATGCTCTAAACAAAAACCCCAGGCGATGGCATATACGCCCAGTTATGTGACGGTAGCTTATTTTTAAAATATACTACAAATTATGCACTGTTTTTAAAAGCTCCTTCCTTCACACAGTATTTAAGTTATTTTTCTTTCTTTTGCTCTAGCAGTTTTATTTTTTTTTCGTATAAAGAACCCCAATATAAAAAAGCAATACCAGCAAAAAAGACACCTAGACCACCTAAAAAGACACCTAAATTAACCAAGTTTTCCATGTTTTTACCTCCTAAATTTATTTATAGAAAAATATAATTCTTAAACCAAAAATAATTATTATTTAACAAAATAAATAGAGATTTTTTTTCTCAATCTATTTAAAGAAACTAATAAATCATACCAAGAATCAAGTTTTTAACTCAAACTGGATTTATACCATTGTCACATAACGTTCCGCGAATATACGACGTTCGGTGTAGCCGAATGTACCGTAGGCCAAGCCCAAAGAGCGCAGCCTATATTCGCTGTTATATGCAGTTGCCCTAAATGTTTTTACTTTTACAAATGAAGCATGATATAAATAAGAAATTCAAGGTTTAAGACTAGCATGAACATTATAAGCAAAACCATACATTTTACCAAAAAATGCTCTATTTTTATCATATAAATAAATATTTTCAAATTCATCTGGAGTATAGTGGGATAAAACATTGAAGCCATTTTCAGAAAGGAATGCTTCTATTTTCCCTTCTGCGATCCCAAATAGATAAGGCTCTCCTGTTTTTGAAATAGACTCAATCAACTCCTTTGCTCCGTAACTATCGCTTTTTCCTTCAATAAATGCATTATCAAAATAATCAAACGCAACACTACTTCCATTTCCTGAGAAATTTCTAATAAAATACAGGGTCTCTTTTACAGCTTTTTCAGGAAGATACATGGTGACGCCTTCCCAAATAAATAAACTTTTTTGAGACGGGTCATACCCTGTTTTTAAAAGTACATTGTTGATATTTTCTTTACTGAAGTTAATGGGAACAAATGATGTATTTGAAGGAATAGTGATGTCATTTTTATGAAGAAGCTTTTTTTTATGTTGTTGGGTAGTTGGAGCGTCCAATTCGAATATTTTAGTATGTTGAATGAATTTTTTAAACCGAATGGCTCGAGTATCATAACCCGCCCCTAAAAAAATAATTTGAGGGATGTTTTCTTCTAGGGCAACCTTAAATAAGTGATCAAAATGTTTCGTTCTTGCGGTTATATATTCGTAACCACCTGGAACTATTTTATGCAATTTCTTTAGCATGAAGTTACGAATAACCGAAAATGACAAAAAGAAATTTGCCTTGGGAGGTAAAAATAGCCTTGATAAAGCGTCAGGACCTTGAAAACTAGGTCTTTCTTCCTTGTTGGAAGCTATAAAACGATGAATAGCCGCCATCAGAGCTGTGTGCGAAGCTCTCTGTTCAATACTTGACATGTTTTTATCCTTGCTATGATCTTGCATTTACTTTTCTCCTTTGTGATTATTATATACTATGCATTGATTTTGGGCAGTTGCATATAACGTTCCGTTGGTAAGCGACGTTTTTGCCTGAGTGTACTCGCGAAGGCGAAAATATGGGCAAAACCCCGAAGGCACCCATAGGGCGTCGAAGCGCTTACCCGCTGTTAGGTGCAGTACGGGCTATTTTATTTAGTTATATAATAATAATGATCTAAATAGATAAAATATGTATCTTTATTTTCTTAATAAAATAGTATATCATTATTGTTTAATGTTTATTTTATCGTGTATGTAATTATTTATTTTCCTTCAGCAATTATTGTATCACATTGAGCACCTTCTATTCTATACTTGAGAATTTCTTGGTAATCTTTAGAGTTGTACCATTCCATCAACATAGCCTTACTGGTAAATTTAATCACTACTATTTTAGAATATAACCATTTTCCTTCCAGTATTTCTGGGTTGCTATCGACTATTAGATACTCACCATTGTATTTTCTAAAAATTTCATCACATTTTTCTAAGTACACCTTGTAAATCGATTCATTTGTTAATTTAATATTTGCTATAAAATAACTACTCATAAAATATCACCGATATCACTTATTTATATTGAATATAATAAAATAGGTACAGCTTAGGTTCAAGTTACAAATGCAACGCTTTGTTAGGTTTTGCTGTTATGCTCCACAGTTATAACCACATTTCCCTTTTTGTGTCCTGTTTCGACATACCTATGGGCCTCGGCAGTCTGTTCCAACGGATAGCGTTTATCTATGGCAGATTTTATCTTTCCCGCCTCGATAAGCTCTTTAAGGAAAAATAGATCTTCAGCTCTCTCCTTCACCATCCCAATAATTACTTTCTTGCTACTTGTCATTGAAAGCCATAGTACTTGAACAAGCTTTGGCAACCCAAAGGTAGTAAGAAGATAGAATCCTTTTTTCTTTAGCGATCTTTTGCAGCCTGAAACCGAACTCTTGCCTACCGTGTCAAAAATAATGTCGTAGGTCTGGCCGCTTTTGGTAAAATCCTCTTTAGTGTAATCAATTACCTTATCGGCTCCCAGAGATTTCACCAATTCCAATTTCGTGGTACTGCACACCCCGGTAACTTCTGCCCCAAAGTACTTGGCAAGCTGTACCGCAGCTGTACCTACCCCTCCAGAAGCGCCGAAGATAAGGACTTTTTGTCCGCTCTGGATATTTCCCTTCCTAAGGAAGAACAATGCGGTTAAGGCCCCGTAAGGAACGCAGGCGGTTTCCTCATAGGTCATATTGGCTGGTTTTATTGCCAGCGCCCCGTCTTCAGGCATACAAATGTACTCGGCATGAGTACCCATACTCTCACCGGTAAATCCATAAACCTGGTTACCTTCTTTGAATTTCTTTACAGCTTTGCCTATTGATTCAATTTCCCCGGCCAGCTCAATCCCTAGTATAGTTATCTTTGGTTTTCTGATACCTGATGCTATTCGACTGGGGAGCCAGAACCCGGTAGGGGCTGTGCAACTTCGACTCCAACAGTCGTATTTCGTCACTGTTGTAGCATACACTTTTACCAGTACTTCATTGTCCTTAGGGATAGGTTTGTCTACCTCTTTGAGTTGAAGAACATCGGGGGGGCCGTATTTTGTATATACAATCGCTTTCATTTGTGTATTCTTCCTTTTTTGATTGATAATAATTTATTAAAAATTGTCCGAAAACGTCTTTTATTCTTCAGATGAAGAAGATTTTCAAGAAAATCCCAAGCTATTTTTATACTTCAGATATGCTCATTTAAATTTAGTTTATATCTGTTCTGGCAGACTCGGAAGCGATTGCAGATGGATTGAATCCTTTAACAATGAGCCAAATTGCCATAGCCTGTTCTTGCAGGCCAATTGGTATGACTAATACCATTGCTAATACTAGAGAGATGTCAAATGTATTCATTACAGAAGCAGTTAAAATAGCTACAGCACTAAAGAGACCCCAGATTGATAACCATCGTGGAATGAGTTTTGATTTGTACAATGCAGAATAAAGTAGCAAACCTCCTATTCCGAAAACGAAAAGATAAACCAATCCATCATGATCGACCCAATAAATTACTGATTGAATTGAGTTACCTGTGTTTTTAAAATATGAAACATCCACCCCACCTTTATTTAAATATTCCTGACTTAGATTGACCAATGACAGCTTAAATATTTGGGCAACACTTAAGAGCACAGCCTCAAACAATCTGAAACTTACATACCCCAGGGCTAAAACTTCATTGTATTTTTTTAAGATGGGAAATAAGAGTACTGGAATGAGAACAACTGCAAGAGCAGATATAAACTCAAGCAGTATTCCTATTATCACAATTACTCTATTTGGATAAGCATTATCCAGGTAATCTGGAGAACCTAGAATTGGTTCGTAAATAGCTTGTCCTATCAAAAATAGAACAAGCGCCATTATAAACAATGCCCCTACAATAATTGCGGTCTTTCTGCTTGTATTCATTTTTTTCTCCTTTTTTTAATTATTTAAATTGTCCTGTGCAGTTATCATGTAACATTTTTTTATGCATGATACTTTAATATTTGGAAAAGAATAAGAAATGTATCTTCTAACCACACCTTCTTATCTAAAGCTTAATTTTTTTCTTTTTCCTCCCTTTGCCCTTTTAATGGGAAAGTAATAAATACTTGAGACTTTTAGATTATATTCGACTCTTGATATTAAAAATCCTTCTTTTTTATAAAAATAATCTATAAAAATAAAAAAGCCCTTCAGCAAATGCCAAAGGGCTGGAAATTAGCAAGCTCCCCCTATTGGAAAGGTTTAGAACTTTTTGTTGGGGTGAGATTATAGAAGAACTACGAAACATCTATAAACTAAAGGAGTTAATTAACCTTCCTGTAAGTGCCATAAATAATGTTTAATTAATTATTTTCTATTATTTACCAATAAGTACACTCCCTACTCCTATTCTAACCATACATTATCTTTTGGAGTAGATTTAACTATTTCTTTTAATTCAAGAATATCGGGTGGTCCGTATTTTGTGCATACAATTGCTTTCATTTGGGTATCCTTCCTTATTTTAGATGTGCTCAGTTTATCTCGTTTATACCTGTTTGGCAGACACGGAAGCGATTGTTGATGGTTTGAATCCTTTAACTATCAGCCATATCGCTAGAACCATTTCATTCACGCCTATTGGAAGATATAAAAGAGGCTGTATTCCTGAGGAGGAGCCAAAGACGGCTAACAAGCATGCTGCTAACCACAATGGGACTCCGATAAGACCCCAACCCGATAACCATCTGGGAATGAGTTTTGATTGATATAATGAATAATAAAACATCGCAGCAGCGAAGCAAAAACTGATCGTACCTACATGATAAGCCCAATACTGCCCATCTTTCAATATAATACCTAAGGTTTGAAAATGGGAAGCAGCCGGAACTCCTGCTTTTATAAATTCCTGACTTAAAGTTAATATTGATAATATACCGACCACACTAACACTAAAGAGTACGCCCTCAATAATCCTGAAAGCAGCGAACCCAAAAGCCAAGGCTTCACTTTGCTTTTTTAAAACTGGATACATCGTAATTCCAATGCCGGCAGCTGCAAAGCCCATAATTATTATAAAAAGACTTCCTATTATTAGTTGATTTTCATTTGCAAAAATATTACTAAGATAATCTGGAGCATTTGAAGGTTCTCCAAAAGCACGGGTTAGCATACCCCCAAACACACCCGCAGCCGTCGCAGCGATAAATAATACTCCCACAATTATTGCGGTCTTTCTGTTTGAATTCATTTTTTTCTCCTTTTTCTTTTAATTATTTAAATTGTCCTGTCAGTTATCATGCAACATTTTTCCCCTTATGCATGATACTTTAATATTTGGAAAAGAATAAGAAATGTTTCTTCTAACCACACCTCCTTATCTAAAACTTAAATTTTTTATTTCCCCCCTCTTTACCCTTTTAAGGGGAAAGTAATAAATGCTTGAGACTTTTAGATTATATTCAACCCTTAATATTAAAAATCCTTCTTTTTTTGTAAAAATATTTATAAAAAGAAAAAGCCCTTCAGCAAAATGCCAAACAAAGGGCTGGAAATTGTCAAGCTCCCCCTATTGGACACGTTCAGAACTTTTAAGGGAAATATTACAACTGAAAATATTAGATTAAATCAGTTAATTCTTCAATATTAGAGGTAATCTTCAAAAATTATAATCCGTAAAATGTATATAAATAAAAACTTTACAATTTTTTTACTAAAGAGCCTTAAGTTTTTAAACTTGGTGGAGGCAAGTAGACGACTTTCGCAACTTTTGTATAAGTGATGAGACTGAAAAAGTGTATCGTAAGATAGAGGAAGCAGTTGGGGTGTGTTAAGAATCTAATAGACAGAACCTTTTTATCTACATTTTATTTTCCGCACCAATCAGCGAAAATCAATCCAATGAAACATACATACCGAAATCCTATTTACCCAGCAATAGAATATAAACAGATAATTGATAATGGGCAAGTAATAAATCAGACTGACCTTGCACATAAGCTTAGTATCTCCAGAGCAAGAGTTACACAAATTTTAAATCTATTAAAACTCGATTCCTTAATTATTTAAGAATTGGAGAAATTGAGTGACCCGCTTAAATCGAATATTATAACTGAACGTATATTGCGACCATATACCAATAAATTCTTCCGAGAACAAAAAGAACTGACCAATAGTTTAAGAACTTTTTTTAATCAGTAATGATAATATTACCTACCTACATGATATATTTGATTTTTTTTCGGGACACAGAAAAAAGATAAATAAAAACTATAGGCAGGCAATCTAATTTTAAAAGAAATTTCGCGTTCTTTTACAAACAAAACAAGCATTAACATTACCGGAACTTTAACTTAAACTCCAATGCTCGATGCTGTTTATTCTGGTAACCTACCAGAACTAATATTATCCTCCACAGCCACAAGAAGTAGTAATAGTAACATTTACAGTATCACTTTTAGTTACTCCACTGTCTGTGTAACTTACAGTAATAATTGCCGAAGTAGCCGCGCATATTGAAGATACTTTAATTACTCCATTTGTGGCTGTGATATCGGTTATATTTGATTGATAAGTACAAGCACTAAGTTCAATATTAGCGGGAAGCGTATTATTATAATAAGCAGTAATAGAATCAATGGTCTGTGATTGACCTTTTTTTATAGTTATGCTAGCGGGAAGCACACTAATAGATGTTATAGTCGGAGACTGATTTGTAGCGGGAGCACTAAAACAACCAGCAAGCAAAGGTAATAATAGTGATAGGACTGCCAAAGCTAATATTTTATTATTGTTTTTTTTCTTCATTAAAAATATGCCTCCTGAATTAAATATTTGTATTTTCTTTAAAAACTTAATATTTATTGAATTATATCTAATCACTTCTTTACAATTCAGTTCCAACCGCTTGCCTGAAAGTTTCAATACTTTTGGTATCTTGCCTCTTCGGCTCTTTTTCTTTTATGATGTGAAGAAAAGGTCTTTCCTGCTACCTTCTTTTTGATTTTAAAAGAAATTTCGCGTTCTTTTACAAACAGAAACCAGCATCAACATCACCGGGACTTCAATTAAAACTCCCACTACTGTCGCTAAAGCAGCACCCGAAGATATACCAAAAACCATGATAGCAGTTGCTATGGCTACCTCGAAATGATTACTTGCTCCCACCAGCGCAGAAGGGGCAGCATCTTCATAATTAAGTTTCAATAGTTTTGCCAATCCATAGGTGAGGAAAAAAATTAGGTTGGTTTGAATAAAAAGTGGAATAGCTATCCATAATATAGTTAGAGGTTTGGTTAAAATAATTTCACCTTTAAAGGAAAAAAGTAAGATGAGAGTAAATAATAGAGCTACGATAGATACTGGAGTAAGTAAATGTAAAAAATTCTCTTTAAACCACTTTTCACCCTTTGCCTTTATTATCCATTTTCTGGAAAAATAACCTGCCACCAAGGGCAGGGCAACATAAATGCTGATAGAAAGCAATAGTGCCTGCCAGGGGACCGGTAATTTTCCTACGCCAAGCAAGAAACCACCCAGTGGTCCATAAAGAAAAAGCATAGTTAGAGAATTTATTGCTACCATAACCAGCGTATGCCCGTCATTACCTTTTGCCAGGAAACCCCAGACCAAGACCATTGCTGTACAGGGAGCAATGCCTAACAGGATATTTCCCGCAAGAAAACTTCTCCACAGAGGAATTTCGAGCAATTTCATTCCATTGCTTATCACTACGGTTCCCGCACCATGAATTGTTCCCACTGCCCAATCTGCTCCGGGCGGAAGTTTTACTAAATCCATTGCCTCACTCCCAATAAAGTTTTTAAAAAGAAAACCTAAAAAAAAGATAGATATAGCATACATGGTAAAAGGTTTTATTGCCCAGTTAGCGAATAAAGTCAACCCAACCGGTTTAATTGATTTTCCTGCTTTTAACACTTCTCCGAAATCAATCTTTACCATAATCGGATACATCATAAAAAACAGACAAACTGCAATCGGGATAGAAACTACCGGTGCCTCACCAATATAAATTGCTAATCCATCAAGATATTTTGCTACTCCGGGAATAATCTTACCAAAAATAATACCAATAACAATACATAACAAGACCCATACCGTTAGATATTTTTCAAAAACATTTAAACCGCCATTTTTTTCTTTAACCATAGTTAATCTCCTTTCAAATGCTCCAAATTAAATACATCCCACCTAAAATAATTAGAACGCCACATATTTTTTTAATTAAAACCGTGCCTTTAGATTTTTCATTCCAATTCAAATATTTCTGTACAATTTCTGTAAAGGTTCCCGCTAAGACTATTATCGAGCAATGACCAATACCATAAGCAAAAAGAAGTGCAGCTCCATAGAAAAATTGTGTTACCGATATTGTAAATACAACACCTAACATCGGTGCCATATAAGCAAAGGAACAGGGACCAAGAGCGATACCAAAAATAAGACCTAATGTGAAAGCTGCCAATAGTCCTTTTTTCCGGAAGGTTGGTTGATTAGTTTCCCCCAAAAAAGGTAATTGAATGACTTCTAAAAGATGAAAACCTATAACGAAAAAAATTACCGCCACTATATAATTTCCATAAGAACCGATATCACCCAGCATACGGCCTAAAAGTCCGGTAATAAGACCGACAGCAGCAATAGTTATTAGGATACCCAGAGAAAAAGAGGCTGCCAGCCAAAAAGCTCTTTTAGTTGACATCTTACCCTGCTCTCCGATAAATGCTATAATCAGAGGAATGCTGGCCAAATGGCAAGGACTTAATAATATACTGAATATTCCCCAGATAAAAGAAGCGGTTAAGGCAATAATTGGATTTAATTGAAGAGAATTAGATAACCATTCAAGCATGGTTCTTATCATTACTTAACTCCTTGCATTTCAAGAATTTTAATTAATTCATCTTTGGCAAAAAATCCTAGATGCCTAAAATATTCATTTCCATCTTTATCAAGAAAAACCTGAGTCGGGATTGCCCTAATGCCGAATTCTTTAGCATAAGGATTGCCTTCTGCGGTCTTCACATCGTGAAAAACTACTTTTACTTGTCCTTTGTATTCTTCTTCAATTTCTTTCATAATTGGCTGCATCTTATCACAGGGAATACAGCCAACCGATCCAAGTTCTATAAAGGTTACTTTAATCTGATCGGTCATCGTATCTTCTTGAGTTAAAGTAGCTTCGGTGTTGTTAGATATATTTCTAAAACCAAAGACGACCGCTAAAAGCACTAAAAAAATTATGATATAAATATATTTTTTCTTATTTTGCATTAATTTATCTCCTTCTTATTTTTTCTCATTCCCATAAAGAGAGGAATCCATATTTCTTTTTATATTATTTAATATTACTAAAAAGAAGGTTTTTTGATACAAGTACATACATCAGGCTCTTCTACAACTTCTTTTTTTTCTTTCTTCGGGATTTCTTTCTTTTCACTTGCTAAAAGGTAGCTCACATATTGAAACATTAGGGTTTGTTGTTTAGAGATAAGACCTGGGTATACCCTTTTAACAACTAAGTTATTATCTAAAAAGATGGCAGTTGGTAACGTGTCAATATTATATAGTCCGCTTACTTTTTTCTGATTGTCTAATATGATAGGGAAGGGTATTTTATTATCAGATAAATATCCCTTCATCAATTCGATATCTTTTTCTTGTAATTTTTCTTGTGTATTTATGAGGAATACTTCATATTTTTCCTGAATAATATGGTCTTCAAAATATTCTACTAACTTTTTTACCCCTGTAAGAGAATCGTCATTATCCTGGGAATAAAAGTAAAGGATAAGAAGTTTCTGTTTTTCTAATTGATCTTTTAGATTAAAATAATCTCCTTCTATTGTTTTAAGATTAAAAGTAGGTGCAGGGAAACCCGTTTTAAAAGTTGAAGAAAAAGCGACTGAAGAAAAAGCAATTAAAAAGATAATTAATAGTACTGTAGTTAAATAAGATTTTTTATTATTTCCGAAGCAAGTCATAATTTTTATTTCCTTCATTGGTAATATATTTTTTTATGAAACAAGAACACTAAAACTTTTTATTATTTATTGATAACTTTTTGACTATTTTTAATAACCTCCTTGTCTTTACAACAGTTATATTCTATTTGGAGAGTTGTATGATTAATTCCGAATTTATCAGATAATATAGAATTTATATCGCTACGTATTTTTTCAACTTTGCTTAAGTTTATATCTTGTTTAATATCTACATGGCCCTCAAAAAGAAATTCCTTATCATTTGTTTGCCATATATGAACATGGTGTAAATTATCTACTTCCTGAATTTTTTCTATTGCTTCTTTAATCTCTATAATATTAATCTGGGTAGGTGTCTTTTCCATGAGTATATCTGTACTCTTTTTTAAAATATCAAATCCCTCTTTTAGGACATATGCGCCTATAATAAAAGTTAAAATAGGATCGATTATGCTTATATTAAAATAATATATTAATATTCCACCAATGATTACCCCTAAAGAAGAAAGGGAATCTGAGAATAGATGTATATAAGCTGATCTAATATTCATATTATCTTTTGAGCCAGGCTTTAATAAGAATACCGAAATTGTATTTGCAGCCAGCCCAATTAGAGCAACAGTGATCATGATTTTACTTTCTATATTCTGAGGATGTTGTATCCTTAAGTAAGCTTCTTTGAATAAGAAAAAAGAAATGATGATAAGAAAAGAAGAATTAAATAGGGCAGCTAAAATTTCTGCTCTTTTATAACCAAAAGTATTCTTTAAAGTATTTCCTCTTTTGCTTAATCTTAAGGCAATAAAACTTACAATCACTGATATTCCATCACTAAAATTATGAAGGGCATCTGATAAAAGAGAAAGACTTCCAGATAATAGTCCACCTATTACTTCAACCAGAGTAATTATAAAATTTAATACTATAGTAATTATTAAATTTTCTTCTTTAAAATGATTATGGGTGTGATTAGAACTCATTATATTTCCTAAATGTTAATTTATATATCTTCTTTCATTTTTTTCAACAAGAATTGCATGAACATCCTGATTTTTTCTCACCTTCAGCATCATTCCCTTGTTCTGCCTTAAAGGATAAATATTTCTTGATATTATTACTAGTTTTATTAACTATTTCTTCGGTTACCGGCGTCTTTCCTTTTTCTACTCCCATTTCAGTTAATACATATGATTTGGTAGGGGTCACTCCTATATGTTCAAGGATTTTCTTAGCACAAGCAACGGAACATCCATCGATGGTAATATTTTCATCTGCCCCCTTTGCAGATTCTACAAAGCCTGAAATATGGGCGCCTACAGAAGCAAGGCAGGTCATATTACCATGCCCTTCTTTAGCGAGTTTTCTTGATACTAGGTCCGCAATTTCTCCCGTATTAGCAGCACCCGAGCAAGAATAGATCAATCTTGATTTTGCATTACAACCACATTTATCCATTTTTATGTTTACACCTCCTTTTCAAATTAAAAAGAATATTTTAATCTCTTTATTATTTATTTATATTTTCTTCAATCCATTTACTGATCTCTTCTTTGCTGGGTATTTTGCCGGCTATCTTTACATCTCCGTCAATAATCAAAGCAGGGGTTACCATAACTCCGTAATCAATAATTTTGTTAATGTCTGTTACTTTAATGATCTCTGCTGATACGCCAAGCTCATTTATGGTTTCCTCTGCAAGTTCGTTCAATCTTTTACACTTCGGACAACCGGTTCCTAAAATTTCAATTTTCATAACTTTTTCTCCTTTTTTTATTGAATAAAACTTCCATAGACCATCCCGCTGATGGTTGCCATAATAACCACCAATATTACATAGGCTACTGTTTTTTTTGTTCCGATCACACTTCGGATGACCAGCATGCTGGGTAAACTCAGTGCCGGTCCGGCAAGTAAAAGTGCCAGTGCAGGTCCCTGTCCCATACCAGAGCCGATTAGCCCCTGTAAGATAGGCACCTCCGTAATAGTAGCAAAATACATAAAAGCGCTTAGAAAAGAGGCAAAGAAATTGGCGCTAAGAGAATTACCACCTACCAGGTAGGAAATAAAACGGGAAGGAATAAGTCCTTCCTCATTAGGTCTACCCAATAACAAGCCGGCAAAAAAGATCCCTAAAAAAAGCAAGGGTAAGATCTGTTGAGCAAAGCCCCATGAAGATTCTCCCCAGAGGATAAGTTCCTGTTTTTTAAACCAGTAAACCACAATAAAGATGAATAATAAGACGAAAGTGAAGGCCAAAAACCATTTGTACTGAAAAATGATAGCCCATAGGCTCTCATCCCCTGTTTGCGGTCTAGCCCAATTGGCAAAGACCATAAATCCAATCATACTGATGAAATAGAGGATATTCTGGAACCCACTTCTTAGGTTAAGATCACCTTCCCTACTCCCCAATTGAAACTCTCCATTGGCATGCCGTTCTTTTTCTTCAGATAAAAAAAAGAAATGCATCAATAATCCGATCACTACACTAAATATAACCGCACCTGCTGCTCTGGCCAAACCTAATTGCCAACCCAATACCCGTGCAGTCAGTATAATGGCTAGCACATTAATGGCAGGACCTGAATAAAGAAAGGCTATAGCCGGTCCCAATCCTGCTCCTTTTTTATATATTCCAGAAAATAAGGGTAAGACCGTACAGGAACAGACGGTCAAAATAGCGCCTGAAATAGAAGCCACAAAATAAGCCAGGATTTTATTGGTTTTGGCGCCTAAATACTTAATCACTGCATCCTGGTCTAGAAATTGATGAATCGCACCGGCAATAAGAAATGCTGGAATCAAGCTGAAAATGACATGCTCCCTGGCATAGATATGAAGCATAGCTAGGGCTTCATATAACGGATTACGAAACTCGAAAATCTCTATGGGTATAAAATAGAAAAGAAGAAATCCAGCTAATAGCAAAAAAATATTTAATTTTTTTTTCATCTTAATTCAGTACTCCTTAAAAATAAAGAAATTTATTTCTTGCAATAAAATATAGCTATGTGCTAACTTGAAGAACCCAGGTAATGATTCCATTATTGACCACAAAGGTTATCTCGATTGGCCTGTGCTGATTTTCCCAGATCTTCTAAGATAACCGGATCATCGTTAAGCCATCCGCCCAGGTTTCCTATAACGATTCGGCTATATTCATCCCCTCTTCTGTTAATAAAATATTCAGTCCACTGTTTATCAGGGCGGCGGTCAATTAAACCTGCCACTTTGAGTTTTCTTAAATGCCTCGAGATGCTAGGTTGACTTATACCTAACACATAAGTCAACTCACAGACACACATCGGTTTATGTTCCAATAATTTCAGAATACGGAGCCGATTACTATCGGATAACATATTATAAATTTGAGATAATCTTTCCATGATCAATATTCTCCTTGATTAAATAGCCATACTGCTATATAATAACACTAGGTTTTTATTTGTCAATAGATAAATTAGTCCATAAATATGAATTAGGAAAAGATGTTTTATATAGAACCGTTTAAACTCTTAAATTTCAAGGGAAATACTATTATAAAATAAATTTTGAGTGATTAAAATATTTTTGGAGGACTTCATGGGAAAAATTGTAAAAAAAACAATTTTCATTGTTTTATTAACTTTATTTATATTTTTTTTAAATATGGTTGTTAGTAATGGAATCGTTCAGGAAAAATTGAATGACAAGCATGTTTTAATTGAGCTATTTATTAATACCAAATGTACCATTTGTCCAAAAGCAGCATTTTGCTTGGAAGATTTAGCCTGGAGTTATGAATCCGGTAAAGTTATTCTGGTAGAAGAACATATCTGGGGAGATGGTTATGATATCCCGGAAACCAATGAACGATATAACTGGTATGTGGGAGGCGGGGTTAAGGGAACGCCGGATATTTTTTTTAACGGTCTATCTAGCCGTGTTCAGGGATTATGCTGCGATTGTAATGACATTTCAAAACATATTTTATCTTGCCAGAGCATTATTGAAAAGGAATTAACCAAAACATCACCTATTGACCTGAGCGCTGAAAAATCTTACTTTGAAAATAAAATAATTATCCAGGGTCGATTAGAAAATATTAGCCAAGAAATTTTACAAAATCTAATCATCGGTGGAATAATCTATTTTGAAGGTGAGGAAAGCGAATTTTTTTATCTAGCTAAAGATATATTCGATAGTCAGGATATCAACCAGCTTGCATACTTGGAGGAGAAGAAATTTAATTTTATTTCTAAAATTGAATTTTCCGAGAAGGATAATGCTGATAAATACCATAGTGTTATCTTTGTTCAGGATAAATTAAGTAAGGAAATCTTACAATCAATTTTAATTAAATAAAAGCATAATAGTAAACACTTAGCGGTATTTTGAAATGACCAAATAACAATAATAAAAATTATTAAAGCCCTTCAGCAAAATCGCTGAAAGGCTTTATTTATAAGGATTTTGTGGAGGCTAGTAGACGAGTTTCGCAACTTTTGTATGGGTGATGAGACTGAAAAAGTGTGTCATGAGTTAGAGGAAGTAGTTGGTATAAGTCCTACTCAGCACTGCATCTAAAATCTAGAGTGATCTCGCTTTTACTCATTAGATTATGCGGTTTTTTATTCAGTATCATACGCCCTTTTCTTTTCATTGGTTAATATTAACACAATCAAAATACCATAGTGTTATCACTATCATTTATTAAATTACAAATATCCGTCATGCAACATCCATTTACGCCATCTGTTAACTCTTCATGAGTCAATCCTTTCGCTTGCATACATGTACCACATGCCCAAACTGCAATGCCCGACTTCGAAAGTTCAGTCAGCTTACTTGCTAAGTTTTGTTCCTCTAATCCCACGGGCAATTTTTGCCCTTTTTTGGCACAGAAGACTGCATCATCTAATAATATTATTTTGACTTCCATACCTACTTCCATCATACCATTAGCAACTCGTAGCCCGTTCCATGATCGTGGACTACTGGGACCATTATTGAGAATTACAACAACCTTTTTCATCAATATACACCTTCCTTATCTTATGAAATTTTTTAGTATTTAAATTTATCTTTATCAAGGACTTCCATGTAATATTGAAAGTCCTAAGCAAAATGTCGCATAACTGCTCATATCTGATTCTAGCCCTTATTTAAAAATTTTCTGAAGCATCCTCAGGAGATAAATTAAGGTAAATTTTAGCAATTGATAATCTCTCTTTAAAGTACTACCTGAATGCCCTGCCTTCTTGCTAAAAAAGATTGACTTCCACTCCTTTACAGATGGGGTACTCACTTCAACAGGCGACCGTCTATCCCGGTTTGCTGGAAATTTACTCTCACCACCAGCTTAATAAATGGGGAATTCCCGCTAAATTAAATCGAATAGCAGATAATAGGAGAGACATTTAATTACATAAATAATTCACCCAAAAGATTATATCTATATTCTTCTATATTAGATTAAGTATTTTACATTTATTTTTAAAAATCCTTCTTTTTCTGGAAAATAATTTATAAAAACAAAAAAGCCCTTCAGCAAAAGGCCAAAGGGCTGGAAATTGTCAAGCTCCCCGGGTAGGATTCGAACCTACAGCCCTCTGACTGAAACAGGGGACAACGGTTCTCTGTTCCATTGTATAATTCTAATTAGCTCTGCAAAAGTCATATCTTTCGATAGATTACATTAATATTT
>Ga0307378_10005614_pt1 | contig 17428 bp, 15 predicted proteins | sample UN1MG_FD_202238 | JGI IMG/M metagenome (GOLD analysis project Ga0307378, IMG submission 202238) | Soil microbial communities from Risofladan, Vaasa, Finland - UN-1 | ecosystem: Environmental > Terrestrial > Soil > Coastal area > Acid sulfate soil | place: Finland: Risofladan, Vaasa | collected... | reverse complement strand
CTTGAATAACAAACCCAAGAAATACACCAATTGATAGTTGAGAAAACCATCTTTTATTTAAGGTAAAACCTATAAATGAGAATGGCCTTTTCATTAAATATTTGATTGGAATCCAGACTGCGAGAATAACAATGAGAGATCTCAAAGTCCGTTTTAAAAACTCATAAACTGCTGGTGACCATTCATGTGCATTAGATGTCTGAGATTGTGATAATCCAAGGAAACTTAGCAATCTGCCAAAAGGATCCACAATTATTAATTCTCCCAGAATAAGAATTAGAATAATAGTTATAAATGGCCACAGCAATCGTACTTGTAGACCACTGTAAAAAATTTTCTTTTGTTCGAAAGACATATTCTCCTGCAGATGTTTATTTATTTTAGTATGAAAGCAGTAGCGGATTATTAGCAAAGAAACTGTCCACACAGAGTAAAATCAGACTGATAGTACCGGACCTTTATTTGTCACTTGACTCGCCATTGCCTTTAACCAATATTTCGCGTTCGTTATTCTTCTTTCTGATTTTTACCCTTATCTTCTTGCTTTTTTCTATTCATACTTACAATCCCTAAATTATTAACTATCTTGACAGTAAAAGCATGTGTAAAAAATCCTCTGTTAACAGGAACTGGAATCTAGAATTAGATAGAATTTTTTTCCCCTGTTCCAATTCCTGTTTGTGATCAGTTCTTGACAGTAACTTTAATCCCTGAAGGATACTGACTGTCATTATAAATCCTCATTGTTGCCTTCTGGAAATCATCCTCATTACATTCATAAATATTTACAAATTTCTGAGGGTTCCTGTCAACAAGCGGGAACCATGAGTTCTGTACCTGGACCATAATCCTGTGTCCCGGTTTAAATGTATGGGCAACATCAGGGATGCTGAATGTTACTCTAGTAATCTCACCCGGCACAAATGGCTCGGGTTTCTCAAAGCTGTTACGGAATTTGCCCCTGAGCACTTCACCTCTGACAAGCATCTGAAATCCTCCCAGCGGCACATCAATATCTGATCCCGGGGGTGGAGTTACCTGGTCAGGGAATACATCTATAAGCTTAACTACAAAGTCGGCATCTGTTCCTGTAGTTGTTATATAAAGCTCGGCTGTCAAAGGTCCTGTGAGTGTTACCTCCCCGGTAAGGGCGTCTGTCTGGTAAACCATTACATCAGGTCTTCTTGCTGCGAATCGCTGATCATCGGTCATATAATCAGGATCACGTCTCAGATGCACATCCTCCCGGTAAGGAACCGGTTTAAATGGATCGGATACGTACTCCACCCAATCCCCATTAACTGTCGGAGGATCAAATGATAATCCGCCTGACGGTTGAAAGTAAATGGTTTTTTCTGTACAACCTTCCGGAGGCCAGGTATTATATTTTACCCATTCATTGGCTCCCGTGACGAACATGTTAGCTTCACCAACCTTTTCATCACCTTTATCCTTCAGGTAGTGGTTGAAAAACTTCAATTCAAGCTCATGGTAGTACTCATTTGTTGCCAATCCCCAGTATACGTCACCGAGGTTTTCTGCCTTACCGGCAGCCCACTGACCGTGCGACCATGGGCCCATTACAAGAAAATTTTCTGTTGATGATGAATTCTGTTCTTCAATTGATTTGTAGGTATTCAGTGCACCCCACAGGTCTTCAGCATCGAACCATCCACCAACGGTCATTACGGCAGGCCTGACATTCTTAAGATGAGGTCTGGGGTCGGTTGCTTTCCACCAGTCGTCATAATCGGGGTGGTCGAATATCTCATACCAGTAGGTGACCGATTCCGGGTAGGTTTTCTTGGTATTTTTGATCGGACCCATCCGCATGAAGTATTCATAGGAATCTTCAACACCCCAGTTGAAGTTCAGTGGATTTCCCCTTCTGGATGGCTCACCTCTTGGATCGCCGAAAGCAGCATAAAAACTGAAATCATCAATCAGGAAGAATGCCCCGTTATGATGTATGTCGTCTCCGATAAACCAGTTCGTAACAGGCGCCTGGGGCGATACAGCCCTGATTGCAGGATGATCGGCCAGGATCGCCATGGTAGCGTAGAAACCGGGATATGAAATTCCTGTAACTCCTATCTTGCCATTATTATTCTTGACATTTTTGACCAGCCATTCTGCTGTATCATAAGTGTCGGAAGCTTCATCAATCTGTTTCCCTTTCTTTTTGGGAATAAATGGTCTTACATTAACATATTCTCCCTCACTCAGGAATCTTCCCCTGACATCCTGGAAAACAAGAACATAACCCTCCTTCATAAATCTGTAATAAATTGATACAAAGGCATTAAATGCTTCCTCACCGCCAGGTTCGGAGTTATAGGGGCTCCTGAACATCAGGATAGGAGAGGGTTCACTGGCCTCCTTCGGGGTATAGATCGATGTGAATAGCTTTATTCCATCCCGCATCTCAATGTATACCTCTTCCTTGTCATATATTTCTGCCAGCTTCGAAGGATGGTTTTCGGAGAATTCAATCTTCTCTCTGCTGAATTTCATATGTTCATTCAGGGGACCTTGTTTGAAATAGCCGATCATCCGGGAAAATGAGGGGTCGGTTATTCCTGAGAAACTGAAGCCGCCAGGATCGAAAGCGAAGCTAACCTCAAGGTCATCAAGTTCAACTCTCGAGAAAGGAATTCCGAATGCACCCTGATCCGGTACATCGAATGTGCCGTTGAGTTGGCCATTTTCACTTTTTATGTGCAGATCCATGCTCAGTTCTATTCCCTGTATGTTGGCCATGCCGTACCAGTCGCCGGCAATCGTTTGTGCTGATAAATTATACGATGCAAGCAGGACCAGGACTACTGGAATAATGATTATGCAAATGGTTTTTCTTTTCATAGTATTAGTATTAAGATTTTAAAAGATTGTTTGAGTTATTCCAAATTTAACAAATTTTGTTTTAACAGTATAAGGACTACCGGATCAGCGACTGCATTGCATGAAGCACTACTTTTTAGCGAGGATTATTTTTACCTTTTCATAAAGCTCTTCTCCTTTCAGGTCTTTAGCTATTATGACACCATTTTCATCTATTAAGAAATTAGTTGGTACTGCTACAACACCATATTTTGTTACAGCATCACAATCCCAATATTTCAAATCAGCAACCTGTGTCCATGGCAGTTTGTCAACACTAATTGCATTTATCCAATCATTTTTTGTCTTATCTAAAGAGACCCCAAAAACATCAAACCCTTTAATATGAAATTCATTATATAATTTTACAATATTTGGATTTGCTCTTCTACAAGGCGAACACCATGATGCCCAAAAATCTAATAAAAGAAGTTTCGATCCGATTTTGTCATGAAAATTTATTGGATTTCCATTTATATCTTTTGACACGAAATCAGGAGCAATACTTCCAATGGTTGTATTCCTAAGGGATTCGATTCTGATTCTTATTATTTTAATAATTGATGTTTCTGCAATATTATCATCCAAAGCATTTATCAATTCTTCAATTTCATCAGCGCCCATATTAACAGAAATAGATCGAATTATTGGGGGTACTATATATGATGAACCATGAGTAACTACAAATTCCTTATTAAATGCTTTTATTTCATCTTCAACTTTCAAGTATTCATTATATAATTCTTGCATTAAAGTATTGTTTCCTTCTTTTTCTGCTGCAGAGTATTTAATGCCAAGATCTACCTGCTTACTATAAAATTGGGCCAATAATTTATTATAATTATCATATTCAACATTTGTATCAGATCCCGAAACTTTGGCATTAGGAATAGAATCTATATGAGCGATAATTGAGATATCTGAATTCTCAAGAAAAAAGTTAAGCACTCCATTATGTCCAATAACTTCAAGGTAATGCTGTTCAGGGAATTCAGTTTTTCCTGTCATTTTAAACAATCCAGATTCTGTTGTTAATGAATCAACTAATATATAGTTTTTTCCATCTCTTTTCATTAACAATACTGTTTCATTGTCTATGCCTTCAATTCTCCCTTCAATAGTATAATGAGGCTCCGAAACACAACCCGAGATTATGGTTATGATTACCAGTAAATTAATTATTCTTTTCATGTGTCAATATTTTTAGAGGTATTAATAAAATATACTTATTTATCTATCTTAGACATTTCAGTTTATTGAATCCATTAGCTTTAAGGCCAATGGATTATACTCATCCAATTTAAGTGATCTTGATAAGTATTCTTTTGCCTGAGTCTTGTTACCCCTTTCTATTTCGATTTCTCCAAGGTAGGCATAGGCAAAAGGGGGATTATGCGCCAAATCCAATAGCAGTTTAAATACTATTTCGGCATTATTTAATTCTTTCTTGCCTCTTAAAAGACGATATCCCAGCCGGTAAAAAACCTCTAATTCCGATTGAGGTATAGCTTCCCTTTTTTCCAGTATTTTATTTTTCACATGCCAGTAATCATCTACCTGCTGGTAATCAACCATCACTTTTAATCTGACATCTTCAATACTTAACCGGTAAGTGCTCAGATCATTTTTTCTTCTTCCCTTAATGAGTCTGGCCTGATCTTTATTTCCGGAATTATAAGGATTTTTATAAATATCAATTACCCCTTCTGCATATTCTGTAAACCTTTCGTTTTCTTTGATAGTTTCAGGATAAAAATCCCGTAGAATGATTGGGTCTTTCCAGTAGTTTTTGGGTATTTTATCAATAGCCGTTTTTACAATACTTTTTGCATCTATTTGAGTAACTGCAATTTCCTCAAGGTTTAGTATGGTTGGCTCAAGAAATGTTTTTTGCGTCTGTTGATATATTTTCGATATTTTTTCGACATACAGTTTATATACAGTATACGATACAACCAGGCTATCATTCACAAATTCTTCATTAAAAACAAAGGCAAATTCACCAATTTCATTGGTTATTGTACCTGTGAATTTGTCTTTAATTACTATATGAGCAAAGGGGAGAGGTGCATCAGTTTCAGCATCAAATACAACCCCAATAAGCTCAATAGAATTTGTATCCTGTGCAGATAAAAATGTAGCTGCGAAAAAATATATGGCTGAGATAATAATGGAAAATTTAATTTTCATTCCATTAAAGTTTAATTTAAAATTATGAAGCAAAACTGACCAACATTTGTGAATCCCGGCAAAATATGTGATGAAGTATTTGAAATTGTGATATAGTAACTTCAACACAATTGAAGCAAATTGGTCACTATTTTTTCTGCGAAAGACTAATTAAAATGTAATTTTGGAATATGAGTGCTGAATTATTTAGCCCCTTTTTAAAGTTGAAGATCTTAAGATTTTTGGCTATCTGGTTGTTTGCTTATATTGCATTTACACTTGCATTAAGTATCTTCATTGATGTTAGAAAAGCAGCTTTTATCTCACTGTTACTCATACTCCCCTTAGTACCGTCGGTTCATCTTAATTACTATTTCATCGATCACTTTTTTTTAAAGAGAAAATACTGGCAGTATTTTACACTCTTTATTGTCCTATCAGTAGTTTTTGGATTTATTGCACAGCTAATTATGAATAAATTTCATAATACTGATGGAGAATATATTGGTGCAATGTTAAATCCTTTTATGGTAGTGCTGGTCACTACCAGTATCAAGGGATTCAAAGAAAATCTGCAAAATAATTACAAGATTGTAGAAGCCAGAGCCAGTCAGGCCGAGACCGAATTAAAACTGGCCGAAGCCGAATCAAAACAAATAAGAGCTGAACTGAATCTATTGAAAGCACAGGTAAACCCTCACTTTTTATTTAATACATTGAATAGTATTTATTCACTTGCAATAGATAATTCGTCAAATACTTCTCAGGCCATAATGTTACTATCTAAACTAATGCGTTATCATCTGGAAGCTTCAAAAACACCTAAAGTTCTTTTGTCTGAGGAGGTTGGGTTTATCAATAGTTACATCAAGCTGGAAAAACTAAGGTTAAGCAATAAATGTTCTGTCAATTTTGAAGTTAAAGGAGTTAAAGACTCTCATTATCTTCCTCCCATGTTTTTAATCCCATTAGTTGAAAATTGTTTTAAGCATGGCATTAGTATTGAAAAAAAGAAAAATGAGATATACATAAAAATATTTGTTGAGGGAAACCATCTGGAATTTAGTACTGTTAACAGCGTTCCGGGGAAAGAAGGCGACTATCCTGACGATAAGAAAGAAAAAACCGGAATTGCTAATATTGAACATCGGCTTAAATTACTCTATAATAATAAATGCGAATTTGTAACAAAGCAAAGAGGAGGTAAGTTTTATACGAACTTAATTATTGAGTTATGATCAGATGCATAATTGTTGATGATGAAGAACTTGCTCAAAGTGTTTTGGAGAAATATATTTCATCAGTACCCTGGCTGGAATTGGTGCAGAAATACGATAATGCTCTTGAAACCATATCATATTTGAGAGAAAACCCTGTAGAATTAATGTTTCTTGATATTCGAATGCCGGAACTTTCCGGCTTAAAAATGTTAAACACAATAAAGAGTCCTCCAAAAGTAATACTCACAACGGCATATTCTGAATTTGCTTTGGAGAGTTATAAATACTCGGTAATTGATTATTTATTAAAACCAATTGAATTTGACCACTTTTTAATTGCTGTGAATAAAGCTTCTAAACTGATTGATCTGGAGAGTTCATCGAAAAAACAGAGTCCGGGAGACTTCTCTGCTGCGAAATATCTTTTTGTTTATCAGGATCAGAATACTTATAAAATTGATTATGAAGACATTCTTTATATCAGGGCAGAAGGCAATTACATATCCATAAAAACAAAAGATAAAAACTATTTTACTCGCGAAACCATGAAGGATATTGAAAAAAGATTGAATGACAATATTTTTGTGAGAGTAAATAAATCCTATATTGTTTCCATTTCAAAAATAATACGAGTGTTTGGAAATACAATTGTAATTGACGATGAAATAATACCTATTGGCAAAATCTATAAAATGAAATTTTTAGAGAAACTGCGTCCAGCATAGTTAATATTTTAGATCATTCATTCACATACTCCAGTTCAGTCTCAATTATTGTTAATTCCAGGAGAATTATTTTATATAATATAGTTTTTTCTTTTCTCAGGCAACTAATAATCAGGGTTTCATAATATCTTGTCCAAAATATGCCTGAAAAGACCAAAGATTTTTTTATTGACATGGTGTTCAAGCATATTGGAATCATATCCAAGATATGTAATTTATATGCGACAGAGTCAGACCACGTGTTATAAAACATAGATAAGAGCAGAGCAAATAAAGAAGGGATTAAGATATTTAACAAGCGAAATTTTAAGAATGTGAAGTGGAGGCAATGCAAGTATTTGAACAACATTGTAGAGCAGGATCATCGTAATGTCAAAAGAAGAATAAAAATCAGTACAGGATTTAAAGATTTTGAGTCTGCACAGGGGACTCTGGCAGGAATAGAAGTAGTAAATATCATTAGAAAGAATCAGATTAAAGATTCAAAATCTACTACGTATAAAACATTCAATTCTTTGTCAGCTTAATGCAGTATAATGTATAATTTTGAAAATCAGGTTGGATTAATGCGACAGATCAGTATCTGGGATCGTTAACATTCATTCATTAATTGATTTTCAAGCACCATATCATTCTTATTAATGATAACTGAAAGCCATTACTTTTTCCTTACAGCCTGGGATTGACTTATGTTCAGATTTTTTATAAATTTAAAAAAAAAATGAGCATTATTAAGTCCGCAATCCTGCTTTCATGTCTTGTGGTTTTATTTGGTTGCAAGCCCCGTAATTCAGAAGAAAACCAGGATAAGATAGAATTGGAAACAAAAGGCAGTATCTCTGGAAATCTTTCAATCAGCGGGGCTGACGCTCTCTATCCCCTGGTCCGGAAATGGGCTGATGATTTCATGGAAATCAATCCTGGCGTTAAAATTGAGGTTGCCAAAACAGGTACAGGCCAGGGTATTGATGACCTCCTTGCTAAAAAGAATCATCTGGCAATGATCTCCCGGCCTCTTACCGATGAAGAGCTTAATGCCGGCATCTGGTCTGTTCCTGTTGCGAAAGATGGTGTTGCTCCTATTATGAACCAGAAGAATCCTTATCTTAAAAAGATATTAAATCAGGGTTTAAGCCCCGAAGAGTTTATTAAAGCATTTACGAGTGATAAACCATTGACATGGGGAGAGTTGATTGATACAGTTGGGAAAGAGAAAGTAATGGTCTTTACAAGGGCTGATGAGTCTGGAGCAGAAGATGTTTTTGCTGATTTCTTATTTAAAAAATCTTCTGACCTGAAAGGAACTGAAGTGACTGGTGATGAGGAAATGATAAAAAATGTCCAGGAAAACATATTTGCACTGGGTTTTTGTAACTTCTCATACGCTTTTGATGCAACCACGGGGGAAAGGATAAAAGATATTCAAATCATCCCTTCAGATCTTGATTTTGACAATGAAATTGACAGGAAAGAGATACCATTTAATAATCTGGAAGCAGCACACAGAGGACTCTGGTTGGGTATATATCCGAAAAACCTGTGCCGTGATCTGACAATTAGTTCGCTTGGTAAACCTGCTGATCCGGTAATAATTGAGTTTCTAAAGTATGTGCTTACTGAGGGACAAAAGAGTATTAATAAAACCGGATTATGTGAACTTAATAATGTTCATATAAAATCCTCTCTGGAAAGATTGAAATAGATTATATGACTATCGGTAATGATTAACAACATTTTGATAATTGGCAGTCGCACAGGCTATTAACAATCGGTCAAATAATTGTTTGCCAAAATTTCTCATGATCAATATTTAAATCACACCAATTTTAATCCGACACTTGATGCAGAGGTTATGACTTTTTTGATCAATATCTTCAACATATGTACTTGACCTCATGACACAAGTTGGAATATGGCAGTGTATCAGTCCAAACGTATGACCTAGTTCATGGATAACTACTTTTCTGAAGCGATCAAATAGTAAATCTTCATCCTTTTTCATTCCATATTGTTCGTTTCTAAGCCGGTATAGCGACGCAATTCCTGTGCAACCATTTAAAGTTGCCTGTCCAAAAATATAGGTAAGGATGGGAATAAATAGATCTACCCGGAATAATCCAACCTTTTTGATAAATTGAGATGAGGACATGGAATCTATTTCTTTTAATATTCTGTTGCCATCATATTGCCGCCGCATAGGATCATAAAATTCACTTAAATCGATATGACTTTCTTCAATGTAAACTGGAAAAAGAAATTCGTGTGCTACCTCCCTGGCTATCTTTTCGAGAAAATCCTTCTCAAAATGGCCATGAGAAATTAATAAAATACTTTGTTCACTCAATTAATATCAACCTTTGTGATTACTTGATTTATCCACCTCCTTTTTTTCCTCAAGACAGGATTCTCAGGCGTTGCAATAAATCAATAAAACATTCTTTTTATTTTGAAGACCTTAAATCGTATTTCCTTATTTTGTTGTAAAGCGTTACTCTGTCAACTTTCAAGGCTTTTGCTGAACGGGATATATTCCAATCGTATTTATTAAGAATCAGGAGCATGTGATTTTTTTCGAGATCATCCAGGCTTTCGATGGAATTGCTAGTAAAATCTTTTTCAAATGGTAGGTCTTTTAAACGGATTTCCTTCTCGTTCCCGATTACAATTGCGCGTTCAATCATATTTTCAAGTTCACGAATATTCCCTGGGAAATCATATGTTTCAAGGCGTTTCAGTGCTGCCGGGTCAATTGAAATAATGTTCCTGCTCATGGATGTACAATATATTTTAATGAAATGATTTACCAGCATGGGAATATCTTCAATTCTCTCACGTAGCGGTGGAACCTTAATATTTACAACATTCAACCGGTAAAAGAGGTCCTCACGAAAAGTTCCATTATTCACCATTTTATTCAAATCCTTATTTGTGGCGCAGATGACCCTGAAATCGGATGTAATCTCCTTATTACCACCAACCCGTACTAAAGTCTTTGTTTCCAAGACACGCAGTAATTCGATTTGCATTTTGGGAGAAATGGTAGCAATTTCATCGAGGAAGATTGTTCCACCATCGGCCATTTCAAACCGGCCCTTACGATTAAACATAGCACCTGTGAATGCTCCTTTTTCATGCCCGAATAATTCACTTTCCAATAAACTTTCAGTCAAAGCTCCACAATGTACACTGACCAATGGCGAAAATTTACGCTGAGAATTGGAATGAATGGCTCTTGCAATAAGTTCTTTACCAGTGCCGCTTTCCCCTGTAATAATGACGGGGGAACTGGATTGAGCCACTCTCTTAACTTCCTTTAGAACCTTTATTATCGCTTTACTGTTCCCGATAAGATCTTCTACATTTTCTAAGGAGACAATTTTGTTCCTCAAAGCCTCATTTTCTGCTTTTAAGGAGATCTGGCTGGCTGCATTTCTAATTAAATGCGACAAGTCGTCAGGATCAAAGGGTTTTGTTATGTAATCATATGCCCCGTCTTTTAAAGCCTGGACAGCTGTAGTTACAGATGCAAATGCTGTCATTATGATCACAATCGAGTCTTTGTTTAAAGATCTGATTCGTCTGTGCATTTCCAATCCATCCATCCCAGGCATTTTAATATCAGCCAGGATGATGTCAAAATTTTTAGATTCAAGAATTAATAATGCTTTTTTGGCATTTTCAGCACAAGCGACATTATACCCGTCTTCGATGAACCAATTGTACAATGAATCTCGTACAGATTCTTCGTCGTCAACAATTAAAATTGAAATATTTCCTGCCATATTATTCTTTTTGATTCTTTATTACAGGTAAAATTATAGATATGGTAGTCCCTTTCCCCAATTCAGATTCTACTTCTACTTTTCCATTGTGGCCTTGAATAATTCCATGAGCAATGGCTAATCCCAATCCAATACCACTTGCTTTTTGCTTGGTCGAGAAAAAAGGTGCAAAAATTTGCGGAAGATCTTCAGGAGCAATTCCTACACCATTATCCGCAATCTCGAGTCTGATATTATCTTCATCCGGGTTACTCGTTTTCATAAGAATTTCCCCGTTCTCAGAAACGGCTTCGTAGGCATTCATCAGAATGGCAACACAGGCCTGCTTTATTTGATTCTCGCCGCATTGTATTAAATCCCATTTGGCAGAAAAATCTGTTAAAAAGCTAATGTTTGCTATTTTCATCTGGTGTTCCATCAGTGTGTAAGCTTCCCTTAATATTTTGTGCAGGTGATTGGTTTCATAGTCCAGTTGATCTTTTCTTGAAAAATCCAACAAGCCCTTTACAATGTCGCCACAACGCTTGGTTTCTTCTTCGATCACTTTTAAATATTTTAACATCGGCATTTTTTCGGCGTCATCTAACTTAAGCTTACGTAATTGTTTATGGACTAACTTTGTATATGTTAAAACACCCGCCAATGGATTATTTATTTCATGTGCCACAGAGGAGGATAATTTACCCAACGATGCCATTCGCTCAATATGTATTAATTCATTTTGCATTTCTGATAATTCTTCTGACTTCTGCTGGACTTTGTATTCAAGTTGTTGTGACCAATTGTGTAACTCGTTCGTTGCCGATTGCAGATTATCAAGCATTTCATTAAATGCAGAGGAAACCATCCTCACATCGTTCAACTGGTGGGATTTTATTTCCAATCTTTTACTTGTATCACCTTTCGAAACAGCTTCACTGGCTTTTATTATAGCATTTAACGGATTTTTAATATTTTTTCTTGTGAAAAACATTAAAAATGTCACAAGTAAAAGAGTAGTCAATGCAGCTAATACGAAAGATTTATTGAGGTTCGCATCAAGCTCTTCCAATGGGATTCTAATAATCAGGGAACCGAGCACTTCATCACTTTCATTATGAGCGTGACAGGAGCTTGTATAGCAGGATTTTTCATTTAGAATAGGTGATTTGACCAGGAGAAGCCTGTAGCTGTAATCTTTTTGGCTCATCTCACATTTACTATCAACATTTATGATCTTAAAGGACTTCTCTTTTCTGGGAAACATGGAATTAAAATTCATATGGCAATCCTTACAGTTTGGGTTGCTGTGCGGGATTGTGTCGTCCGGGAAAGATGAATGAACCAGATTATCCTGATCATCATACATGTTTACATCCTCAATGCCAGGCATTTTATTAATAATATCAAGCGTATTTCTTAATGACGTTCTATCGTTTTCCAGCATGTGCTGATATAAAGCTCCTTCAACGAACATACACACATTATTGCCACTTTGCTGAATAGTACTTTCCATATACTCTTTGTTTATTGTCCTGAAAATGGTTCCAAACGATAAAAAAAGAAAAACAGACAATATGGTGATGACTATAACTACCTGACCATAAATCGACGAAAAGGATTTAAAATAATCCTTGAGTGTTTGCCATCCTTTCTTATTATTATGTGATGTTCTATGTAACAATGCCATCTCAAATACTGCTTAAATTATATTCTTGCTTTATTATTCATCAAATTTTAAATGCTGGATTCTTCTTCGTCAATAATGAAAATTGAAATGTTTCCTGCTATTTGATTCTTTATTTATTCTTTATCAGAGGAAAAATTATAGATATGGTTGTTCCTTTCCCCAGTTCAGAATCTACTTCTACTTTCCCATTGTGGCTTTGAACAATACCGTGAACAATGGCTAATCCCAATCCAATACCACTTGCTTTTTGCTTGGCCGAGAAAAAAGGTTCAAAAATATGCGGAATATCTTCAGGGTTAATACCCACACCATCATCCCTTATCTCGAGTTTTATATTATCTTCATCCGGATTACTCGTTTTCATCAGAATTTCACCGTTCTCAATAACAGCTTCGGAGGCATTCATCAGAATCGCAATACAGGCTTGCTTTATTTGATTCTCACTGCAATGTATTAAATCCCGGGCGGCAGAAAAATCTGTAAAAAAGCTAATGTTGGCTATTTTCATCTGGTGGTCCACCAAAGTGTAAGCTTCCCTTAATACTTTGTGCAGGTGACTGGTTTTAAAATCCAATTGATCTTTTCTTGAAAAATCCAACAAGCCCTTAACAATGTCGCCACAACGTTTTGTTTCTTCTTCGATCACTTTTAAATATTTTAACATCGGCAATTTTTCGGTGTCATCTAACTTTAGCTTATGTAATTGTTTATGCACCAATTTTGTATATGTTAAAACACCCGACAATGGATTATTTATTTCATGTGCGACAGAAGAAGATAATTTACCCAGGGATGCGATTCGCTCAACATGTATTAATTCATTTTGCATTTCTGATAATTCTTCTGACTTTTTTTGTACTTTATATTCAAGTTGTTGTGACCAATTTTGTAATTCGCTTGTTGCCGATTGCAGATTATCGAGCATCTCGTTAAATGCGGAGGAAACCATCTTCATATCGTGCAGCTGATTGGGTTTTATCTCCAATCTTGTATTTTTATCACCTTTCGAAACAGCTTCACTGGCTTTTATTATTGCATTTAATGGATTTTTAATTTTTTTTCTTGTGAAAAACATTAAAAATGTCACTAGCAAAAGAGTTGTTATTGCTGCCAACAAGAAAAAATTTGTGGAAGACTTTCTGACAGCTGTATCAAGATACTCCAAAGGGATTCTTATAACAAATGAACCGAGTACTTCGTCACTTTCATTATGAGCGTGACAGGAGCTTGTGTAACAGGATTTTTGATTTACAATAGGTGACCTGATTAAAAGTAGTCTGAAATCGTAATCTTTTTGGCTCATCTCACATTCGCTATCAATATTTACGATTCTAAAAGACTTCTCTTTTCCGGGAAACATGGTTTTAATGTTTGTATGGCAATCCTTACAATTAGGATTGTTGTAGTCGGTCGGGTCTGAAGAAAATGGTGAATAAACAAGATTGTCCTGATTATCATACATGTTTATATCCTCGATACCCGGCAATATATTAATAATATCAAGCGTATTTTGCAGGGCACTTCTATCGTTTGTGAGCATGGAATGATATAAAGCGCCCTCAACGATAGAACCAATATTGTTACCACTTTGTTGAATAACCGTATTCAGATATTCCTTGCTTATTGTTCTGAAAATGGTTCCAAACGATAAAAACAAAAAAACAGACAATATAATGATAGAATAGACTACCTGATCATAAATTGTGGATCGGAATCTTATCCTTTTTTTAAGATTTTTCAATTTTTTTTGATGTATGAATGAAATTCTTTTTATTATAATATCTTTAATAAATAATAACCAGTCAATGTTCTATACAAAATACAAAAAAACCGGTGGTATCCGACACCGGCATTGAATTATTTTGTTAGTGAGTAAAATTAAGAAATTCTTTCTGGAAATCTATCCATACTTCATTTGGTAGTTCTGAAAGTATATTGTTGCGTATTTCACCACCATCCTGCAATAGAATCATTGAAGGCTCGGAGGAATATTTTCTCATTGGCCCTCCAGTCAGGAAATCTTTAAATCTGTCTAATTCTTCTGTCGACCAGATGGTTGCCTCTTCTCCCATAAAACAGGAATTTGTTTCTTTCATCCAATCAGAGGGTTTAATTTTATAAATCCAGCCCTTTTTATAGGGATCCTCATTAAAGATTTCGGGAACCTCATTAAGTGTTGAATTTGTATTCAGGATTCTTCCGGAAATAGGTGAAAATACCTTGAGGTGTTTGCCATCCTGATCAATCTGCGTCAATAAATCTCCTTTGTCAATCAATTCGCCAGGATTTTTAAGCCGGGTGAATTTTACTTCTCCGGTAATATGTTGAAGAAAATCATCCAATCCTACTCTCGCCACTCCGGATTCTTCCAAATGAGACCAGGTATGATACCTGTTGTAAAATAATCCCTGAGGGATTCTTAAAATACTGGCAGAAAGAGTGCTTATCACTTTTTTAATTTGTTTTGTTATTCTTTCATGCTTATTCACTACATTCCAGAAAATAATCAGGAATAATAAATAACCGATAACAAATAAATATTCAATTCCTTTGGTATCGAAAATATCTACTTTGTTGAAACCTTCCATTTTTTCCTCCTTTTATTATTTAGTGTGAACGATTTATCTTTTAGCGTGAACGATTTGTTTTGTTTTTCCCCGGTTACCCATGAAGGAGATTCTGCATATACAGGCATTCTTCTGACAATCCACCTGAATACCAGAATTTGTACAAATATTACCGCAAAACTCACTACAATTTCCATCCAGGTAGGGAAATGCACTGATCTATCGTACCACTGAAACGCAATGGTCGAGATATTGAGTCTGTTTAGAATAATTCCTATTATTGTTAATGCTGCTGCGATACGAACTATTTGTATATTGCGTCGTCTGTATCCGTACAAAAAAAACATACAAGGTAATAACACAAATCCAAGGACTTCTACGAGATACCAGTAACCCCACGGGGAATTAATATATGTATAGTTTTTACCATGTAAAAAAACCAATACTGTCATAAAGAAATAAACGAACATTGATACAGTACATATTCTTGCAAGGCTCAACATTATATATCTGTGGGAACTTTTATGTAAAAAGGACATGTTGTCCTTGAATACCCTCTGGCCAATAGTTTCTAAAACTATTACTAATGAAAGTCCTGCAAAGATACTTGATATGAAGAAAAGAATAGGTATGAACTCTGAATACCATAATGGATGTATCTTTGGTTTAGCCATAAGAAAGAGTGCTCCAAGACCGGATTGGTGTAAAGTGGACAGTGCGATACCAAATATTACAACGGCCAGGGTAAGTGAAGCAAAGAATATTCGTTGCCGCTTCAGGGAAGCCCATTCAGTTATAGTTGGGCAGAACTCAATAAATAATGAACCCATATAAAGAATGAAATGCCATGCGACAAGAAAAAGCACAGAGCTTATTCCAAAGGAGTTGCCAATTATTGGGTTTATAACTTTCCATGGACGTCCCAGGTCAAGCAGAAGTGCACCTGCATAAAATATATAGGCCAGGAGGGCATATAATACAGTTGCCCTGACGATGGGACGATATTTCTCCAATCCAAGGATATATACCATGAATGTGACGACAAAAGCCCCTCCGGCAAAAGCTACTCCTGTGATTACATTGAAATTAATCCATAGTCCCCATGGACGTTCCTGGGAAGCATGAACAACCGAACCCAAACCACTTGTAAAACGAATTGCGAGAATAACTATCGCTGCAAGTATTGTAATTATGGAAATTACGTTGAAAGGAGTTAAAATTTTCCCTTTAGGTTTTAATTCATAAGTGATGAATTTTAAAAAACCAGTGTGTTGTTCCCTGTTCATGATTCTTCCTCTTTTTGTTGTTTATTCAATTTTCTTTCGACAGAAGCACTATGCAGACCAAGTAAAAAAGCTGGCCACAGGATCAGAACAGCCGGAACTGAATAGAGAAAAGTCTTGTTGAATTCAGGATACGATACGGTTCCCAGATCATTCCTGAATCCCAATTCTTCAAAAGGAACTGAAGCGAGATAAATTACTCCTGTTCCACCAACTTCATGCTCTCCATAGATGGTGTGATTATATTTTTCAGGTTCAGCAAATATCCGGGCTTTGGCTATCTCAATCAGGTCTCGTCTTTTTCCGAAAAGCAGGGCTTCTGCAGGGCAATTCTCAACACATACCGGCTGCCGCCCCTCCTGGAGAAGTTCAAAACACATCCGGCATTTTTGAATTTTCGGATTCGGACTGTTGTAATCAAATTTTGGCACATCAAACGGACAGGCAATCATGCAGGACCTGCAACCCATGCATTTATCTTCACGCCAGATTACAGGACCTTCATCCGTTTTCAGCATTGCTTTTGTAAGACATGCTGATGCACAGGCAGGATTATTACAATGATTACATGCCTTTCTCATATACTGTTCCCCTTTTGAAGTATTAAAACAATTCACAACCACGCGTCTTGTCTCAATAAGTTCTCGTTTTACTCCAGGTACTGGTTCATCATCCGGGTAAGGAAATCCATACTGGTCAGCACATACAATCTCGCAACTCTGACAGCCACCGCAAAGCGTTGAATCATAAAGAATTCCAGAGAATTCTGTATCACTTTTCTTTATACTATCCGGCGCACCAAAGCTTTTCCCCACTGTAAGTGTACCCCCGACAACCCCAAGAGTTTTTAAAAAATTTCGTCGATTTATACCCATAATACATGATTTTCGTTATTATTAATAAATTCATTATTAAAAAAGTTGTTCTCAAGAGGATACATCAATAAAATTTGTCTGAAAGTCTTCCCAGACTTCCGGTCCAAGATCCGCCAGAATACCGTCCTTTAGTTCTCCGCCATCCTGAAGCACATAAGCATATCCTACAGTTTCAGGCTTTACAGAAACCGTAAGGAACTCCTTTAACCGGGAAAATTCACTTTTTAACCATTCTTTGTATTTATTCCCCATTAAAAA
>Ga0307378_10005612_pt1 | contig 17430 bp, 15 predicted proteins | sample UN1MG_FD_202238 | JGI IMG/M metagenome (GOLD analysis project Ga0307378, IMG submission 202238) | Soil microbial communities from Risofladan, Vaasa, Finland - UN-1 | ecosystem: Environmental > Terrestrial > Soil > Coastal area > Acid sulfate soil | place: Finland: Risofladan, Vaasa | collected... | reverse complement strand
CCCGTGCTTCGTCAACTGCTTTGTTAGTCACCGGGACATGGAAGTTTACGGCATCACCATCATAGTCTAAATTGAAACCACTATTTATTAGTGGGTTTGTTCGAACCACGTCTTCGTCGACCAAGTGTGGCTCGAAGGCGAGCAGGTTGAATTTATGCCAGGTGGGGGCGCGGTCCATGATTACCGGCCGCACTGCCATCTCGCGGTCCAGCTCGTCGCGCGCTTCCGCTGTGCGCTTCTCGATCATCTCGGCGGCGCGTGACGGCGGGAAACCGCGGCGGACGAGCCGCCTGGTAACGAATGGCCGGTACAGTTGCCAGCCCATGTCGGCGGGGATGCCGATCGAGTCCATGTCCAGATTCGGGTCCGGCGCCGCAACGCCGCGGGCGACCACGTCGACCGACTTGGAAAGTACCTTACTCTGTAGTAGGCCGTGCTTTGGGGAAGTTCCAATCACCTGGCGTATGGCGCCGTGCCAGCGCTTCGACTGGCCCTCAGGGGTAATCGCTTCGCCCAGGCCGAACGCCGCCACCAGGCTCTTGTACAACTGGGCCTTCTCGTCGGCGAGGGCTTCTGGCGGCAGGTCTGCCTGCAAAGTGCCGATGCTGTTGTTGGTCTCGATCAGGTCGCGATAGAGGCCGTTGAGGTCCGACGCCCGGATAATGTCGCCAATCATTGACACCGGGCGGAAGACCGGCGGAATGACCGGCACCTTGTCGATGATCCAGTCGCCCGGGTTAATCTTCTGCTTCTGGGCGCCTGTAAGGTAGCGCAGCGACTTAATGGCGTTATCACGGGTGGCGCCGCGGGCGGTCTTGGCAGTGGTAGTCAGCTCGGTAATCTTGGCGGGTATATCGATCTTGCGCAAGGCGCGCTCGAGCGCACGGCCACCGGTCAGGCCGTCAAGCTCCTTGCGGCCAGAGATAATCGCGAGGTAGTCGGCCACGCGCAGACCGAGCAAGCGTCTGATGGCTTCTTCCATGACGGGGTTGGGCATCGGCTCGGTAAGTTTTACGTGCGTCCATTTCTTTCCCTGCATACCGCCGGTCAACTTCTGGTCGAACATGCCGCCGGGGACCGGCTCGAAGTTCCTGGCGTTGATCTGGGCTGACGACTTGATCTCGCCCGAGGACACGCCCTCGGTGTCTTTATTGGTCAGCGGCATGATCGAGATGATGTCGCCTTTCTTAACCACGTTGATGCCGCCGGCCTTCAAGGTGGCCATCAGCTTATTATAGATGAAAGGGATGCCGGGCTCGGGGAGCGGGCGGCCCAGACGCAGGGCGTTCCAGTAATCCTCGTTCTTGGTACCGCGGACCAGCAAAGCGTCTTTAAGCACCTCGTGGGCGCCGTGGGCCAGCAAGGCAGTCGTATCCATCATGGACAGGCGTTTGGAGCCGCGCTTGCCGCCGCGGGCCGGTTGGTCCTCGAACGAATAGCCGCCGACGTCGCGGCCGGAAAGCTTCTTCTCCGCCAGATGATGAAATACCGACATGAACATGTGGCCCTCGCCAAGCGGCTTGATCATCTGGCCGGTAACCGGGTCGTAGACCTCCTTCTTGTCGGGGATGCCATGCTTGGCCAGCTCGCTGCGGGCGAACTCGACCCAGCCTTCGGGGGGCGGGTCGGACGGCAGGATGTAAGGCTTGCCGGTCTTCTTGGCGATCTTGGCCAGCGCCAGCTCAGGAATCTGATTCGGCGCGACCCGGGAAAGCACGACCATCGGGTTGAGCAATAGCTCGTAGGGGTCGCCGGTCTTGCCGTCGCGGGGCATTTCATCGTCGGGGATGATCTTGGCGACGATGCCTTTGCTGGCTTCGACGTTGGTGAGCTTATCGCCCACCTGCACCGGTGAAGCCGACTTGATGTTGACCTTGACGCCGGTAGTCGTGCGGCCGACGTCGACGACTTCACCAGGCGAAGAGTACTCCCAGACGACCGACTCGTCGCGGAACGCGTTGCGCAGGGCCTTGTGCAGCTTGCCGAGCTGGGCGTCGGCGGTCGACAGCAGCTTCGGTCCGACGGCCAGCACGACCGGATCGCCTTTCGCCAACACGGTGCCGGGCTTGACGACGCCCTGGTCGTCGATGGTGTCGGCCTGGGCGCGGTTGAACTTGCCGGGGAACGCGCTGATGAATCGCTTGCGGCTGATTTCGACGCCGCGGCGGGCTTCTTTGTCGATGCCGTAGAGGCGCTCGGTCGCCATCTTTTTTGCGGCGCTTTCACTTATAACCATCGCATCCTCAAATGAATACCCCCTCGCCGGGACAACAGCGGTCTTCAGGTTTACGCCCAGCGCCAGGGTGCCGGTAGCGTCGGTAAAGTTGGAACTGGCCAGCAGGTCGCCCGACCGGACTATGTCGCCACTCTTGACCACTGGGTTGTAACTGATAGCAGTCATGCGATTATACGGGAAGTTCTTGATCGTCTCGACGAAATGCTTATTCCCGTCCTCGTCAAGGATAGAGATGCCCTTGTCGGTAATCTTGCTGACTACTCCGTTCACGTCGCTGTTGAGCGCCGCTACCTTGCGCCCGTAGTATTCAGAGAACGAGCGATCGGTGCCGGGCACCTGCGACTGCACCAGCGGCACCTCGCCCTTTACCAGGGGCAGGAATTGCGACCAGTACTTCGCTGAATAAAAGGCACGGCTCGGCATGTAGCCGGTCATCATCGGGGTCATGTTTACCGCCGCCCCGTACATATGCTCCGAAGACGGAATCCAGTAGTCGACGTCCTTGGTCGGCACGTAGGCGGCTTTGCCTTCCTGCAACACGTGGGCCATACCGGCCTTCGGGTCCTGACCGGGAAAGCCCAGCGTCGCCTTGGATGCGTCCAGCGGGTTCAAGTATACCGGCTTGCCGGAGCGATCGTTGAACTCGGCATAGAGTTGCTTGTCATTGCCCTTGTACGTCCGGTAAGCCGTGCGCAAGTCGATTCCCACCTTCTCCGATTCCGGCCCCGCAATTAAGTCAATAAACCCTGCCTGGCCGGGGTTTACGTCACGCGCTTCGTCGATCACCGCTTCGACGCCGCCGCCGATGCCGCCTTCGCCCAGTTTAATCACACGTGTCTGTTGGTCAAGGATTTGTAGCGGATTTGTCTCGTCTAAAGTTGCGGCTAAACCACTTCCCTGCATCAGCGACTGGATGTACGGGTTCAGCGCCCCGCGTCCGACTCGCTTCAGATTCTTGTCGCGGCGAATCTTGAACAGCAGGTTACGAGCTGTGCGGCCGGCGTCTTTCTCGATACGCTCTTTCATGAAGTCTTCGACCGAGTAATAGTCGGAGAACTGCGGGGCTTCACGGTCGTCTTCCTGCTCCTCGCCGCGTGAAATGTTCAGCAACTTCTGGGTGGTGCGCAGTACCAGGTGCGGGGACAGGCTGGAAGCGTTCTCGACGCCCATGGTCCTGGCGATCACCTGTGGATCGACGTTGCTGGTCATGAGCCCCTCGCGCAGATAGGCCTCCTGTTCCGCCTGATCAGCGTCGGGGTTGAACTTCTGGCCGGAGAAGCGCTGGTATAGTTTGGCCAACGCCTGGTTGTCGCGCTTGGCTACGTTGGCGTCGTAGACGTCCGGACCCCACGCCTTCTGCATGGCGCTGTCGGTGATCCCGAGAGTCTTCAGGAAGGGGTAAGCCGGGATGTTCGCCTGGCCGACGTTTACCCGGAAGATACCGGTAGCCGGCTCCATCCAGATGCGGAAGGTCTTGCCGGTCCCGGGCTGGACGTTGAAGTGCGCTTCATGCTCGCCGGACTGCTTCGTTCTGGTGTAAATGCCGGGCTTTAAGCGTGCTTGGGAAGTAATTGAGTACTCATTCCCGCGGTTGATCACCGTCCCGCGCTGGGTATAATAAGGTACGTGCAACACCACGTCTTCGCGCTTGTCGATCTCGCCGCCCGTCTCCTCGTCGAATACCCGCCAGGTGCCGGTCAGCGGCGTGTTCAGGTTGCGGTTGGACATGATCGCCTTCTTCTGGGCTTCCTGGCTAAAGTCTTGCGGGCCGGAATAGCGCAGATCGGTAAGCTCGAGGCGGTGCTTGCCATCGGAGACTGGGAAGCTCTTCTTAAGCGACTCGACTATGCCGTCGTAGATCAGCTTTCTAGTCGTAACCGTGTCGTCGAAGGCCCGAAGGTGGGCCGGCAACTTAGGCTCTTTGAATCCAGGTACTGCCATAATTACGGTTCCGTATTATTTCGGGCCAACTTTTTCACCATTTTGCAATTTCAGGCTCAAAACGAAGAGGCCAGCGACAGGGCAAAAAGTGCATACCGATACGTCACCGTATTTAGATTTTGCCTTCTGCCGCCAACTGCTTCAGGATTTTTATGATCACCGACTTGTTGCGCATGATGAACTGCGCTGACGGCATATCCTGTGCCAGCAGCCGAAGGCCCCCCAGCAACTTGCGCGCCCTATCTTCCGGGTTTTCCGGCTTAGCCACAGCAGCGTCAGGCTCGTCTTCAAGCTTAGAGGCCAGCATGCTTCCGTAAAGAGAAGCCGCGATATTGGTCAGGGGAGGAGCCAGAATGCCCGCTTGCTTGCAAAGCTGTTGGCACTGCAGCTCGGCGGCAGTCTTGGGCATTGCCGGGGTAGCAGGCTGGAATATCTGCTGAACCTTCTTGTACAGCATAGCGTCGGCAATCTGCTGCAGCCCCGGTATCTTTGTTGCCCACTTGAAGTGCTTGACGATCGGGTGACTCTCCATCAGCGCACCCTGCAGCAATTGGCGCAACTGCGGATTGGACTGCAGAGTCGCCATCAAAGTGTCGTAGTCCGCTGCCGCGCTCTTCGCAAATCCAGCCGGAGTCTCACCAGTTTCCGCCAACTTTGCCACCACGGCCTTATCGGCCAGAACCGCCGGTTCTCCGGACATGATGTCCATATAAACGCCCAAGGCGGCGTCGAAGACTTCATCCGCCTCCTGAGCCTTCTCCAGCTCGTCAATGCTTGCAGCCGCCTTCGGTTCTCCTTCCAGCACGGCGTTTCCCGCTTCCGGCTCGGAACGAAAGACGATTCGTTTAACCGCCGGCTGCACGCCCTTGGGCTCTCTCTTAGCCCCGAGCTGGTCCAGGATGCGCTTGGTCAGGTACGCGCTACCGCCAGTGCCCAGCAAGAAGGCCAGTGCGGCCAGGCCCAGTGGGAAATCTATCATGCCGAAGGTCTTCTTCCGGTCTCCGAACAGTGCCAGTTTTTCAATGGGGACGGCAAAAAGGCCATTGACGGCAGCCTCTTTGTCCTTGGACAGCAGATCAAGGTATTCCTGGCGTGCCGTAGTTAGCTCACGTTCGCTGGCCTTCAAGCGCCGCATTTCGTAAAGCTTATCGATTAGACTGTAGCCCACGGCGCCGCCGGCGCCCATCGCCAGCAAAGCCGCCGTCAACGTTGGCCAGTTGGCCGTCTTGACCCCGAACTGGCCTGACTCCCTGGGGCCCTGCCGCCGCTTGCCCTTTACTGTCTTGCTTACCACACCCGCTGTCCTTTTGACGCTTATCGGCAGATTCTTGTTATTGACGACACCCAGCTCCGGGTTTACCGGGCCGGTTGATGCGGGGGGCTCGCACACGCTGTACTCGCCAACATTGCCGTCCGTAATATACGGCGTATATATCGGGCGCTCAGCCGCCCCTACCTTCTGTCTCGGCAGCGTCAACACCAGTGTGCTCTCGTCGGTTTCCGTCGGTTCCTTCGTAGCCCGCTGGCGGCTTAGTTCCCTGATCATGTGAACCAGGTTCAACGCCGCCGCAGCTGCCCCGCCGGTCAACAGGCCACCAAGCCCGTAACGCGCCACAACCTTAGGGTCAATATTGAACGGCAACTGCATCTCAGGCATCTTTAATCCCTCCTTTTGGTATCGCCGAATCTTTCTGACGTATCTGCTCCAATTCCTCCGGGCTTACTTCCTTGCCATCGACGACAAGAGCGTAGTCCCACCACTCGATGTGTACGATCCAGCGCGGTTGCGGCTCTTTGACAAAGCGTTTGTCGATCTCCTTCACCAACGTCTCGCCGCGCGAAACCCGCCGGTAAAGTTCGGCATAAAGCTTTCTGTATGCCTTGACCTGCGCCGCTTTGCTCAAGTCGAAAGTCTTTACCCCGACGTCCTTGAGGCGTACCTGCTTGGTGTGCAGGTAAGCCTCGAACTGCGCAGCCATCTCTTCCGGCGTCGGCTGCGCCCCCAGTCCGGGGGGCATAAGGTTCGGAAACATGCTCGGCGTCAACTCGCCGCCAAAAACTTCATCTGATCCCGGCATTCGAATTCTCCTTCGTTAGGCAGTGAGTCCGGCTTGCGCCATGGCGGTCTCGAGTTCAGTGCCGGCGCCCCGGTAATAATCGATCTTCGTTCGCAGTTCGCGTTCGCGGCGTTTTATCTCAGTGATTTTCTTACCGAACATGTGGGCCATGATCCCCAACGGGATGCCGGTCAAAAGCGAGCCGACAAGAATCGTTTTGGCCGACCCCTCCAGCGCCGGCCCGATAGAGATCGCCACCTTGACGGCCTCGTCTGCCGCACCCGGGGGGACGTGCAGTTGGGCCAACTTCAAGAGAGCTCCGACACGTTGGCAGTCGGCCCGCTCCTCGGGAGACATTCGCTGAGCAAAAACTTTACTCATAGTAGTAGCCTTTCAGTATTACTTAACAGTAGCCAGCTTTTTGCCGGTTTCAAGTTTCTCTGAAATTTTCACAAGCATCACCATGCGCTGTACGGCCCAGGAGACAGCCGCGGCACCTCTACCGGCTTCGTCAGCAAATCATAGAAGTTGCCTATTTGCTTGCCAATGCCGTAACCGGCAAAAGTGCTGATCGCCTGGCCAACGATGCCCATCTTGAAATACTTAGCGATCAACCAACCGAGAACGCCGCCACCAAGCTTGCCAACCACCTGGGCCAAGGGCGTGCTCTTCGATATCGAGCCGAGTTCTCGTGCCAACTGCTGCATGATCTGCTGTTTCTCGAGCATCCCCAGTTGCTGGTCCATCATGATATGTTGCTCCAGCGTGTCCACGGTCGGGACGGTCGTAAAAGTAGAAAATGGCGGAACCTCTGACATGATTATGCCCTCCACCGAGCAAATTCTCTGGGCGTCGCCCTAATCACCGGAGCACTCCAACGAGGAGTCTGCTGCCATACCGGAGCCGTCGCCGCTGCGGCTGCAGGAGCACCACCACCTGCCAGCACGCCAATCGGTGCTGCGGCCGCCTCATAGCGCAGCCATGGGAAGTTCAAACGGCCTCTTCCGCCTGCCGCCTCAATGCCAAGACGCTGGTACGGACTAATGTATGCTTTTTGCCTCCCAACCACTCGCGCGGCCCGCCCTACGATTCCAGGTGCCGGCTCTCCAGCTGCTGTCCATCCGCGCGGGGATGTGACACCTCTTAGTCTGTTAATCAGGTTGTGCATCCAACCAGCCTTCGCCTTGGGGCTGTAACCGGCCATCCGTGCTGCCCGGCCAACAACTCCAGGCTTCGCGGCGCCGGCAGCCGTTTGCACATACTTTGCAGCCGCTTGGCTGGCAGTCGGCAACTTGCTGGCCAGGTATGCCCCAGGTTTGCCTAGTCTAGCCAGCAAGCCCAGCAGTTTTGGGGATTTGGCCAATCCGCCCAAACCAAATAGCGACAAGCCAGCAGCTCCAACATTAAGGCCGCCGTAAAGCCCCTGGGCCAGGCGCTGCTTCCAGTCCATTCCCTTTCCAAACATCTTGTAGAAATGCCTGGCTGCATCGGCGCCAAACATGGCCGTCCCAACCCCGGGGACAAAATATCCCGCCGTGGCCGGAATCTCAGCCCACCAAGGCAGGTCCAGCCCGAGAACGGCCTGTTTGATCAACTCGTCCGGCTTGGCGTTATGCTCAGCGGCACGCTTCTCCAGGCCGATGTACCAGGCCTGGAATAACTCGGTTGCCCACTTATGGAGTTCTTCGCCATGCAGGGTAAGATATTCGAGCAGCTCACGTTCACCGGGATCCGTAACCGAGGCAGTTTTCAGCAGCCCGGGGTCCAGTCGAACCTCGTCCAGGGCACTACTGATAAGTGCCAATGACAGACCGTACTCAAGCATTGCACTGCTCCAAACACCTCGGTTAGTAGTCGAAATTGTTGTTGCGGCGCATCTCTTCTTTTATCGCAGCACGTTCCGCTCTTGCCGCAGCAAGCTCCGCCCTCATTTCGGTGATGTCCTCCTGCATCTTGTCAACCGAGGTTCTTATCTGCAACAAAATATCCTTGCTTTCCTCGAGCCGCACGACTCGCCCGTTCAGACCTACGTATGCCGCAACTGACGTACCTATCAGCATCGAGGCCAAAGCCAGCCCCGCGATCCAGTTCCTGATTACCGAGTTTGTTCTCAAGGCTGTTTTCGAAGTTGTCATATTAGTTCTCCTATGCGACTGCGATGTCGTATCTGGTTGAAAGGTAGTTCCTGTAAACAGTCAAATCTCCTGCAGCTATAGCACCGGGGTGGACTCCCCACAGACAAATGTAATTTTCGTAACCCGACCCTAAACCCTGAGCGTTATTAGCAAGCCTAGCCAATGAAAAATTCACTGTTCCTAAATTTCCAGTCCATACTGATGTCCCGTCCAGCAACCACGAAGAACTGACACCGTTGACAAGAAGCTCAAGAATATGCCAGCCGTCCGTTATTGCAACGCCGGGGGACTGAACCCCTGCAGCAGCTTTCCATAGGTTAGGGGCATTACCCCCTATCAGTTGAAACCGCGTAACCGCGCTATACGAATCAAGTATGACCTGCTGATCTGGGTTGGTGTCTGTATACGCCACGATAAAAACGTGATAGGGCTGACTGACCTGTTTACCGGTATTTGTGACATAAACCACACTGGGATCAGAAAAAAGATAAGCTGCCTGGCCATTCTTAATGCCAGTTTTGTAGATAGCTTCTATACCACTTACCCATGCAATATCTCTAGAGTTCCCAGAAAAATCATGGACAGGTTTAACATCCTGGTCCTCTACATACACCGTCTCCATCGCGGCTTCGCAGTACAAATCCCAACCTAAATCCAAAGGATCATAGCCAGTCGGCTGCCAGGACCTCGGTAGGCGATTGATGAGCATAATTATTACTCCAAAACGAAGACGCAAGCCACGGTTAAGTCTTCAGCGTCTCCGGTTCCGCCGGCCACTGTCGCCGCGATCTCGATTGGCTCGTGCCACTGAATGTCGTAGTTCGAAACGTTGATTGCCACCGGAGAGTTCGGAACCCAAACTCCCCCAGACCCGAGCTGAACGCCGTTATTGGTGTCATGTGTAGAGACCAACTGGCCGTTTACCTTGACGTTGACCTTGGGCCCTGTGCCCGTATCGGGGGTTTTGTGGATGCAGGCAAAAGCCACCAAGTAAGCTGCCTGGATGTCCCACGCCTCATAAGTATTCATGTCGGCTGCAAGCAATGCGGCTTCTGCAACATCCGCGTATGTGCCGCCAACGAAATAACGCACCGGAACTACGCGCTGAGCCGGACCAACGTGTAGCGTCACGAGGTCTCCGCTCATCGGCGCCCCATAGATGTCGATTGATGTATTTTCAACGACAGCAACAATGATGCCGTAGTAATCGGTCGTGCTGATCTTGTACCTGATTGGCAAGCCCACCTTCATCCTGCTGGTGTCGCTCATCGCCAACGTGTCGGTGTCCGTCGGCGTCGCCGTGTAGCCGGCTGCCGCCACCAGCGACCAGTCGAAGGTGAACAGGTCATCATTAAACGACAAGGCGTCATCGACGAATCCGAGCACTTTGCCATCGATTGTCAGCTGGTCAATAAATATTTCTCTAACGCCCTCGCCCATCGGTCAATCTCCTTGCTGAAACTGAGTGTATTCCTGAGCTATAGAAAGTACTGGGGACATACTTATGCCTCCAGTAGTCGGCCTGTCACGAACACAGTTGCCATGTGAGTAGTAGAAGTGCCTGCCACTGTAACGCCAAACTCGAGTACCTGACCCGCAGCCAACCCGTCTTGGGGGCAGTCCCAGTTTTGCCGGGCGTTTACCTCGTTTATGGTCTCGTCGAGTGCCCTGGCACCAACTAAGGCACCTTCGTCGCCAGTAAGACCAAAGCGAATAGTTGGCATAGCCGCCGCACCGGTGATCGCATCGATGAGAACCTCTGCAGTGTCTACCAGCAGTCGGTAACCGGTTGGTACAATGTAAAGTATTGTCTGGGCCACACTCTTCAGGTCAAGCTTCACGCCATTCACGGGGAAAGACTGCTGCTGCCCGACCACCACGCTGCGGATATGCGCCACCTGGCCCGTCCCGGCGAATACCGTTGGCGTGGTATCCCGCAACATATTGCCCATGAGAGACACAAAATTACTGTTAGTGTCGATTGCTATGCCGCAAGTGTCGTGTCCGTAAGAGTAGTTACTGTGAATAATTACATTGTCGGAGTTGACTACACTGATAGCCCTCTCAGAATACCCGATAGCGCCGTAGAAGAAATTGCCAACGACTATCGCGTTGTGGCTGGCTCCGGTCAGATTAAGATCATTCTTGTCGTTGATGCCGTCATGGAAATGATTGCCAATGACAGAGGTGTTGCTCAAGATATCTACCGGCCCACTCCGCCGGAACGTGTTGCCTATAATAACCTGGCTGCTGCCGTCATCGTTAATCGACTGCCAAGTTACCTCCGTGAAGGCGTTGTTCGCTACCAGGGAAAGCTGGCTATTGCTATCGAGATCAATCCCGACTACGCCACCGATAAATTGGTTGCCGCGTATTCTAATACGGTCAAAAGTAGCAACAGAGATGCCAGTATTGTCGTTGGCTTCAATAATGTTGCCCTCGACGTTCGCGTGGTTGTTGGTAGACAAAAGAAGGCCATGATGGTCAGACTCTTTCAGTAGGCAGCCACGCACGGTGCAATAGGCTCCGGTAATGACGATCAGATCTTTGGTCTGGGCCCCGCCGGCATCTCCCAGCACCTGCAGGTCGGCGATAACCGTATAGTCCTTCGCCGAGGTGATAACATCGAAAGTCTGTCCAGCGCTGGCGTCCAGGATCGTGCCGGCGCCGGCGCCGCGCAGGGTCACGTTAGCAACTGGAATGACGATTGGCACAGTGCAGACGTAGGTGCCTTCCGGCAAGTATACCTCGCCGCCGCCGGCACCAAGTTCCGCCAGGCAAGCATTGACGCCGGCACTGGTGAATACCTTACAGTCGACCTTCTTGGTGGGGATGTTGTGCCGCGCCGCGTTTACATCACCGGCAGCGTTCACATCGGTCACATTATCAATGTCGAACGCGCCCATGTCCAGGTCGCCGGTCATCGCCCGGGTGCCGTCGTGCAACAGGTACTGGAGGTGGTCGTCGTCGTCGAGGCCGGCCAGCTCACCGTGGTCGGCTACCGCCGTGCCGGTGAAGAACCTGTCCGTGACCATCTGGATCGTAGTGAAGCTCGTGTCGCTCTTCTTGATGATGATACAGCCAAGCAGGGTAGTAAAGCCCTCTAGTATCGGCGGCAGGCTGCTCGGCGGCTGAGCCTGCTCGGCTTGCGCCAAGGTGCCGTTGCACGTGCCATAGACTACGTATACGTCCTCGTCATCTGGGTGCATATACACCCAGTGGCAGGCGTATTTGGTAGTGTTTGTCAAGACAGCCAGGCCGCCGGCACCATCGTAGTACTGGGTGTTGTCGATATCCGTCTGGCCGGGGACGTAGGTCCAGCCATTCACATCGTCGCCGTAGATATACATAAACTGGTCTGCCAGCGAATGGTACGCCCCGGCGAGGAATGGCAGCAGCCGGTTAATCCCGTAGTAGGTTATGCCCGGCTGAATCGAAAAGCGTTGGAGGGTGTCATCGCCTATGGCGCAACCTTGAGCAAGCTCGCAGTTTCTAAGCTCGTACGCCCGCCGATGCAGCTTGGCCAGGCCATTCGACAAGCGCATGCCGCCATTGCAGAAGTGAACCACGTTGGCCCCGTTTTTCAGGCAGTGGCCAATGCCGAAACTCGAGGCTCCGTTCGGCTCGCCAACTTGGAGGGTAACTAAGGGCGCGCCGCCATTATAGTTCAAGACCACCACATACTCAGTGTTGGCAAGCGGAATGGCGATGTTGTCCTGTTCGGCCATGGTATCGCGGATCAGCGGATCCGTGGCCAGGACGCCCGTACGGAACAGCGCCGACAGCACGGCTACTTTTAGTGTGCCGACGCCAGTGCCGGCAGACAAGACCCCGCCCGTGAGAATCATCGGGGACAGCGGCCCGTCAAGTATCTCGCGAAGCATATATTGGGTGTGGTCGTCAACAAGCAGTCCCTGCAAGTTGCCGTGGAGCATGGTCGACCCCATCGTAACCCACGCAGTACCGTTAAATACGTACGTCTTGTCCTCATCCTCGACCCAGGCAGCAGTACCCTCGTCGGGGGAGAAAAAGTCCCAGTTAGCTCCGTTCCACTCAGCGATATCGTTGTCGTGGCCGGCCCAGGCATTGATCCCGACCGGCGCAACGATGTAGCGATCTCCAAGATTAGGTGCGCCTGGAGGATCGTTCAGGTCTTTATCGAGAACGGACGCCTGCCAATCCAAGCCTCCGCCCTCATCCTCTTCGCGCAGGCCTTTGAGAAACACATCAAATTTGGGTTTTCCAACAGCCATTTGTAAACCTCCAGTTACCCGTAAGTCCAGCCAGCGTGACCAGTCCAGAGGACGTCAAACTCACCATAGCGCTCAGTAGTAGTGTTCTTCGCCCACTCGATAGTAGTCTCCAGCCCGACGACCGTGACGCGCTGCACCCGCCACTTCGATTCGCCAACATCACTGCCACAGGCGGCTTCGCCGACATACGTAATACCGCCGCCGGCATCGTCGATCTTGGTTAAGAGAACTCCGCCGTAGTTGGCTACGGCCAAGGCGGCATTGCCGTAGTGGTCTATCTTCAGAGCGGAGACTTGTCGGTGATTGGAGGAGACCGGCGGGCCGGCCTTTTCGGCGGGGAGTTTTCTACCAACGATTTGAGACATGGCATAGTCCTTTCCGAGTCTTTGTTTGCCGCCTTTTCTCGCTATGGCGGCGGCAGAATCATCTGCCGTTTACATTAGTCTACAGTTCTTCCGGGGTTTGTCAACCCGATGTTGCCTCTTTTTTCCCGGGCCACTCCGTCTCGAGCCACTTAACCGCCGCCCGTATGTCGACGGCATTGCCCAATTCGATTAGCTTGGCCGCGTGCTTCCAATCGTCCATGGCCGGCCGCACGCCAACATCGTACCTGGGGTTGACGCGGCAAAAGCCCTCCTGCAGCGTAGCCTGACACTGGTAGGTGGCCACGTCCACAATTCCATCCATGAAAACGTCGGCAAGTTGCTTAGCCCACTTCACCAGGCCCCAGTTAAGGACGCGCTTGTCGAGGGAATGAGCGGGCATTCCCGTGCCGATCGACAGAATTTTCAAATCACGTCGACTTGTGCGCCGCCCAGCCACCTTCGGGTTAAGCAACATCGCCATAGCCGCGGCGCATGGGTTGTTCGCCGCCACGCCGCCGTCGATAAAGCCGTCGTACGAAGGGAAGAAAGTCGGGGCCGCCGACGTGTACATCGCCACGTCCCGCGCCAGAACCCGGCAATCCGGGTCGTCATCTGACCAGTTGGAAAAGAACTTCGGGTACCAGACGTTCTTGCCGTCCTGAACACACTGCAAGTCGAAAGCAGGGATCAGAACCTTGCCCGCCAGATCGCCAAGGCAGTGATCGGCAAACACGTCTTCCGTCAGTCGCAGCAAGCCTTTGTTGGTATACTTAGCCGACTGAAGGCCCCACCAGTTAAAGCGCTGGGGCTTGAAAATATCTTTGCCCTTGTGGACATAGAGGTCCTGCAACACAGCCGGACTGATGCCGTCTGCCAGACCCAGCGAGATAATGCCGCCGGTAGAGGCCCCCGCGAACAGATCAACTTCGGCCAGAAGATTCGGCCGCTCATCAATCAATCGGCGCAGGACTACCAGCGACAGGATGCCGCAGATGCCACCGCCATCGAAAGTCAATACTCTGTACACGTCGCAGTCCTCCTAGCTCAAGTTGAATTTGGACATCATGTAACCCTCGGCCCACTCACGCCCCGCCGCACCGATGTCGCCCACGACCGCCCAATGCTCTACGCAGATGGAAATAGCCACGCTGCGCGGAAACAATCCGCTGCCGTCTTCTACAGGATAGTTTGTCCAAGTTGTCCCAGAGCAGTCAACTGATCCCTTATCCACACCGTTCCGCCAGAGTCTCCACTCCACTCCTTCTTTAAATCTAATACTTAAACAAACAAAGTCGGAAGTATCACACGCTACAGTTGCCCCTTTGTCACCACCAGTGGTAAATGTATTTATATCCACAGTTGTACCGCCCGCACCAACTGTCTGCATCGCAAATTTAGCTACACCATTCCGATTATAGTAAATCTGCTCTCTATAACCTCCGCCCATCTTCCATACGCCAAAGAACCAAACCTCATCATCAGCAGGTAGGATTACGTCGTATGGAATAGCCAAACCTCCGTCACCACCAGCGCACACCGCTCCGCCTATATTGTTACAAGCATCCTCGTCGTACCAAGGGGTACTAACTTTTGTGGCATCATAACCATTTCCGGACTTATCACCCCACACTGCGATTACATCAGCATTTTCACAAGGATCAAGCTTCTCCGCGTCTTCGTAGAACTCTTCTCCGCCTGACAACCAAAGACGAAGACTGTCACCAAAATAAGTTAGGGGTGTCTCAGGCGGATCTGCCAGGGTTTCTTGCACACGAAAGCGTATTGTCATTACAAACCTCCAATACTTTTACAAACTGTATTTACTAGCCAAGTACCCTTCTGCGCTACTCTTAAACAACTTGTGTTGATCTCCTTCTGCCATAATAAACCTATAAATTATACTTAGTCGCTAAATAATTTTCACCGACCTGTCTATCCGCATCACTTATAGGACCAGCTACGACAAATCCTTCCATAAATGTGCCAGTAAAACAAGAGTCGTCATTATTACCTATGCATGCTTTCTGCGCCCAACCTGTGCTATTCCAAGCACCAGCATTGGCATTAGTCGCCTTCGAAACACCATCTACCCATATCTCTGCTCCAACACCTTCTTTCTGCCACATAGAAATATAATGAAAATCTGAAAGTGTTAATACTGGTGTCAGCATCATCTCGGCGGTGCCGCGCTGTAAGAAGACACGAATTTTACTGCTAACATCCATCGCCTCTATAACAAAACAATTAATTCCTCCTCTATTGTAATAGAACACCGTTCTGTTATCATTAATTGGAGCAGCGGTACTATTGAATACTAAGAAACAAGTTATTTCAGTATCAGCCGCCTCAATTATCGCATTACTGAAATTTAGAGCATCTTTATCTGCTCTAACAAAAACAGCTCCACCAATACTATTTAATGCATCATCGTCGTAGATAGGAGTATTGCTATTTGAAGCATCATACGGACCAACTGTAGCTTGATCACTCCAAACTTCAATAACGTCACCATCTTCACAAGGATCAGTTGATCCTGCATCTTCCCAGAAATCTTCTCCGCCTGACAACCAAAGACGAAGACTGTCGCCAAAATAAGTTAGGGGGGTTACCAGTGGGTCCGACAGATTTTCGCCAACATGTAACCGAATAGTCATTATGCGCTCCTCAAGCGGGCAACTCCGCAGCAGATTTAGTTTTCAGGTACGTCTCAATGTTTTTCCTCTCATGCGCCTGCGCTAAATAAAGCGGAGTGTACCCGTCATTATCCGGCTCATTAACGTCTTCACCAGCAAGGACCAGCTCTTTCACTAAGTCAAGATTTTCCTCGTGCAAGTTAATGATGGCCAGATGTAGAGCAGTGCCCCCGGTATCTACGGTCTTGATACCGGTAACGGCTCCTAGTTGAAGCAGCTTCTTGACCATATCCAGATCACTGTTGCAAGCGGCCAGGTGCAGCAGAGTATTCCACCCAATCCTGTCCTTAACTGCTTGAATGTCTACAACAGTAACTAGATCATCAACTTTAGCGTAGTCGCCTGCCTCCACAGCCCAGTTCAACTCTACTCTGTCTTTCTCAGTCATCACAGGCCATACCTTGTTGCTAGTTCACCGCTGTTAAAAATCACAGCGTCAGAGTCTAGCACTGCGTTATACAGCATTCCGCACAACCAGTACATTGGTTGAGCTCGATAAAGATTTCCAATGCAAAAATAGCCATCATCTGTTTTGTCAGTACGGCAGAGTTCTTCCGCATTCAAAATTCCATCTACCCAAATTCGATATGTAGCCCACATAGCGCCACCCCCAGCATCGTAAGTATCAGATTGCTGGCCTACAATAACATGGAATGCCCCATCATTTTCTAATACATCATCAGTCTCGGCTATCGTTCCACCCCAACCGTTAGCCGACATTATAAATCGATTCCGCCCATCAAGACCTAACCCATCCAGTCCCCACCGTCCGTTGCCCCCACCGTCGTAAACACCCATAATGCCCAGAAAATTAACCTGAACAGTCGTCAAAATCTTAGCTACAGCAAACACTGTAATATCTTGATATTCTCCACCAGGGATAAGCGTCCCTGCCACAGGCTCACTAAATGATTCAGCGCCCGTCCAGTATCCATCCCCAAACCAGATAGCGGGATATCCATTCAAACCATCAGCAGGTCTGTAGAGAGGACGACGACCAACATCTCCGTTATAAATTATCAAGTCGTCGTCTCCACCAGAACATTTACCAGGAAGATATTCTAAAGGATCATCTGGATTAACAGGAGCGGCGTGAGCAGCCATCTCTGCGTCTTCACTATACCACTCCCCGATAATACCAGATTTGACAAACCCTCTCAAAGCCTCGCCAACATGCACTCGCGTGCTCATTCCCAGCCTCGCATTTTGGCGTAGACGAAGTGGAAGGCCTGTTTGGCGATGGGGCTGCCGGTGGCGGCGTTATGGCCCAGCTTGATCAAATCGGCGTGCGAGTAGCCCAGTACCTGGTCGGCGACCAGTATGCCGATGAGCATGGGGCTGGGCGCGTCCTTGGCTGACGCCTGGGCAACCATCGCCCCGCCCTGACCCTGCATCTGCTGCTTGGTCTGCTCGGTCATGGCGGCGCCGCCCTGGCGGGACATTTCCTGGCGCAGTTCGTCCATTTGCTGTAACACCAGCGCGTGCAGCGTCGGGTTAGAGTGCTTGATCTTGATCAGCTCGCCGCGGCGCAAGCCCTCAGGCGTCTGGAACAAGAGCTGCTGGGCCAGTTGCTGCGCCTGCTGGTACACGTCGCCGGGGGTCGCGCCCATGCCCATCTCGCCGGCGCCACCGCCGCCGCCGGGAGCAGCGCCTTCCAGGCCCTGCTGGGCTTCCTGTTCGGCCATGGCCTCCTGCTGCAGCTTGGCGACGGCCTGCTGTTCTTCGACCACCCGCTTCTGCTCTTCCATGT
>Ga0307378_10005611_pt1 | contig 17432 bp, 19 predicted proteins | sample UN1MG_FD_202238 | JGI IMG/M metagenome (GOLD analysis project Ga0307378, IMG submission 202238) | Soil microbial communities from Risofladan, Vaasa, Finland - UN-1 | ecosystem: Environmental > Terrestrial > Soil > Coastal area > Acid sulfate soil | place: Finland: Risofladan, Vaasa | collected... | reverse complement strand
ATCGATGGTAGACTGGGAAGCGTTCCGCCCGATAGTGGCGACATGTTCGATAACCGGAGTGAGCGAGGCGGCAGACCGAACATCGATGAGATGAGGTGGTAATGGTTAAGCTGCTCGTGCGTTATCCCGCAGTGGCACGGGCTAGCTCTCCGATCCCGAACTCGAGAAGCAGGCTGCGGATAAGCTCTCGTTCATGAAATGAAGTTTCTCGGATTCCCAAAGGATATCCCTGATTTTACGACCGTCTGGTATTTCAGAGAGCAGAGCGGTTGGCGAAGACGCGGAGGAGCAAGTATGGCTCGTGGGCAAAGAAAGGCAACAAGTCCTACTTTGGCTTTAAGCTCCACAGTAAACAGGATAACGACCTTGGCCTCATACGGGCGCTCGAAACGACCACCGCATCGGTTCACGACAACCAGATAGATCTCTCTGACGAAGGCGAAGTCGTGTATCGAGATTGTGGTTATCAGGGCGTAGCGCCCAAAGGGTACTCAGCTCGGCAACGATGAAACGAACGGGGCGCTCGGGATCATCCACTTGGCATTATGGATAGATTGCGGAATCTGAGAATCCGCAAGAAGAGAGCGCCCGGCGAACGGCACTATGCCGTGATAAAGCGGGTATTCAACGCCGGACACGTCATGGTCACCACAGTACCACGAGTGCACGTTAAGATGCTCTTTACCGCTTTTGGATTTGACTTCTATCAGTTATACACGCTCAGAAAGCAGGGAGTGGTTTGGGAGTATCAGGGTCTTCCATATACTCGTCGATTAAATCCGCCATATTCTCCTTGACCTCTTCCTCGGTTCTCCCCTGCGTGGCTATGTCTAACATCGGGCACGATGCAACGAACCAGCCCCTCTTTACTGATAAGAACGGGGAACGAGACGATATCCATGGTTTCTAATTTGTTTTCAGATACATTAATATTTTGCGTTAATCACGCTTCGAATTAGAAAGGGCTCGATTCGGTACTTTTCCGCCTCCTCGAAATCCCGATCTCCGTCGTACCTTTCGAGACGATTTCGTAGAGTACGGCGAGCTTACCTTCGCGCTTACGCAATATCCGCCCCAATCGCTGCTTGTACTCACGTTTGCTCCCGCTGCCGCTCAAAATCACGCCGACCGAAGCTTCCGGCACGTCAATACCCTCCTCAAGCACTTTTGAGGTGACGATTGTATTGTACTTACCGGTCCGGAACCTGTCCAGAATCTCCGCACGCTCCTCTTTCTGCGTCGTGTGCGTAATCGCAGGTATAAGGAACTCCCGGGAGATCGCGTAGACCAGCGAATTGTGCTCGGTAAAGATGATCGTGCGCTCGCCGAAATGCGTCGCCAAGATTTCAGCCAACGCCTGTAGCTTCGATCGTGAGTTCAACGCTATGCGTCTTGCTCGGTTACGTGCCAGTAACGCCTCGCGCGCTCGCGGATCGCGACCCGTTCGCATCACGAACCGTTGAAAGTCTCGTGGTGACCTCAAAACAAGGTGTTTCGCCTTCAGGAACTCGGTGAATACTGCATGGTGTTTCTCGTACTCCTCCCTTTCCGTCTCGGTTAGGTCAGTAACGATTTTTCGCGTGGTGTACTCGGCCAGATGCCTACCGGTCAGCTTATCAACCTCGATCTCGTAAACTTTGCCACCCACCAGTCGTTCAAGCTCTTTATGACGCCCGTCCTCGCGTTCGTAGGTTGCCGTCAAGCCCATTCGATACGGCGCAACGAACATCTCGGCGATGGTCATATAGCCCGGTGACGGCAAGTGGTGCACCTCGTCGAAGATCAGAAACAGGAACTTGTTGCCAAGCTCTTCCGCCCGTAAATACGCGGTATCGTAGGTTGCAATCGTCACGGACTTGATTATGTGCGCTTCACCACTGTACGTGCCGATTTCAATGCCCAACTTAGCCTCAAGTTCGCGCTGCCACTGCTTCACCAGTTCCAGCGTCGGCACGACCACCAGGGTGGGAACGTTCAGTTTTGATATCGATTTGATTCCTATTACCGTCTTGCCCGCACCAGTCGGTAAGACGAGAACCCCGTGCTTTGTTCGGAGCCAGTTCTGCAAGGCATCCTTTTGATAATCGCGCAGCGTTACCGCCGTGTCGATCAAATGCGGCATGGGCGGTAGATCGAGAACGAGATCGTCATATTCGAGCCCGGAAAGCTTCAAATAATCGATTAAATCCTTGTAGAAGATCGGTAAGCAGCGATACACGCCCGAACGCGTATCCCACACGGTATGCGGCAGTTTGAAATTACTCTTGACAACCAGCGTCCCCTTCTCGTAGCGTACTTGTATCACGGTCATCTGATTGTTACGTAGGACTCAGAAGATAAAATGGTGAACCGAAGAGGTACTTTAACAATAGAGAATCATAACAGCGTATTCTCAATAGAGCGCCAGGTATATAACCATTTATCCCCTATTTTCATGTAGAAATGAATAGTGAAGCATTGTACTTCAACGAAGAGATAGAGACATTGAAGCGCGGAGACCTCGATGCGCTCGTCGATGAACGCATACATTATACAGTTACGTACGCGAACGAGCATTCGCCGTTCTACCGCAAGTGGTTCCGTGAACACGACATAAACGTGGCTGAAATCCGCTCCCACGAAGACCTCCGAGAATTGCCCGTCATATCAGGCCAGACGATCCGGGCACATCAACCTCCCGGGACCGAGGAGTTCGAATTCAAGAGCGTTGACTGGAACGAGGTCTACACGCTCCACGAGACGAGCGGGACAAGCGGAACCCCCAAAACGTTCTTTCTTACGTGGGAGGACTGGCAGCGTTACGCTGAGAAATACGCTCGGATCTTCACGTCTCAGGGCTTGGGGCCCGGCGATCGTGTCGTGGTCTGCGCATCCTACGGCATGAACGTAGGCGCGAATACGATGACGCTCGCTGCGCAACAGATAGGCATGACCATCATACCCGAAGGGAAGTGCACTTTTCCGATTCGCGTAATCAGATCGTATAAACCGACCGGGTTGGTGGGCAGTGTCTTCAAACTCTTGCATCTTGCCCGACGCATGACTGCTGAGCACCTATCACCGCCAGAGTCAAGTGTCGAGCGTCTCGTCGTCGGTGGCGAGAGTTTTGCCGACGAGTCACGACAGTACCTTGCCGAACTGTGGGGCTGTGACGTTTATAACACGTACGGTAGTACGGAAGGGACGATGTGCGGCGAGTGCTCCAAACAGACCGGTCTTCACGTACCCGAAGACCTCGTGCATCTCGATGTCTATGACCCGACGATGAAGAGCTTCGTGCCTGACGGCGAATGCGGACGGATTGTACTCACGACTCTCTTACCGGTGGGCGAGAAATGCGGAACACTCCTTCTCAACTACGACACGGAGGATACGACCGTCGTTATCACGCGAGACCCATGCCCGTGCGGTCGGACGCACCTGAGGATTATGAATCCACAACGCGAAGCTGAGACCTTCTGGGTTGCCGAGACGCCATTCAACCGCGTGGACGTCGAACGGGGGGTCTTCCAGCGTGAGAATATGGAGTACCTTACTGGGGAGTACGAGGCCTTCCTCTACGGTGGCGACGACGAAGGCGAGACGACGATGCGCGTGAGCATGGAATGCCTGAATCCGCAAGAGTGCGGCAAGAACGTAGTCGAAGAGAATTTCCTCAAGGCGTTCTTCCTGTATAAGCCGCGGCTTGCCGAGGCGTATGCCGAGAACACCTTTAAGATAATTTTCAACTTTGTCGGTCTCGACGGCTTGGAACTCTACCGTGTCAAAGGGCGTCCAAAACGGATCGTTGATCGAAGATAGCGCCGTCTCGGGTCACAAAAAAGGAGAACTACTTCCTGCAATCGCTTACTACCGCCTTTTCGTTCTCCAATATGAATTGCCACACACGCTCCAACTCGTCACACGATCCAAATCGCTCCTCTGTCCTCTGCAGTACCTCGCCCGTAGTGAGTTCCGGCGCCATCCGTATGTAATCCAGCGCGTAGTGCAAATACCACGACGTTACGTAATCGCCCCCTTTATATCGCACAAAAGCTAGCTGAAGGTACTTAGGGATCTTCATTATCGTGCTGAAGTCGTGAGCACGTACCAATTGCGTAATTATCGCTTCTCCTTCGCGCGCGCAGAACTCCATGAACTCCCGGTTCTTATCAGGGAAGTCGCTCAAATGGTTAACGAACTTCGTGATCCCTTCCGGTAGCCCCAGCTGCTCCGCCCACTTAGTATGAACGTCCCACGTCGGCATTGTCTCATCTCTGATAACCGTTTCGGTTAAATAAATACTTTCGTACGGTGTCGTAATGAGCTTCACCTCGTTCGTAGGGACGAGCACGCACAATAACGAGGGTGACGATAACCTCCAAGCACTATACTATAAAAAACCTCTTATACTCCTGGCGATAACGTGTCTTAGAATCGTCACGCATTGCATGCAATGAGGAGCTGAAAGGTGGTCAAACCGCGAGCGGCTTTAGACGGAATAGAACCCTGTGAACACGGTGGTGTACGTGAAGGGGCGACAGAAAAGGGGATAATAGACTTCAGCGTGAGTCTCAACCCGTACGGCCCTCCGAATTTCGTTTCCGTCGCGATAAAGAAAGCAATAGAAGAGATAAGCGTATATCCGGACACCGAATGTATCGAACTGAGGACGAAGCTAGCGGAAAAATTCGGCTGCGAGCAGAACGAAGTAGTGGTAGGAGCCGGTGTTTCCGAACTCGTCCAGCTTGTCGCACTCTCCTTTGCTAAAGAGCGGGTGGTCATTCCGCGGCACACGTATGGCGAATATGAGCCTGCCGCACGGCTGATGGGCGCGCACATCACGCGTGTCGAAATGCCCGATCTGCGAATTGATCCTGACATGATAGCGGAAGCGATGCAACCCGACGATGTGGTCTTTTTGTGCAATCCGAACAATCCGACCGGGCAGTATCTCTCGGGAGACGAGATTGCACGGATAGTAGAAGCAGCAGAGCGTGTTGATGCCTTGGTCGTGCTCGATGAAGCGTACGTGGACTTTGTCACGGATGCGTTTCCGACATATACACTTTCTAAGAACCATCTGATCATTCTGCGGTCTCTGACAAAATCGTTCGCCATTCCCGGTATACGGATCGGCTATGCGCTTTCGTCTGAGGCCATCATAAACGAGCTGGAAAAAGTCAAAGTGCCGTGGAGCGTGAGCGCATGCGCACAGAAGGTCGGTGCTGCGGTAATCGGTCCTGAGGGAGATGCCTTTTTAGCAGAGACGAGAGCGCGAATAGAGCGGAGTAAGAGAAAGATAGAAAAAGTAATGGACGTACACACGGATGCGAATTTCTATATTCTTAAGGTGGGTAATACTGCCCGGGAAGTGAAGAAGGAGTTCTTGACGCGTGGCATACAGGTACGTGATTGCACGTCCTTCGGCTTGCCTACCCATATTCGATTTTCCGTGCGGACGGATGAGGAGAACGAGCGGTTGTTGCGGTATTTAACGAGCTTCTTTTAGGTTTCGGGGAGGGAACTCTGAGCGATGAGCTCTGCTGCTGTCTGCACGTTCGGCTCTTTGCAGCGTTATTTATGCGAAGCCCGCATACCTGATTAGTATGAGAAGTGGTGGAAGTGCCGATTTCGAAGATTGGAGTGCAATGCAGATCGCGCATATCAAGAAAGAGCGGGCAGCGTTTACCAAGCGAATGGCAGAGCTGAAGAAGCAGTGGGACGCATTTGAGGACGGTAAGCGGCAGTTGCGGGAATCACGGGAGCAGAACAAAGACCCTGAATTAGATCCTGATTTCCCTCGGATGGTAGAACGGGGACTCGCGAAGATTGCCGGTAAGCAGGACGTGCTCAAAAGTCGACTGGGGGAGCTTACCAAACGGCTGCAAGTGCTCGATGCTGAGGAACAGCAGTTGAATGCTTTGCTGTCGCACGAAAAATACCCTGAATGGGTCGACCTGAAGGAACGGAGAGACAAGGCGGTAGAGGAAGTGGCGCGACTCGAGGCAGAGATGAAACGGCTCATGGAATCCATGGCGCTAGAAACGAGTTCGCAGTGAACGACGCACGCGTGGAGCGGAATGGAATAAGCACCAATGGCGAAACGACGACACTGGTTTACGTACCAGATCTACCCCAACGGGCGAGGAGTCCCGAGTACGCATGAGGTATTGAATACGGTGCGTATGACCATAGAAGCGAAACTGAGGACGCTTACGCGACCGTACAAGTGGTTCACACTACTTACGAAGTCAGAGCGCGTCATGTTCGGTGCCAAAGTGGAAGACGGCGCACGCATCAAAGAGGAAATCGAAACCGAGCTGAAGCAAGAGTATCCGGATATGTATATCGGTTTTGGCGATGAAGACCCGGACAATTGTGAACTCATGGCCATTGCAACGCAATGTCGGACGAAATTAGAAGACAAGGTTCCGCTGGCGAAATGGAAGGCCGGCCAGATTGGTTATATCATCCATTGTATGCTCAATCCGTACGGGTTCGATGACGAAGCCTGGACTTATTGGACCTCGCTCTGCTGTATTGATGAGGATAAAGAGGTTACTGACCAGGATACAAAAGATGTCATCTCGCTTGTGCGATCCTTTTTAGAATACAAAATGGGGACGGAGATCGAGGACGACTACGAGAAGGTGGAGCACATCCTGAAGGAATTGGACGCATTTACGAAGTACTTGAAATGGAAAGTAGCATAACCAACCTGCACTTACGCACGGTACTCCAAAAGCGCTCTGGAAGCCCGAAATCGCGGTAAAAACGTGTAGACACCTATAGAGAACCTGATCAGTGCATAGGAGAGCAGAGGAAGGAAGGTGAGCGAACGCACGCACATGCCTATTGAAACGGATATAGATAAGATCGTGCGGATCCTTACGGAACGGTATCACCGTACCACCTCGGCATTGATGGACGTTTCACATACCCGAGATCCGTTTAAAGTCCTGATCTCCTGTATCTTGAGTTTGAGGACGAAAGACAACGTGACAGCTAAGGCATCAGAACGGTTGTTCGCACGTGCAGGAACGCCGGAGGAGCTGCTGCTGCTGACGAAGGATGAGATCGAAACGCTCATCTATCCGGTCGGGTTTTACCATCGCAAGGCAGACCAGATCCTTGAGATCTCTCGTGTTCTGATCGATAAGTACAATTCACGGGTTCCCGATACCATTGACGAGCTTTTGAACTTTAAGGGCGTCGGGCGCAAGACGGCGAATATCGTTGTTACGATGGGTTACAACAAATTAGGGGTCGCTGTTGATACGCACGTCCACCGGATTTCCAATCGTTTGGGATTGGTTAAGACGAAGATGCCGGAACAGACGGAGTTCGCGTTACGCGAGCTGCTGCCCAAAAAATACTGGATCGTCTTTAATGATCTGCTCGTTATGCACGGACAAAACATCTGCACGCCCATCAGCCCGAAATGCAGTATGTGTCCGATTATCGATCACTGTAAAAGGGTGGGCGTGACGAGGTTTCGGTGACGTTGTTCTTCCCGACGAATTGGGAAGGTCTATTTATGAAACCCTATTTTTTGCACTCATAGTCATGAGTTCCCTTGCACTTTTTGCAATAATAAATTAGACACTTTTTGGGTTCATTTTCTGGGTCGATCGCTTCTAAGACCTCTTTGGCGTTCGCATACTCGTCACAATAATGGCACTTTACCGTTAACTCAGGAATTTGGACCTTGAGGCCAATATCTCCGGTCAGACATCGTGCCATGTTATTTTTTCTGAACACCCTGTTTAGTGCTCCAACTATGGTTACCCTTTCCTCTCCCAATTCTTCACCAAACTCTGAGATAATCGCTAATTTCGCGTTAGATTTATAGATCGTAGAGATTACGCCCGTCAGCATCAAATGGTTCTCGTCCCGCTTTGCCGTATCACCCCCAATCCCGAAATCGTTCTCATCGATTGAGCCGAGATGAGGAACTATAACGTCTACACCTTCGTATTGCTCCTCAACATCCTTGTCATGTCTGGTGTCGCTGGTGTACCCTATCCTGAAAGGATCGGTTTTCGTATAACCCTTTTCACCATCTAATTCAAATATAAGACCTACAGAATATGCCTTGCACAGGACTTCATCATGAATGGCTTTTGTAGCTCTTATCCTGATAGAGTCCCCGAAGTCGTAGGTGTTTCCTTCCTCTAAGGAGTATAGCCGATTTATCATGGCGTCTTTTTCATCACCGTTTATGGAAATCCAACCAAGGAACTTTTTCATTGCTCCCAGGTTCATAAAAACGTCAATTTTCTTTTTATGCTTGTTCTTTTCGTTATATTCGAATAGAAGCGTGAGCAGGGACTCAAAATCACTGCAGTGGTCTACGTGGGCGTGCGTTATGACCACTGCGTCAATATCATCGATGAGTAAATCATTATTGAAGAAATTGTCGATGAAGTCGAAACCGGGATCTACGACGATGCCTTTGCCTTTCCAACAAAGAAAGTATCCCCCACCCAGGTTCGACTCTGTCGGTGTGAGCATCCGTGGCGTGTAGGAGTTCCACCTCCTCAGCACTAAGAAGAAATTTTCGTTTAGCGGTTCATCTCGCGGCTTTAAGGAATCGGCAAGCCGTTTTTCGTATGCCTTTTTCGCATCGAGGAGTTCCTTATATTTACCTCTCAGTTCGTTTATTACCGCCTCTCTAGCCTCCAATTCTAAAATCTTTTCTTTTTTCTCTTCTGTGGATAGTTTTGATTTTTCAATTCCTTCCTTCTTTTCTGAAGATAGCTCTTTTCTCCCCTCTAAAGCTTCCTCAACTTTTCCAAGCTGCATCAACGCTAGGTTTCTATTAGATTTGGCATCCTCATCCAACGGATTGAGCTCCAAGGCTTTATCGTAGCACGTTATAGCTTCTTTGTATCTCCCTAATTTGGTGAGCGTAACCCCTTTGTTATTCCAAATGTCGGGATCGTTCGGATCGATTTCAAGGGCTTTATCGTAGCACGCAAGAGCTTCTTCGTATCTTCCCAAGTCGCTGAGTGCACAACCTTTGTTGTACCATGCTTCTTCATTTCTCGAGTTAATTTCAAGGGCTTTATCGTAGCACGCAAGAGCTTCTTCGTATCTCTCCAAGTCGTCGAGTACACAACCTTTGTTGTACCATGCGTCTTCATATCGCGGGTTGATTTCAAGGGCTTTGTCGTAGCACGCTAAAGCCTCCTCGTATCTCGCTAGGGCGTCGAGTGAAGCACCCTTGTAGTTCCACGCTTTGAAAAATTGCGGGTTTCGTTTTATTACTCGATCAAAATGCTGAAGTGCGTCTTCCCACTTTTCGTCTACCAGGTCTAGCTTACCCTGTATGTATTCTGTCTCCAGCTCTTTCTTCGCTTCTTGGGCTATTTTTAAGGCTTCCTCGTAGAGGGGTCTTGATTCCTTTCTCCTCGTAAAATGTGCATAAAGATCATCTGCCTCGTCGATCAGTTCTTGCAAGCTTTTTTCGATATTTTCCTTAGGCATACTCATCACAACCTATAAAGCGGATAGTAAACACGCTAAACATAGTTTACGGAAGTAGGGCTAAATAGTTTTCGATTTTTTGATCGATTAGCCATTGTCTGTCTGTACTGCAATACAGAAATAGCTTGGTATCTCAAATAGAGCGGTTAGAGTGAAGATAAGGGGAGAGACGTTATGAGAAAGAGAGGTGATTTCTCTGAGGGAATCCCTTGACATCGTCTTAACTGCGACCCAAAAAACAGAAACTTATATAAGAGTTCGTAGCGAACCTCATTTGTGTGAGCAGTCTATCCATGAAACTCGTCAAGATCCCACGTATGGAGAAGGAGGAATACGATCAGTTAATCGCCGACGGCTACGTGAGCCGCATTGCCTTTACCGGTACCGAATACCCGTATATCGCACCATTCTTATACGTCTTCGACGGCAGGTTCATGTACTTCCTCTCAACGAAGTACGGCTACAAGATCCAGCATTTCCGCCAGAACCCCAACGTCGCCGTCGAGGTGGAAAGCTACAGCCCCGACCTCTCGACCTATACCTTTGTGACGTTATCCGGGCGGCTCGTGGAAGTGGAAGACGCTGAGCGGAAGAAGGCCGTACGTGAGAGCTTCGTGCGCCTGTTAAGGGAAAAGAACCTGTCAAAAAGTGTGCTGGCGGCGCTTGGCCATTCTCCTGACGACCCGCTCGAATCGCTCGTTACGGAAGAGCGGAGCCTCGTCTGGAAGCTTACGGACGTTACAGAGATCATCGCGCTGAAGAACGTATAGCGTGGTATATTTTTCTTTTTTGTAACGCCATCTTCACGCGAGCGCGGAGCGAGGAACGCGAACGCAACGTATATATACAGACGAGGCACTACAGAATTCTTACGATGGCCCTGGAAAAGTATCTGTTGGTGGAGAATGTTGGTGGTTACGACCTATTCATCCGGAGCGTTGCGGGTAGCCTCGCGATCGTCGTTCTGGCACTGGATTGGGTAACCGTACCACCCTGGAACTGGCTGCTGGCTATAATCGCCGTTGTCGGATTGTTCTCAGGCATGACACGACACTGCACACCCTACGTATTCATCGGATACAGTACGAAACGAGCATAAACCCTTTCACTCTCACACACCCGCACACTGAACAACACTCACGAACGTCCAGAAAAAGCCTCTCAAAACTCGCCGTACGTAGATAGAAAGCCTTATAACGGCTTACGGTTGTGTATATAGTATAGCCCATCCATCATGCTATGCTCATCGGCGGTATTCTATGCTTGGTACGTGAAGAGTCCCGGAAGTAACTTCGAAGTACCCATTCGAATCGCGAGTGCCACGCTAAAACAGTGCGAATGCTCTTAGGAACATCAAAATACTGACAAAAATGAGCAGTACCCCAACGTAGACTTTCATGTACAGCACGGGTAATCTACGCGCTATCGCCGGCCCGATTTGCCCGCCGATAACCACGCCCGGGGCAACCCAGATCAATATACGAAGGATATCGGTTGCGTTTGCCGATAAAACCGCAATAAAAGAGGGATTCAATCGAAACAGCACCGCGACGATATTAACAACGAAGATGACAACGACCGTTGAGCCCACGGCTTCCCCAGGCGATTTGATCTTCTTGTGGCCTAATATCCCAGGAAGGATGAGCTTCCCCAAGCCTGTCGCAATTAAGCCTTTAAGGAAGCCTGCAAGCGCAGCACGCGCCCAGTAGATCGTTTCGTGGCTCTTTACTTCTTCTACTCTTCCATTACAACATCGATAGATCGTCGATGCACCGTAAATGAAGACGAAGAAGGCGAAAATGACGATTAATAGCTGCGCAGGCGCAAAGGGGACCAGCACCGTCCCCAGAATGCCCGCAGGAATGGTAATCCTGAGATAACGCTTCACAATGTAACAGTTGATCGTTTCTTGTTTCAGGTTCTTTAAGACGCCGGAACCGAAGCCGAAGATCATCGTGAGCAGTGCCAGCCAGAAACCCGTCTTCGGCTCGATCTTCAGCCAGATGAGGTAAACAGGGATCCAGAAATTCGAGCCCGAGATGCCCGCGGACATCGCCAGGATCGCAATCCCAATCGAGACAGGGAACAAGTACCAGTAGGTAAAATAGTCGATCATAACGTGTTATTGGCACGACAACTAATAAGAGCGGTAGGTAGTAACGAATGCGCCCAGTGCTGGCCGTTCACGTCACGCCTGTTGTAAGTTCCATGAATAAAAGACCGCCCGCACTTCCGAAGCCGATCATTCCTCGATAAACGTCTCTCGCACGATACCTTCCAGATCTTCCATGGTATGGACGATCAGGCTCTTTTCCTTACCGTCTCGTTTAACACTGAGATGCACCGCGTTCATTTCGCCTTTTATGCCGAATAAGCCCTTTATTATGCCGGCGAAGATGTTCTGGGTTCGTTCATCGCTCAATGACACATAGCCCATGTTCTTCAGCCGTACGTAGTGCAATTGCCGTATCGCCCTTCCTTATCGTTACCTTCCGTATCTCCACACCCCACCATAATTTGACGTTTATCTCTATCTCCTCATCCGCTGTTTCACTCATCGTTAGTTAGTTCCTTATTCTGATCGAACTCTTATCTAACAGTTGGCTTGGCTCGCGTACACTTACGTAGCAGGAAACTATTTATCGCAAGAACGTGCTAAAGACGTAACGGTGAGAGCGATGTCAGAAGTGGGAGAAGAAAAAGGCGACGATCATTTGATTTTCGGCGGTGCGGACGTCATGGAGCTGGCGGAGCAGTACGGAACGCCGCTATACATCATCGATGAGAATGAAATAAGAGCGAATTTCAGGCGCTACAAAGACGCGTTTGCTTCAGTAGATAACGATATTTATTTCGCGGTAAAGGCGAACGGCAATCTCGCGGTCTTGCGTATCCTGGCGCAGGAAGGCGCGGGTGCGGACGTCTTTTCCGGCGGTGAACTCGAACTGGTGAAGTTAGCCGGCATACCCCTGAACAAGGTCCTGTTCAACGGCAACGCAAAAAGTATAGAGGAGCTGCGAGCTGCAGTTGAATCGCAGGTTACCGTATCGGTGGATTCGCGTGAAGAATTACAAACGTTATCCGCCGTAGCGGGTGAATCAGGCACAGATGCGGGTATTTCGATGCGCGTGAACCCTGACGTATCGCCGAACGTAAATCCGAAGATTGCGACCGGGCTGCGCACCGCCAAATTTGGGATACCCTACGAGGAGATCGTTTTGACGTACGAAGAAGCCGCAACGCTGCCCAATATCGTTATTAAGGGCATTCACTGTCATATCGGCTCGCAGATACTGGACATCAGTGTCTTCGAAGAAGCAACCGAAAAGATGATGCGGCTCGTTACAGACCTTTACGAGCGCGGTATCGGACTTGAATTCGTTGACCTCGGCGGCGGACTCGGCATATCCTACGAAAAAGCGAAAGAGAAAGCTTCAACGCCACACGACCTCGCTGCGATGATTCTGCCCACGTTCAAAGCAAAAACTCAGGCGCTGGGCATTACCCCCCGGTTAATCTTGGAGCCCGGCAGGTCGATCGTCGGCCCTGCCTCGATTCTGGTGACTCGGGTCAATACCGTTAAGGACGCCTACAAACATTTCGTGGCGATCGATGCGGGCTTCAACCTCTTTGTGCGGCCCGCGATGTACGATGCGTATCACGAGGTCGTGGTTGCGAACAGGCTCAACGAGCACGCTTCGGTGTTATCTACGGTCGTGGGGTCGATATGTGAGTCTGGGGATATAATCGCGAAGGATCGGATGCTACCCCCCGTGAAGAGAGGTGATTTGGTTGCGATATTAGACGCGGGTGCGTACGGGTTCTCGATGAGCTCGCAGTACAATGTACGTCCACGATGTGCGGAAGTCTTAGTGCGTGATGGTGCAGTGGACTTGATAAGGACTAAAGAAAGCATTGATGATGTGATAAGAAACCAGGTGATTCCGCAGCGGTTGCGGTGAAAAACAAGCAGGTTTGAAGGAGGTGGACAAAGATGTATAAATACACCATTATTATTGAAAAAGCGGATGATAATTACTCGGCTTACTGCCCGGACCTCCCAGGCTGTATTGCCACTGGTTGTACAGAAGAGGAGACGGTTCAGAGGATGAAAGAGGCTATTGAATTCCACATAGAAGGGTTGCGGGAAGGTAAAACGTCTATTCCTGCGCCCTCGACTAAAGCGGTATCCGTTGAAGTTGAAGTGACTGTCTAAATAAATAAACAAGAAGAGGACTTTGATTAACATCAGGTTTTAAGAGCCTTCAAAAACGTTCTGCCCTTAGTGCTGTTGTTAACGCGTCTTTTCGGCTTTTTAGCCGTCTAATAGGCTAAATCACCTTCTTTTCCCGCTTTTTGTCGATAGCTCATTCACGCTCGGCTAGACCACTCCATGCTTTCTGAGCGTGTGTAACTGGTAGAGGTTGAATCCAAAAGCGGTAAAGAGCATCTTAACGTGCACTCGTGGTACTGTGGTAACCAGGACGTGTCCGGCGTTGAATACCCTCTTTATCACGGCATAGTGCCGTTCGCCGGGCGCTCTCTTCTTGCTGATTCTCAAATTCCGCAATCTATCCATAATGCCCAGCGGATGATCGCGAGCGCCTCGTTTCATCGTTGCTGAGTACCCTTTGGGCGCTACGCCCTGATAACCCCAATCTCGATACACGACTTCGTCTTCGTCAGAGAGGTCTACCTGGCTGTCGTGAACCGACGCGGGGGTTGTTTCGAGTGTCCGTATGAGGCAAAGGTCGGTATCCAGTTTACTGTGGAGCTTAAAGCCAAAGTAGGACGTGTTGCCCTTCTTTGCCCACGCGCCATCCTTGCTTCGTCTCGTCTCCGCATCCTCTCCGCGTGGCGCATCAGCCTTCGCATGACCTGGATCAGCGGTAATAAACGTCGCATCCTGGACGACTCCTTGCCGTACCTTCAGACCCAGCGCATCAAGTTGTCGCTGAAGCTCTGCCCAGATCGCTCGGTCTTTTCCCGTCTTCGCCAACCGCTCTGCTCTCTGAAATACCAGACGGTCGTAAAATCAGGGATATCCTTTGGGAATCCGAGAAACTTCATTTCATGAACGAGAGCTTATCCGCAGCCTGCTTCTCGAGTTCGGGATCGGAGAGCTAGCCCGTGCCACTGCTGGATAACGCACGAGCAGCTTAACCATTACCACCTCATCTCATCGATGTTCGGTCTGCCGCCTCGCTCACTCCGGTTATCGAACATGTCGCCACTATCGGGCGGAACGCTTCCCAGTCTACCATCGATCCTATCTCTGCCAGCCTATCACCAAGCCGCTCCCCCCAACCGCTTGTATGCCTCATTCAAACCAAAATCAACAAACTTTTTCATGATATATGGCTATATGCGGTAGTGTATATAAAATAGATAGACACCGTCAGTGAGGGTTTTCCAAAGTCCTCAAGAAGACTTGGTAGGTAGATTGTATTAATCACCGTGTAACGATCGTCGGCGATGGTGTGTTAAAGTTCCACTTGTTTCTCTTCATACATTTAGAGGCAGTAATTTCATATAACGGTTATTATCCCCCAATATCTAAGCGATAATAACTCCCCAGACATTGAACTTTTTCAATGTTTTTATATACCCTACTTACCGCTTCTTGCTTATTTTTAGCAATAGATGCCACTTCCGCAATTCGATGACCGCAGGTATATAATCCATTGTCTGTTTTATCTACCTCATTCCACAACAAATCGCAATCCAAAGTGGCAGTAAGTGAAACAGGTAATTTGGGTGGTTTTACTGACAATTGATATGGATACCCATAACCTGCAAGTGTAAGCGAACAACCCCATTTTTTGGAGTGATCCCACGATGGATTGATTTTTCTGCCCGTTGCAACAGCAATGATAACCTCTGCTGGATTTTTAAGCATTTGTAAAATAAATGCATTGATCGTTACGCCGATTCGCACATTGTATTCAATTACATGCCATCTTTTGTTTTTTTTAACCGCGCTTACAGATAGTATTCCGCAAAAATTTGTTTTTTCTAGCCACGGCTGAAGCGGCAATATGAATTCGCGCAGCAAGCCATATTTATCATTTAGATCTTGTTCCACCAGACTGCCTAGTGGTGCACCAGCAATAGGGCCCATATTTCCTGTAAATGCGCGTTTGTATTCCCAGTGCGTCATAATGCTTTGAATATTTCCATTGCTAACAAAAGCAAAATGGGCAATCTCATCTGTACCAAGATATTCTTGTAAAAATACTCCTTCCGAAAAATCAACCACATTCAACCACTCATGAGTATCCTCCACTGATTTACAAACAATGGCCTGAATCGGACTTTTAGGAGAGCAAAGGGGGTTTTTGATTACATATGGTCGCGGATCATTCTTAAGAATTTCTAAAGCATCCAATTTATTTTTTGCTAAATAAGTACGAGGATAAGCAATGTTAAATTCTTCGCATAACGCACGGGCAAAATCACGATTACGTTCAATTTTTATTGCTTCTCCAAAAGGGGAAAAAATAGGTGTTTTTAGCTCTCTCGCCCACGGTTCATTATGCCAATCAATGGACATGGGAATTATTACATCGGGTTCCCATTTTCGAATAATGGGAATAGGTGAAGGATAATTTCTTTGTATCCACGTTTTTCCAACTAAAGATGCTCCAAAATTACCATTATCGCGGGTAAGATAACAGCTTACTTCTGCTCCGTTATCACGAAGGATTTGCATGGTGGAATGTGCAAACGCACCATTACCGAAAAGCATAATTCGTGGTTTCACATTAGAAGATTAAATTATCCCTTGATAAATCCCATCAACAAAAAATCGGAATTCAAAAAAAAATGTAGTTTACATAACATCAGTATAGCCAAACTTGAGTTCGTATATACTCCCGATTTGGAGTGATAGCCAAAGTTTATTTCGGATATTCCCCCCGCCCTGTGGCGGAAGTTCAACCATTTCTATCCATCACCCCGCCCGTTAATAGGGTATTTATCTAAAGGACTCATTATTCTACTCAAACTTCCGATTATTTTTTCATATCATTTCCTAATAGTATCCACAGGACTTTAAAACTAAACCCCCGACACCAACGTAGCCACCCCTACCGCGCCCGCATACTGCGAATCCCGGGATATCATCGCGAAGGATCGGATGCTGCCCGACGTGAAACGCGGGGACTACATCGCGATACTGGATACCGGTGCCTACGGGTTCTCCAGGAGTTCGCAGTACAATGGCCGACCGCGCTGTGCGGAAGTACTGGTTAAGGACGGCGCGGTCGAGTTAATCAGGGAAAAAGAGAGGATAGAGGATATCCTAAGGCATCAGGTGATGCCGGAAAGGCTGGGCTGAAGTGAAATTTTATATTCTATAACGATAATAATGAAAGTAAGGGACGTGATAAAGCTCTTAGAAACGGATGGGTGGTATTTAGCGAGAACCAAAGGCAGTCATAGACAATATAAGCATCCGTATAAGGGGGGAGTTGTTACGATTTCTGGACATCTAAATGATAACATTGCTAAAGGGACGTTTAATAGTATTTTGAAACAAGCAGGTTTGAAGGAGGTGGACAAAGATGTATAAATACACCATTATTATTGAAAAAGCGGAGGATAATTACTCGGCGTACTGCCCAGACCTCCCAGGCTGTATTGCCACTGGTTGTACAGAAGAGGAGACGGTTCAGAGGATGAAAGAGGCTATTGAATTCCACATAGAAGGGTTGCGGGAAGGTAAAACGTCTATTCCTGCGCCCTCAACTAAAGCGGTGTTCGTTGAAGTGACGGTCTAAGCAAGATGACTCTGTGGATGGAGGATTTTAATCACCGTAACCGTTTTAGAGCACTAGTGTCGCAACAATTTAATTCTTAGGTGTAATACTTGGACAACTTCTTATCAGCCTTATCCCTCGTAAACTTCCAGTTGATCCTCTTTTTCTGTTCGTTTCTTCTCTTTGTCCATGCAGCTACCT
>Ga0307378_10005603_pt1 | contig 17440 bp, 10 predicted proteins | sample UN1MG_FD_202238 | JGI IMG/M metagenome (GOLD analysis project Ga0307378, IMG submission 202238) | Soil microbial communities from Risofladan, Vaasa, Finland - UN-1 | ecosystem: Environmental > Terrestrial > Soil > Coastal area > Acid sulfate soil | place: Finland: Risofladan, Vaasa | collected... | reverse complement strand
TTCGCTTGTCGTTGTAGGCATCCAGGATGAGCGTGATCGAATCGTTGTTTTCGAACTCGTTGCGGGGCGTAAGCTCCGCCCAGATTTTGTCCGGCTGGGCGTCCGTCATCAGGAAAGCAAAATAGACGTAGTCCTGGTCGTAAGCGGCCCAAACGAAGGTTTCCTCGGAAGCCTTCGTCCCGTTGACCGGGTCGTACTGGAAAAAGCCGGAGACAGGCTCCCGGCCGCGCCAGCAGGCGTCGTCCACGAGGCCGTCAATCCGGGGCGGCGTCTCGATACGGCTGATCGTCAGCGTCTTGGTCAGTTCTTGGCCGAAGGACGAGGGAGCAAGAACGGCGACGAGTGCAAGAACGCCCATCCAGGCGAGAGGGCGGTGCCGGAATCGCGGCCTCTTCCACACTCTTAGAAAAAAATCCATCGCTCTTTTAGACGCGCCGGGGCGGATTTTCTTCCCGGAAGCTCAATACTATACTCCATTGCCCGAGAAAATTCTGTTCCCGGCCGATGATCAATCTCAGGCTTGTTGGCGTCGATCAAGAGGATCTCATCGCTTCGCTTGACAGCGCGGTCGCTATTTCCACATACTCAAGGCGGTGAAGAAACGCTCCCGCAGCCTGGTCGTCGCCCTATTTTTCATCCTGTCTTTCGGCATCGCTCTTTTCCTCGATATCTACATCCAGAGCTTCCAATTCACTATACTCGATCATTCTTACAGGCCGGGCATGATGATTATCCTCCTCTGGACCGCAGCTCTTGGGTTTGTTTATCTGCTCTGCACCCTGCTGACCCGCTGGGAAGCGTCCTATTTCGGCGCCGACCCGGAGTTCTGGCGGCGGCGCGGCGTCCTGTCCTCCCTGCCTCTCAGCCTCTTCCTTCTCAGCCCCTGGCTCCTCCGGTTTTACACGACGAGCGGCGACCTCCGGACCCGGCTTCGTATCCTGGCCGTCTTGGCCGTCCTGGGAGCGCTTTTCCTCCATCTTTCCTGGTTTGCCCGTTTCCTGGTCAAACGGGGGTCCTGGTTCGACCGGGCCATCTCCAGGTTCTGTTCCATGTCCCTCCGCCGTCGGCTCCTGGTTCTCTTCCTCATCTCCTTTTTCATCTACCAGGCGGCGGGCTTCATCCTCGTCTGGGAAGGGACCTCGTTCTCCGGCGATGAGCCCTTTTACCTTCTCACGGCCCACAGCCTTCTCCGGGACGGCGATATCAACGTGGCCAACAACTATGCCCGGCAGGACTACTTCCACTTTTATTCGAAAAAGGACCACCCCCGGTTGAGGCTGAGTATCTACGGCCGCCAGGGCAAAAAAGGCGAGGGCACCATCTATCCCATCAACCTGCCCGGGATTTCTGTCCTGATGCTCCCCTTCTATTGGTTGAGCCAGCTCTTTTCCGGCAAGTGGCTCACTTTCTTCCTGAAAACGAACCTGTCTCTCTGGGCGTCGCTCCTGGGACTTCAGGTCTATCTCTATGCCCGCGAGATCTGGGAAAGAGGGCGACTTTCCCTGGGCTTGTGGACGCTTTTCTCTTTCAGCGCTCCTATCCTTTTCTACGCCGTCCATCTCTACCCTGAAATCCCCATCGCCTTCTTCTGCTTTTACATCTTCCGGAAAGTCAGCCGCCGAACGCCCCTTCCGTCCCTCCAGCTCGTCCTCTGCGGATTTCTCCTCGGTCTCTTCCCCTGGTTCGGCCTGAAGTACAGCTTCATTTTCTACCCGCTCTTCCTGGTCTCCCTATATTTCCTGCTCAAAGAGCAAAAGGCCAGGTTCAGGGCCCTGGCCTTCGCCGTCTTTCCCGTCCTTTCCATGGCCCTTTTCTATCTGTTTGTCTATTCTCTCTATGGGACCTTCTCGCCGATCGCCGTCTACGAAGGGGTGATGTCTCCAGGACAAACGGAGGCCTTCAAACAACTTCTCCTGGGCATCCCCCTCCGCGCCCGGATCGACACCTTCCTGGACTACTTCCTCGATCAGCGGGACGGGTTGCTTCTCTACTCTCCCCTGTATTTCTTCGCGCTCCTCGGGTTCGTGGAGATTTACCGCCGGAAAAAAAGGGACTTCTGGAGCCTGCTCTTCATCGGGCTTCCCTTCCTTCTCAACTACGCGCTCTTCACCCACCGCCAGGGCGCCTCCCCGCAGGGCCGGGTGTTGACTCCCCTCTCCTGGATCCTGATCATCGCCGTCGGGTATTTCCTGGTCCACAACCGCCGGAGGATTTTCTCTTTCTTCTTCGGCGCGGCCGCCGCCGCCGGCTTCATCATCGCCGGGATCCTGCTCGCCCATCCCTCTTTTCTCTCCCAGCCGACCACCCATGAATTCACCTCCCGGCCGGGCGAGTTTTTTGCCTATCTCGGCAACCTGCATGTCTTCATTCCGCCCTATCTGCCCTCGTTCATCAAGGTCGATAACAGCCGTTATCTCCCCAATTACCTCTGGCTGGCCGCGATCATCGTTTTTTTCCTGGCCTATGTTTTCTCCAGGAAAAAACGGCCTCCCGGCCGGGCCGTCCCTTCTCTTTTCGTCTCAGTTGCGCTCGCCGCCGGCTTTTTCCTCTGGGTGCTTTTCCCCCGCAGCCCGCGCTATCCCGTCAAGACCATCGAGTACTCACCCCAGAGCGCGCTCGGATTTTACACTTTTCCGATGGGAAGAGGGGTCATTGCCAAAGAAAGCGGCGACTTCTATCTCCACCTCGAGAAACCTTACAGGCTTCTGTTCGCCTCCCGGAGAAAACTGGAGGCGGTCAAGCTCCGCTTCGGGTCCAAGGCGGGGGAATATGACCTGGAGATGCGGCAATTCGACCTTCCGCTCTGGAAAGGGAGTGCGGCTTTCGAGGTCCGGGAGATCGTCTTCCGGCCGGCCGCGGCCTACGAGCTCAGAAATCTCAAACTCTACGAGATCGACCTCCGCCTCGTCCACCGCTCGGCCGAATCGATGCTCCTCGACCCCTTCCTTTTCCAGGTCCTCCCGTGGCGAGACTGAAGCGCGGATAGGCGTCGAGGTCGAGCGAGAGAGGCGGCTTTTTCCTCCCCTTCATTTTCTCAGCGGCCAGGGCCGCTACCATGGCGGCGTTGTCGGTGCAGAGCTGCGGCGACGGGATGAAGGCGCCCAGTCCGGACGCCCGGGCCAGCTCTCCGAAATCCGCCCGCAGCCTTTTATTGCGGGCTACCCCCCCGCAGAGGATGAGGGAAGCGGGCCGGAGCTTTTCGATCGCCCTGGCGACATTCTCCAGGAGAGCCCGGACGACGGAAGCCTCGAAGCTCGCCAGGAAGTCGGGAAGAAGGGCATGGCAACCCGACATCTTCGTCTCGCCGATCCATCTCAGGGCGGCCGTCTTCAGGCCGCTGAAACTGAAGTCCAGGCTCCGGTCCTTCATCCGCGGCAGGGCAAAGGCGAACCTCTCCGGATCCCCGCCGGCCGACAGCTGTTCGATCACCGGGCCCCCCGGGTAGCCCAGGTCGAGGAACTTGGCGATCTTGTCCAGCGCCTCACCGGCCGCGTCATCCCTGGTCCTGCCGAGGAGCCTGAAGTGAAGTCTCTTTTTCAGATGGAACAGCGACGTATGACCGCCGGAAACGAGGAGAGCGAGGGCGGGGAAGGGGATCTCGGGGCTTTCCATGAAGGCGGACTCCATATGGGCTTCGAGATGGTCGATGCCCAGGAGGGGCTTCCGATGGTAGTAGGCCAGACCCTTGGCGAAGGAGAGGCCGACGAGGAGGGACCCGATGAGGCCGGGCCCTTGGGTGACGGCAAAGACGTCGATGTCCGCGGTCGTCAGAGAGGCCCGTCTCAGGCTCTCGGCCACGATATAGCCGATCGACCGGAGATGCTGGCGTGAGGCCAGCTCGGGGACGACTCCGCCGTAGGGCGCGTGAACTTCGTCCTGGGAGAGGACGACGCTGCTTAAGACCCGGCGCTCGGCCGTGATGACGGCCGCGGCCGTCTCATCGCAGGACGTCTCGATCGCCAGAATATTCATGTTTTATCTTTCCATGCTTTTAGGCTCTTGCCGTAGGGCGGACGGGCGATCCCCTTTTCGCTGATGATAGCGGTGACGAGTCTCGCCGGGACGACATCGAAGGCCGGGTTGCGGACCGGGATGTGCGGGAGCGTGATAGCGCAGCCTCCCGCCCGGCGCACTTCATCACCCGGCCGCTCCTCGATCGGGATCTCGGCGCCGGTGCGCAGGCCAAAATCGAAGGTGTTGAGCGGCGCCGCTACGTAGAAAGGAATGCCATGATACTTGGCCAGAATCGCCAGGGAATACGTCCCGATCTTGTTGGCGGCGTCGCCGTTCCGGGCGATCCGGTCGGCCCCGGTGATGACGCGGCGGATCTCGCCCCCCTTCATCAGCCAGCCGGCCATGTTATCGGTGATCAGGGTGATCGGAATCCCGAGCCTATCGAGCTCCCAGGCGGTCAGGCGGGCTCCCTGGAGGCACGGCCGGGTCTCATCCACAAAGACATGGATCTTCTTGCCCTCTTCGAAGGCCGCCCGGATGACCCCGATCGCCGTCCCGTAGCCGGCCGTGGCCAGGCCCCCGGCGTTGCAGTGGGTCAGGACGGAATCTCCGTCTTCGATCAGGTCCTTCCCGAAAGAGCCGATTTGCTTGTTGGTCTCCAGGTCTTCCGCTTCGATGGCCTGGGCCTCCCGGAGCAACCGCAACCCGAGCGCGCCGCAGGGAAGAAGCTTGTTCTCCTGATGAACACGTTTCATCCTCTCCAGCGCCCAGAACAGGTTCCGGGCCGTCGGCCGCGTCCTGGAGAGCCTCTGGACGACCCGGTCGAACTCCCGCTCGAGGTCCTCGGTCGGCACCGCGTTCATAACGCCCAACGCGACTCCATAGGCGGCCGCAATCCCGATGGCCGGGGCGCCGCGGATGACCATCGTTTCGATGGCCCGGGAGACTTCCTCCTCATCCCGACATTCGACGTAGCTTTCCTCGAGCGGCAGCTTCCGCTGGTCGATCATGATCACTTTGCCGTCTTTCCAGGCGATCGTCGGCCGCATTGAATTCCTCACAATTCAAAGGATTTTGTGCTTTCTCATTTTAGCCAACCTGCGCGGACGGCCTGTCCGGCCGGAGCGCCAGGATGACCTTAATCATGGGGCAGATTGTATAAGAACTCGGTGAGAAGATAAAGAGCGGGCCGTCCAGTCGTCTTGACTTTTGGGCCCGGGTGAAGTACTTTTTATCTATCCAATCGATCATTATCGAGCCGTAGAGGATATCGCCCCAAAGGAGGCCAAGATGTTTTTGTTTGGACCGATCGGACCGACCGAGCTCCTGCTCATCCTGCTCATCATCGTCATTATCTTCGGCGCCCGCCGCCTGCCCGAACTCGGGAAAGGCCTTGGCGAAGGCATCCGGAACTTCAAAAAAGGGTTCAGCAGCAAGGAATCCGAAAACAACAAACCTGACTCTGAAAAGACCAGCCCTCCCGACAAAAAATAATGCGCCGGACGCTGGAAAAGCTCGCCCAGGAGCGCCGGGATAAAGAGCAAGAACTTTCGCACCGGCTCGCCGAAATAAAACAAAAGGGTCCGGCTGAAAGGACTCCCCAGAGCGTTTCCGCCCTGGAGAAGATCCTGTCCCGGCTCAAGGATACCCTCAAAAAGGAGCAGGAAAAGGCCGGGCTCAAGAAGCCGCTTCTGGCCCGACGGGCAAAACCCTCTGTCGAGGAGGCCACCGGCTCCCCCTTCCATGAACAGGTCTTCCTCCTGCTCAGGGAACATCAGAACCTGCTCCTCCAAAACCTTGAACTGACCGGCGAGCTTTACGCCGGTCTGACGGATCTCATCGGCCTTCAGGGCGCCCTGACCGACGCCAAAGACAAGGAATGGGACGCCCTGGGGAGCAACCACGTCGGCCTGATCTTCAAGAGCCTGGAATGGCGAGTCGACAAGCTCTCGGCGGAATATGAGGACGCGAAACTCCTGATGAAAAAGTTCATCCTGCTGCGGGAAAAACTGGATCGCCTCCTGGCCGTCCTGGAAGAGAAGAAAGCGCCGCAGCCGGAAGAGGTTCGAGCGCTCCTCACCCCTCTTGAGGATTGGAGGTACGCCGGGTTTGAGAACCGCTTCCGCGGAGGACCCGAAGACGTCAAAAAGCAGCTCCGTAAATATCTTCCCTATTTCTCCAAAAACGGCCCGGTCCTTGACCTGGGCTGCGGCCGGGGAGAGTTCCTCGAGCTCCTGCGCGAGAACGGGATCGAAGCGGCCGGAGTGGACATCAACGGCCAGATGGTCGATATCTGCCTGGACAAAGGGCTGCTCTGCCAGAAAGGCGACATCCTGGAGAAGCTGGCCGCCCGGCCGGACGGCTCGCTCGGCGGCGTCTTTTCCTCCCAGGTGATCGAGCACCTTCCGCCCGCCTACCTCAAGAAGCTGATTGAGCTCAGCCTCCACAAGCTCTGCGGCGGGGGCACGCTCATTCTCGAGACCGTCAACCCGCTCTCGGTCTTCGCCCTCGTCCAGGTCTACTATCTCGACCCCTCCCACCGCAATCCCGTCCATCCGCAGGCCTTGAAATTCATGCTGGAAACAGCCGGGTTCGAAGGCGTGGAGATCACCACCTCTTCCCCGCTCGAGAGCGAGAGGCTCCAGCCCCTTCCCGGGGCCGACGAGCCCACCTCCATCCTGAACCGGAACATCGACAGCCTCAACGACCTCCTCTTCGCACCCGTCAATTACGCCGCCGTCGCCAGGAAAAAATAGCCATGCCCCTGTTCGCCGGGTTCGACCTCGGGGGGACTCAGCTCAAGTACGGGCTTCTCGACGAGCGCCTCAACCCGGCCTTCAAGGACAGGGCGCCCTCCCCGCCCACCATGGGAAAGTTGATAGCGCTATTCCGCGATCTCTGGGAAGAGCTGAAGAAAAAAGAAAGGAGAACCATCCGGGCGGTGGGATTCGGCTTCCCGGGTATTTTCAGCCTCAGGGAGCAGAAGTTCATTCAATCGCCGAACTACCCGAGCCTCGACGGTTCCCTCCTCCGCCCGGCCATGGCCCGCTTCGTCGAGGTCCCCTTCTGGATCGACAACGAGGCCAATCTCGCCGCCTACGGCGAATATCGCTGCGGAGCAGGCAAGGGTGTCCGCCATCTGATGCTTATCACTCTAGGAACAGGAGTCGGCTCGGGGATCATCATCGACGAAAAGATCCTTCGCGGCAGCTGCGGTTACGCCGCCGAAATGGGGCACATGACCGTCCATCCGGACGGCGAACGCTGCCGCTGCGGGTCGCACGGTTGCCTGGAGACAGAGGCCTCGGCCGGCGCGATCATCAGAAACTACCGGAGGCTCACCCGTTCCCCTGAATCCCTGACGGCGGAAGATATCGCCGCCCGGGCCAGAAAGGGAGATGCGGCCGCCCGCCGAAGCTTCGAACGGGCGGGCTTTTACCTGGGCATCGGCCTGGGCATCGCCCTCAACATGTTCAACCCGGAAAAGATCCTGCTCGGGGGCGGCGTCATGGACAGCGACGACCTGATCCTTCCCCCGGCCATCGCCGAAGCCGGCCGGCGGGCCTACAGGGCGTCGTTCGCCTGCTCGACGATCGAGAAAGCCGCCCTGGGCAACGACGCCGGATTCATCGGCGCCGCCGCCTGGGCCAGAGACATGTTCGCCCGTAATAGGGGACGCTCCCCAAGGGGACACCCTTTACACCAACCTGGCTTCGCCATTGTGGGTTCAAAGGGTGTCCCCTTGGGGAGCGTCCCCCGTCCTGAAGTTGACGATATGGCAGGAGAATTGCATAATAAGCGTTAGACCAATGAGCACTAGATCACCCTCCAAGGAAAGGACCATGACATCCCATCCCCTGAGATTATTCCTGGCCGTGCTCCTCACCGTCGCTCTCGTTTCACCGGCCCTCGCCCAGAGGCAGACGGGAGCGTTCGCCGGCAAGATCATGGATATGGAAGGCCATCCGCTTCCGGGGGCCACGGTGAGCATCACCGGGCCATCGCTGATGGGCATCATCAATTATGTGACCTCGGACACCGGCCTCTTCCGGTTCGCCGCTCTGTTGCCCGGGGAGTACGACCTGCGAGCCGAGATGCCCGGGTTCAAGTCCTACATTTTCGAGAAGATCATCGTCGCCGTGGGAAGGACGACCGAGATCCTCGTCCGCCTCGAGGAAGCCGCCACGGAGGAACAGGTCACCTTGACGACCGCCTCCCCGGTCGTCGATGTGGAATCCTCCAAGGTCAGCGTCAACTACAGCGCCCGGTTTCTGGCCAACATCCCGATGAACCGCGACCTCTACGATATCCAGAATTCCATCCCCGGCGCCGTCCCGGAAAGCATGGACGACCGCAGGACCTCATCGATCCTCGGCGGCACGGTCCGCAGCCAGCTCTACGCCCTCGACGGCCTGCCGATGAACGACCCGTCAACGTCCTCCTCCCTGGTCAATATCAACGTCGATATCTATGAAGAAATCGAGTTCGAGGTCGGCGCTCACCCGGCGGAAGTGGGCCAGACCGATTCCACCTACATCAACATCGTTTCCAAGAGCGGCAGCAACGAGTTCGCCGGCGGGCTCACGGCCTATTTCACCGGCGATTCCCTGAGCAGCGATCTGATCCCGAAGCAGGACGCCGCCGCCTACCAGGTGGACCCTCCCGGCAAGTACGCCTCCTACGGAGACATTTCGGCCAACATCGGCGGGCCGATCCTGCCGGACCGGGCCTGGTTCTACCTGAACGGCCGCTGGAACGGCTGGAGACAGACCACCTCCGCCAGCCCGGAAGCCCGGATAGCCAACCTGGGTTTCCGGGGCCCCGAATATGCCCATTACGACTATGAACAGGACGAATGGTTCGGGTTCGCCAAGTTCACGATCCAGTTCGGCAAAGATATCCGTTACATGGGCATGTTCCATTTTAACAACATCTACCAGCCCGTTTACCAGAATAGCGGTGGCGCCAACATCGCCCTCCCCAGCACGGAAATCTGGGACCGCGAGAACACCTTCACGACCACCCACCAGATCAATTGGACGAAGGACCAAGACACCTTTTTCGACATCCGCGGAACCTACGTCCAGCGGAACTTCCCGATCCTCTCCCGCACTCAGGACCAGCCGACCTTCTATGACTACCGGCAGGATGTCTTCTGGGGGGCCTCTGCTTATAACGACATCTACAGGCGCAAGAGGATAATGATCTCGGCCTCGGTGACACGCTTCCAGGACAATCTCCTGGGCGCCCGCCACGAGTTCAAGGCCGGGCTGGAGTTCGAACAATCAGAGGAGCACCGGGATTGGTACAGAGGGAATCCCTACTACTCCTACTGGGATGACTACGCGGCCGGAAATCCCTACTACTATTCCACTTCCCTGAAACAGGGACGGCTTCGCATCCATTATTGTCCGCCCGTCGCCGGGGGATGGGATGTTCAGGACCACATCCGCCGTTTCTCCGGTTATATCCAGGACAGCTTGACCGCGGGCCGGTTGTCCTTTAACCTCGGGTTGCGGGTCGATTATGCCTTCCAGTTCGAGCCCCAGCAGGGCCGCCCCGACCTCCGCTATCAGTACGGCCCCGACCAGCTCAACCCGGACATCACGGACGCCAACGCCCTGCTCCTTGCGCTCATTGACCAGTGGCACGACGAGATCGGTCCGGTCTCGCCGTTCGACAGGCTCATCACGCCCTATAAGAAAGTCGTCGATTTCTTCACCCTCTCACCGCGGATCGGGCTCGTCTATGACGTCTTCGGCAATGGCAAGACGGCCTTCAAACTCTCATTCAGCCGCTACTACGAGCCCATTTGGGTCGCCAAATACAACGCCGGCCAGATCTTCAACGCCGGTTCCGTCGACTATTATTGGAACGACCTCAACGGCAACATGCTGATGGACCTTCCGCCGGATGACTCCTACATCATCCAGTCCTATCCCGAACAGGACCCCGAGTTCAATTATTATGTCGATGACCTCAGGGCCCCTCACGTGACCGAATTCCTGGCCGGTATCGAGCAGGAGCTCTTCCGGGATTTCAAACTCGGGCTCCAGTTCATCTGGAAACAGAACCGGGACATCGTCGAGGACACCGATATCAACAACGGCTACGATCCCAACGCCCAAGACGAGCATGGCCTGATCTGGCTTCCTTTCCAATTTGTCGATCCGGGGTACGACGGAGAGTGGGGGACCTCCGACGACCAGACGCTGACCGCTTACGGACTCCGCGCCGACCGGCCGGTCCCCACCTGGATGGGGATAAATCCCCTTGAGGCGGAGAGGAAATATTGGGCCGTAGCGCTGACCCTCGACAAGCGGATGTCCAATAAATGGCAGCTCAAGGGCTCCATCCTCTACAGCTCTTTCAAGGGCAACACCGAAGCGACCTACATCCCCACCGAGGGCAAAAGCCCGATGTTCAACGACCCGAACACGCTTACCAATGCCTACGGTTCGCTCTTTTTCGACCGGCCGCTGCAGATCAAGGTCATGGGGACCTACCTTCTTCCCTACGATTTTGTGATCAGCGCCTACCTCCGGCATTATTCCGGCATCCCCTGGGGACGGACGATCTCCCGCGTCTACTTCCCGGCCGACTTTCCGGACGTCCAGCAGACCTATGTCACCCTGAGCGCAGAGGCCCCCGGATCACAGCGGAGGGTTTCCTACACCAACCTCGACCTGCGGGTGGAAAAAGGGTTCACCATCAAGGGTGGGGGAAAATTCGATCTTTTCCTCGACATCTTCAATGTCGGCGGACGCAGCGGCGTCATCGTGGACAATGATCCGGCGGCCCGTCTGCGCTTTGACCAGACGCCTCCGGTTTACGAAGTGTCATCGACTTACGGCGACGTCCTGAGTGTTTACGGCGTCCGCTCCTTCCGGATCGGAGTCCGCTGGAGCTTCTGAGCTAGAGACTGAATTCCACGGTCTTGCGGATCTCTTCACCGACCTTCTTGTTCTTGAGCACGATCAAGAGCTTGTTCTTGCCCTGACCGAGCGCCCCCACATCCTTTTCGACCAGGAGAGGGATGCCGATCTGATAGCTGCTCTTGAGTTTCTGTTTCAGCTCTTCCGACGTCAGGCTGAGCTCGTAGCTTTCGGTATGTTCCCACCGGAGAATGCCTTGACTATCCTTCAGAGACAACTGAACCTCGAAAGTGGTCATGAATTTCCCCCCTTCCAGGGTCAGCCAGATCGCCGAGTAGGGTATCGAGATCTCCACCAAGACATCCAGTCTCGTCCCTTCCGATTTTTCCCTCTTGAGGAGGACATCGAAATCATAAAGGGCCTTCTCCGCCGCCGGGAAAAGGGGTTTGGGCGCCGATTCCCTGGCCAGGCTCAAGTCGGCGATCGGGCTCAGGTCCAAAGTCGCCAGCCTGAAGGTCCTGCTGCAGGACCGGTCAAGGAAGACGACCGGGAAATCCCGGTAATACCAGACTTCTTGGCAGCGACCGTTAGGATCAGCGGCGGAAGTGGTCGCCGTGCGCTGGTCCGGAGGGCCGAAGAGGACATAGATCCTGCCTCTGTCGGTGAGCCAGCCGGCCCGGCCTTCCCCGAAAAAAAGGCGATCGGCCTGGGAGACGCGCCCGAGATATTCGTCTTTGAACTCGTTCTCCTCGGTGGAAGGATCGGGATCACGGCGCTTCCAGAACCTTGAGATGAACTCCGGCCTCTCGGAGTCCGGAAGCGCCAGGAACTCTTTCCGCTCAGCCGAGGTGATGATGTAGCTGACCTGGGAGAGGAATTCTTCGTCCTCGGGCTTGGGTTCCTGGGCGCCGGAAGCGCTTCCCCAGGCTACGCCTATCAGCATAACCGCAAGAGCCAACGGGGATGTCGATATTCTTGGTTTCATTTCCTTCCTTTCAGGGCCGCCTCACCCTCCCGGACCTGGGGATTCCCCGAGCAAGTTGACGCTTTTTTAAAGATATCACATTCCTTCCTAAATTCAAGAACAACCCGAGGATAACATTTAGGGGACGTTCCCCTAATTTTTTTGGGAGGAGGGGATGGTCCATAGGCTTGGACCATCCCCCTCAAATGCGGAAGGAGGGATTCGAACCCTCACGGCCTTGCGGCCATAAACTCCTGAGGCTTACGCGTCTGCCGATTCCGCCACTTCCGCATAAGCGCCCCATATTATAGCCGCCCCGGATAAAAACGTAAAGCCTCTACGCGGGCGGGAATATCAATCTTTGCCACCCTTGCTTTCCTATAGAATCAAGACAGGCAAAAGTATAGCCCGTATCTCCGGGTTAATATTCCGGAGACACCTCCAAGAATTTGCTCTCATTCTATTAATCCCCCTTACCCCTTAGAGAATTAAGGGGGAGACAGGTTGGTGTCTCCGGAACGGTCGTAGCGGACATCCCTTATTTTGCCAGGGCGAGGGCTTGGATGAGGAAGTCCATCGACGACTGAGCGGGCGTCGCGAGGCGTCGCAGACGCCGTGGCGATCCGACGAAGTCGTCGCGAGACATCCAAGATGTCGTGGCGATCTCACCCTAGGATGATGAGATCCCTCGCCATGCTCGGGACGGCCCAAGGGGCCGGATTGCAGAGCCTATTCCGAGCGAAGCGAGGAATCTCCGGGTTTGCTTCGGCTTCGCCTCGCAACCACTTCGTTCCTCGCAACGACATTTCCGCGCTGGGAGAAAACGGGCGCGGTTTCGAAGCCACTGGTTCCGAGCCCACCTACTTGACAAACGGAGCTTCTGCTCTTATTTATTAAGGTGCGTGGCTATCACGACCAAGGTTTTCAACCGGGGGCAAGGAAAAGGGAACCCCGCTAGCCGAAAAGTGACCATAAAATTCTGCCTCTTCGATCCTCACGTCAATAATAAACCACCAAGGAGGTTGAATGAAACTCACTTCCCGAACCCAAATCCAGGCCCTTGCCGGGTTCAAGAGCGACAGCCTCTGGGCCATCTCTTTCTATCTGGACACAGACAAGAGCCGGCAGACCAAAAAAAAGATCGCCGTCGCCTTCAAGAACCTCCTCAGCGAAGGCCGGGCGCGGCTCGATTCGATGGACCTGAGCAAGGCCAGGAAGGGCTCGCTCCACCAGGACCTGGAAAAGATCGCCCGCTTCGGAACGCAAAAGCTCCCTTCCTTCAACGGAACCGGGCTGGCCATCTTCACCTGCTATGGCGCGAAATTTTGGCAGGACCTGGCGCTTCCCCGTCCTCCCCGGAACCATCTCTTCTTCGACCGGAACTTCCACATCCGGCCGCTCCTGGCGATCCGGGACGAGTATCACCGCATCTGCGTCCTTCTCCTCGGCCGTCAGGAAGCACGCTGGTACGAGATCTTCTTGGGGGAGATCGAGCTCATCGACGGCTTCCAGAGCGATGTCCCCAGCCGCGTGCGCGAGGGCGGCTGGAAGGGTTATGAATCGAAGCGCATCGAACGGCATATCGACGCCCACCTCCACGACCATTTCAAGAAGGCCGCCCGGAAGACCTTTGAACTATTCAAGAAAAACCAGTTCGAATGGCTCTTCCTCGGCTGCAAGGAAGAATACCGCTCGGATTTCGAGCCGTTGCTCCATCCCTACCTCAAAGAACGGCTGAAGGGATGGTTGAAGACCAACGCCAGCGACACCGAGGACAAGATCCTCAAGCAGGCGCTGGAGATCGAGAAAACACTCAAGGTGGAGGAAGAGGCCGATCTCGCCCGAACGCTAGTTTCGGAGCTCGAAAAAGGCGGTCGGGCCGTCTCCGGCATGAAGGACGTCCTCGGCAAGCTGAACGCCGCCGAAGTCCACACACTGGTCCTGACCCGGAATTTCGCCAGGGAAGGGAAGATCTGCCCGAAGTGCCACTTCCTTTACCTGGAAGCCCTCCGCTGCCCTGTCTGCCAGGTCAAGACCGAGAAGGTCCAGGATATCGTCCACGAGAGCGTCCACGCGGCCATGGACAAGAAGGTCCGGGTGCGGTATGTGACCCTGCCCTCGAAGCTCGACCGCTATGGAAAGATCGGCGCCTTTCTCAGGTACTAATCGGCCTTCACCTTCTTGAAGGACATCCTTTCGAACAGACTGTAGACGACGGGGATGATGAACAGCGTCAGGAAGGTGGTGGCCATCAGCCCGCCGAGGACGGTTATGGCCATCGGCGCCCGGAATTCCGAACCCTCCGACCGGCTGAGGGCCATGGGCAGCATGCCGAGGATCGTAGTGAATGCGGTCAAGAGAACGGCGCGCATCCGGGTGACCGCGCCCGTGATGATGGCCTCCCGCTTGTCCAGGCCGCCGCGCCAGAGCTGATTGATGTAATCGATCATGACGATGCCGTTGTTGACGGCGACGCCGGCCAGGAGGATGAACCCGATGAGCACCGGAAGGCTGATCGCTTTCCCGGCGACCAGGAGGCCGATGACGACGCCGATCAGACCGAGCGGAATCGCGAACATGATGACGAAGGGGTGCCGGAACGACTCGAACTGCGAGGCCATGACCATGTAGACAAGCAGGGAGGCCAGCAGGAAGGCGGCGGCCAGGGTTTTGAATGCATCCGTCATCTGCTCATAGGAGCCGCCGAACTCCAGGAAATAGCCTGCCGGCATCTGCTTTTCGATGGGTCCCAGCCGTCCCCGGATATCCCTGACAACGCTTCCCAGGTCGCGCCCGACGATGTTGGCCGTGACGGTCACGCGGCGAGCCTGGTTTTCGCGGGTGATCTGGATGGGTCCTTCGCCCTTCTCGATCGTCGCCACCTGCCCGACGTAGACCACTTTGTTCAGGGGAGTCACGATCGGGATATTCTCGATCTCCTTGATATTGTCCCTGAACTTCTCCTGGAAGCGGACTCGGAGGTCGATCTCTTCGCTCTCCTCACGGTACCGGGTGGCGACCCGGCCCAGGGTCGCCGTCTGGACGGTGTTGGCGATCTGGCTGACCATCAAACCGAGCTTGGCCGCCCGCTGCCGGTCCACATAGATCTGATACTCGGGCTTCCCTTGACTCAGCGAATGGGTCAGGTCCCGGAGCCCCGGTATATCCTGGATCCGATTGACGATGCTGTCGGCGATCTCCTTGAGCCTGTCGAGGTCTTTTCCGAAGATCTTGATCTCCACCGGGGCGCTGGCCCCGCCGAACATCATCTGGCTCATGTCGACAGCCTCGAACTTGACGTTCTCGAGTTGGGGAAGTTTCCTACGGATCGTTTCGAGGACCTGAACGTCGCTGGACTTCCTCCGGCTCTGCTTGATCAGCCCGACCCAAAGGAGGCCTTCATGAGGTCCGGCATTGCTCATGGCGCTGCCGGCATCGCTGGCGTCCTCTTCGGCCGCCGACCCGGCCTGGGCCGTGATGATGTCGATCTCGGGCTGTTGGGACATGATTTTTTCTACCATAGAAACGACCCGGTTCGTCTCTTCGAGGGCCGTCCCGACCGGCATCTTCACTTTGAGCAGGATCATGTTACGGTCCTGGGCGGGCATGAATTCCGTCCCCAAAAAGGGGACAATGGCCAGGGACAGGACGAAGATGCCGATGGCTCCCAAGATCATCAGGCGGCGGTGATGGAGGGCCCAGGTCAGCCATCTCCGGTAGACCTCGCGCCCTTTCTGGAACTGAGGCTCTTTTCTCTTGCGTGCCGGGAGGGGTGCCGCTCCGTTGGCCGGCCCCTTGCCGAACAGAGTATAGGACAGCAGAGGGACGATCGTCAGGGCGACAAACAACGAAGAGACGAGAGAAAAGGTGATGGCCAGGGCCAGGCCGCGGGTCATCTTTCCGGTGATGCCTTGAGCGAAGATCATCGGCAGGAAGACAACGATGGTCGTCAGGGTGGAGGCCGTGATCGCCATGCCCACTTCCGAAGCGCCCAGGATAGAGGCCGTCTTCCGGTCTTTTCCCTCTTCTCTATGCCGGAACGTGTTCTCGATGACGACGATGGCGTTATCGACCAGCATCCCGACGCCCAGCGTCAGGCCTCCCAGGGTCAGCAGGTTGAGGGTATAACCGGCTGCATAGAAGGCGATGAACGTCGTGATGACGGACAAAGGGATGGCCAGGGCGATGGTCAGGGTGGGGCGCCAGTTGCGGAGGAAGAGAAAGATGATCAGGATGGCCAGGAGGCCGCCCATCCAGGCATTGGCCACCGTCCGGGTGGCGACCATCTGGATCATGTCCGATTGGTCCATGGCCATGAAGAACTGGATGTCCGATGGAAGTGTCTCCCGGATCTCGGCCAACGTCTTTTTGACCTGGGCGCCGGTGGTCGCCGTGTTGGCGCCGGAGCGCTTGCTGACCATCAAGAAGACGCCGGGCTGCTGCTGGATCCGACCGACATAGCGTGATTCCTTCAGGGTGTCCTTGATCTCGGCGATATCGCCGAGATAGATCGGCTCTCCGATCGACGTAGCGCCGATGACGACGGACCGGATGTCGTCGAGGTTCTGGAATTCGCCCATGGTCCGAACGAGCAAGTCCGAGTGCCGCTCGACGAGAAAACCCGCCGGCAGGTTGACGTTTTCGACGGCCAGCGCCCCGATGACCCGGTCCAATGAAAGGTTCAGGCTCTCCAGCGCCGTCTTGTCGATATCGACGAGGATCTCCCGGACCTCGGTCGAAAAGACGCGGGCGGCGGCGACTCCTTCGATCCTCTCCAGCCGGGGAGCGACCTCGTCCTCGATGATCTTCTGCAGCTCCGAGGTCGGGCGGTTGCCGATGACCCCCCAGAACACGACGGGCAGCTGCGCCAGGTTGAATTTGAAGACCAGCGGGTCGGCCGCTTCCTGGGGCAGGAACTGCCGGTACAGGGCGATCTGGTCGCGAACGTCCTGGGCGGCGAAATCCAGGTTGGTGCCCCATTCAAACTCGACAGTGATGGCCGAGACTCCTTCCGAAGTGACCGAAGTCACCTTTTTCACCCGGCTGATCGAGCTGGCGATCTGCTCCAGAGGTTTGGTGACGGCCTTCTCGAGGTCCTCGGAGGAAGCCCCCCGGTAGGTGGTAATGACCGAGACCGTGGGGAACTCGAGGTCGGGGAAAAAATCCAGCCCCAGCCTGGAGAACGAAACGAAGCCCACCACGACCAGGATCATAGCCAGCATGGACGTGGTGACACGCCGGTTGACGGAGAATTCGGGCAGTTTCATTGTTTGACCTCACCGGTGATCTCGATGGGAGCGCCATCCTCCAGGCCGAAATTGCCCTCGGCGATGACCAGGTCTCCTTCCTCAACGCCGTTCAGGATCTCGATCAGGGTCGCGTTCTGGAGCCCGAGCACAACCTCCCGCTTGGCGGCCCGGCCGTCTCGGGCAACAAAAACATGCTTGTTCTCGAGGATGGCCTTCTGGGGGACGACCAGGGCGTTCTCATGAGTTTGGGTCTCGAGGATGATCTCGCCGAACGTGCCCGGCCGGAGGACCAGGTCCGGGTTGTCGACCGCCACCTCGACACCGAAGTTCTTGGTCTGGGGGTCGGCGGCCAGGTTGACCACCTGGACGGTTCCCCTGAATTCTCGTCCGGGGATCGT
>Ga0307378_10005601_pt1 | contig 17443 bp, 34 predicted proteins | sample UN1MG_FD_202238 | JGI IMG/M metagenome (GOLD analysis project Ga0307378, IMG submission 202238) | Soil microbial communities from Risofladan, Vaasa, Finland - UN-1 | ecosystem: Environmental > Terrestrial > Soil > Coastal area > Acid sulfate soil | place: Finland: Risofladan, Vaasa | collected... | reverse complement strand
GGGTGACAACGCCAACCTGGAGATCGAGCTGATCATGCCCATCGCCATGGAGAAAGGTTTGAAGTTCGCCATCCGCGAGGGCGGACGCACCATCGGCGCCGGCAGCGTCACCGACGTCATCGAGTAAAAGGAGCCCCATGTTAACAAAAATAAGAATCAAGTTGAAATCGTTCGACAACCGGGTGCTGGACAAATCGTCCGCGGAGATCGTGGCCAAGGCCAAGCGCACCGGCGCCGTGGTCACGGGCCCCATCCCCCTGCCGACCAAGATCGAGCGTTTCTGCGTCCTGCGCTCGCCGCATGCCGACAAAAAGTCGCGCGAACATTTCGAACGCCGTTCGCACACCCGCCTGATCGAGATCCGCGAGCACAATGACGATACGATTTCCGAACTGAAAAAAATGGATTTGCCTGCCGGAGTTGAGGTTGAGGTGAAATCCAACTAAATAAGAAGGTGAAAAGATGATACAGGGAATAATTGGCAAAAAAATCGGCATGACGCAGATATTTACTGACGACGGCCGGGTGATCCCGGTAACCATGATCCAGGCCGGCCCCTGCCTGGTCGTGCAGAAAAAAAACATCGCCAAGCAGAGAGCGAAAGCCCAATTGGGGTTCGTTGAGCCCAAACCGGTCAAGCATGTGACCAAGCCGCAGAAGGGACATTTTGAAAAAGCCAAGGTGCCGCCCACGCGTCGGCTGCATGAATTTTTAATGGCCGAGGACGAACCCGGCGTCGGCGACACCATCGGTGTGGACATTTTCAGCGAAAACGAGATCGTAAATGTGCGCGGAACGACCAAGGGCAAGGGGTTTCAGGGCGTCGTCCGCCGCTATGGCTATGCCGGTGGCCGCGCTACCCACGGCTCCATGTTCCACCGGCAGATGGGCTCTTCCGGCAGCACTACCTATCCCGGCGAAGTCATCAAGGGCAAGGGCATGCCCGGGCGCATGGGCGGCAAACAAAAAACCGTCATGGGCCTGCAGGTGGTCAAGATCGACAAGGAAAGGAATTTGCTCCTGGTCCGGGGTGCCGTTCCCGGCTTCAACGGGAACTATATCTATGTTCTGAAAAATTCCTTCAAAAGGAGATAAGGCATGGTTAAGGTGAAAGTAAGAAACATTAAGAATAAAGAGGTCAGCGAGCTGGAACTTCCCGAAGCCATCTTCGATTATCCTCTGAAAGAGCATCTTATCTACGAAGCGGTCAAGAATTTCAACGCCAACCAGCGCCAGGGCACGGCTTGCACCAAGACAAGGTCCGAGGTTGCAGGCAGCGGCAAGAAGATGTGGAAGCAGAAAGGCACCGGCCGCGCCCGCACGGGCGGCGTGCGCAGCCCGCTGTGGCGGAAAGGCGGCATCAGCTTCGGGCCCAAGCCCCGCGACTACTCTTATGCCATGCCCAAAAAAGCCCGGCGTAACGCCATCAAATCGGTCCTCTCCGACAAGATCCGCAATGACCGTCTTTTTATCCTCGACGAATTGAAGCTGGATTCAGGCAAAACCAAGGACACGATCAAGGTACTGAGCCGCTTCAGTTTCGACAAGCTGCTGATCATCGACAAGCGCGACAACAACGACCTGATGCTGTCCACGCGCAACATCCCCCACATCAAGGCCATCGACGTGGGTGAAATGAACATTTATGATTCGCTCAAATACAATTACATCATGCTTTCGGTCGACGTGGTGAAGAAGCTGATGGAGGTGCTCAAATGAAGCTGGAATATGCGGAAATGATCCTGGCGCCGCTGGTAACCGAAAAGTCTACAGCCCTGAAGGACAAGCAGCGGCTGCTTTGCTTCAAGGTCCATCGCGACGCCAATAAGATCATGGTCAAAAAAGCCGTGGAAGAGCTTTTCAAAACCAAAGTGGAGTGGGTGCGCATTCTCAACTTTCAGGGCAAGGAAAAACGGCACGGGCGCTATGTCGGACGCCGGGCTGACTGGAAAAAAGCCTACGTCAAGCTGAGTCCCGATGTCAAGATGATCGAATACATCGAGGTGATCTAATGGGCATCAAAACATTCAATCCAGTCACGGCGGGTTTGCGTGGCCGGGCCGGATATACTTTTGAGGAGCTGACCACCGACAAACCCTACCGCAAACTGCTGGTCTCCCTGCACAAGAGCGGCGGACGAAATAATATGGGGCGCATCGCCGTCCGCCACCATGGCGGCGGTCACAAGCGCAAATACCGCATCATCGATTTTCGCCGCGACAAGCTGGAAATTCCCGGCGTCATCGAGACCATTGAATATGACCCCAACCGCACGCCGCGCATCGCCCTGGTCAAGTATATGGACGGGGAACGGCGCTATATCTTGGCTCCCCTTGGCGTCAAGGTGGGCGACCCTGTGCTGTCGACCAACGGTGAAACTGAAATTCTTTCCGGCAATGCCCTGCTGATCAAGAACATTCCCGTGGGTACCAATATCCACAACGTGGAAATGAGCATGGGCCGTGGCGGCCAGCTCGCCCGCACCGCCGGCGCCTACGCCACTCTGATGGCCAAGGAAAGCGAATACTCGCTGTTGAAACTGCCGTCGGGGGAATTGCGCAAGGTCCATATCAATTGCCGGGCGACCATCGGCCAACTGGGCAATGTCGAACGGGGCAACATCAAGATCGGCAAAGCGGGACGCAACCGCTGGCTGGGCTGGCGCCCGCACGTGCGCGGCACAGTCATGAACCCGATCGACCACCCCATGGGCGGTGGAGAGGGCAAGACCAAGGGCGGCCGGCATCCGGTGACCCCCTGGGGCAAGCCGACCAAAGGCTACAAGACCCGCCGCAACAAGCGCACCACGAAATTCATTGTCAAAAGGAGAAAGTAAATCAATGAGCCGATCCGTAAAAAAAGGTGTTTATATTGACGAAAAATTGCTGAGGAAGGTAGTGGAAACCAAAAATTCCGGTCGCAAAGAGGTTATCAAGACCTGGTACCGGCGTTCAACCGTGATCCCGGAGATGGTGGGCATGACCATGGCGGTCCACAACGGCAGAAAGTTCATTCCCGTTTACATCACCGAGAACATGGTGGGCCTGAAACTGGGCGAATTCGCCGAAACCCGGACCTATCGCGGACACACGTCCAAAGACAGCAAGGCTAAGGTGTAGGAGGTCTCTCATGAGTGAAATTGCTGTAGCCAAAGGAAAATATTTGAAAATATCCACCCAGAAAAGCCAATTGATCGTCAACCTGATCAAGGGCAAGGACGCGGGCGAAGCCTTGACCATCCTGAAATTTTCCCGGCGCAAGAAAGCGGCCGGCATCGTAATGGATATCCTGCGTTCGGCCATCGCCAACGCCCAGGTCAAGTTTCCCAACATCGACGTCGACAATCTTTACATCGCCAAGACCCATGTCGGACAAGCGCCTTACTTGAAGCGCTTCCGGCCTGCGCCGCGGGGCAGGGCCATGAAGATCTTGAAGCACTATGCGCACATCAGTTTGTATTTAGGTGAAAGGAAGGGGAAATAATGGGACAGAAAACACATCCGTTCGGCTTTCGTTTGGGATTCAACAAGAGCTGGCTTTCTCTGTGGTACGGCAAGGGCCAGCATTACATTGATCAGTTCCACATCGATATCCAGATCCGCAAGATGGTCAAGAGCAAATACAAGCATGCCGGCATCGCCTCGATCGAAGTCAAGAGGATCGCCGACACCATCCGGGTGCAGATCAACACCGCCCGGCCGGGCATCCTGATCGGCAAAGGCGGTTCCGGTGTCCAGGAGCTGAAGAGATTCATCTCCGGCATCACCAAGAAGACCCTGGACAAGATCCTGGTCGACGTCATTGAGATCCGCAACCCGGAACTGGTCGCACAGCTGATCGCCGAAGGCGTGGCCTTCCAGATCCAACGCCGCATTTCCTACCGCCGCGCCATGCGCAAGGTGGTCGATTCCACCCTGCGTGCCGGGGCTACCGGGGTCAAGATCCGGCTCTCAGGCCGCTTGGGCGGAGCCGAGATCGCCCGCGCCGAATGGTACCTTGTCGGCAAGCTGCCCCTGCAGACGTTGCGGGCCGACATCGATTACGGATTTACCGAGGCCTTCACCGACTACGGCCAGATCGGCATCAAGGTCTGGGTCTATATCGGCGACAAGGAAAAGGAACGATACCGTAAGCAGGAAATTGAAATCGAAGAAAAAGGAGAATGAGCCATGTTAATGCCAGCGAAAGTCAAGCATCGGAAAGTTTTCCGGGGCAAACGCCGGGGCATTGCCACCAAGGGAAATACACTGGAATTCGGCGATTTCGGGCTGCAGTCGTTGGAAAATGACTGGATCACGGCCCGGCAGATCGAAGCCGGCCGCGTTGCCATCAACCGCTTCATCAAGAGAGCCGGCAAATTGTGGGTGCGGGTGTTCCCCTTCAAGCCGGTAACCAAGAAACCGGTCGAAGTCCGCATGGGCAAGGGCAAAGGTGATCCCGAATTCTGGGTCGATGTCATCAAGAGAGGCCGCGTCCTGTACGAACTGGAAGGAGTCAGCGAACCCCTGGCCCGTGAAGCCATGAAGCTCGCGCAGAGAAAGCTGCCCATCAAAACCAGGTTCATCTCGAGAGCGCAGATAGGAGCGGGGCTATGAAGACCAAAGACATCAGGACCATGGCGGTCAATGAGATCGACAGCAAACTCGCGGAATTGAAGGACAAGCTTTTCAAACAGAAATTTCAGAAGACGCTTGGACAAGCGGAAAGTCCCTATAAGATCAGACAAACCAAAAGAGACATTGCCAAGTTAATGACGATACTGACGGAAATGAGGTCGCAAAATGGAAAAAACGCAAAAAAAAGCTAAAGTGGAACGCACGCTGCAAGGCGTGGTGGTGAAGGCCAAGGCCGACAAAACCGTCTCGGTAAGCGTGGAGAGGGTCGTCCAGCATCAGGAATACCGGAAGATCATCAAGAAAAAAACAGTTTTTCTGGCCCACGATGAAGAGAAAAAGTGCAAGCCGGGTGACATTGTGACCATTAAACCGGTCCGCCCCATCAGCAAGAGAAAGCGCTGGCTGGTTATCAATGTGAAGCCGATGACCCAGAAAGTCGAGGTGCCCAAATGATACAAATGCAAACCAGGCTGAAGGTCGCCGATAACTCCGGGGCCAAGGAAGTGATGTTCATCCGGGCCCTGGGCGGCGATGTGGGCAAGATCGCCAAGATCGGCGACGTGTTCGTCGGCACGGTCAAGCTGGCCGAACCCAATGCCAAGATCAAGAAGGGCGACGTGATTCGGGCGGTCATCGTTCGCACTCGCAAGGAAAGCCGCCGTAAGGACGGATCCTACATCCGTTTTTCCGACAATGCCGCCGTGATCATCGACAAGGCCAACGAGCCGGTGGGAACCCGCGTGTTCGGGCCGGTGGCCAGGGAACTGCGGGAAAAGAAATTCATGAAGATCGTTTCCTTAGCACCTGAGGTGATTTAAATGCAGAAATTCAAGTTGAAGAAAAACGATCTGGTGATCGTCAAGAGCGGCCGCCGCCAGGACAAAAAGAAGACCGGAAAGATCCTGCACATCGTCTCGGATAAAAACCGGGTGGTGGTCGAGAAGATCCATATCGTCAAGGAATATGTCCGGCCCAATCCCCAGAAGAACATCAAGGGCGGCATCGTGGAGAGGGAAGGGGCCATCCCCATCGAAAAAGTAATGTACTACTGCAAGGAGTGCGAGCAGGGCGTACGCATCGGCTACAAGGTCAGTGACACCGGCAAACAGCGAGTCTGCAAGAAATGCGGCATCGTGCTTGATTAGGAGCGAAACATGAACCGACTGCATGAAAGATACAATAAGGAAATCAGCGCGGCCCTGATGAAGGAGCTGAACTTCCCCAACGTGATGATGGTCCCGAAACTGGAAAAGATCGTGATCAACTCGGGTGTGGGCGAAGCCACCCAGAACATCAAGGTCCTGGACAAGGTCATGGAGGAACTGGCCACCATCAGCGGCCAGAAGCCCTCGATGCGCCGGGCCAAGAAATCGATCGCCTCGTTCCGTCTGCGCGCCGGCCAGCCGGTAGCGGCCACGGTCACCCTACGCGGGGAACGGATGTACGATTTCATGGACCGCTTTGTCTCCATCGTCATCCCGCGCATGAAGGATTTCCGCGGCATGTCCAAAAAGTCCTTCGACGGCAAGGGCAACTACACCATCGCCATGAAGGACCAACTGGTGTTCCCTGAGATCAATTATAGCAAGGTGGATAAGCCCAAGGGCATGTCCATCACCTTCGTCACTTCAGCCAAGACCAATCAGGACAGCATGGCCCTGCTTACCCAGCTCGGCGTGCCTTTCAGATAAAAGGAGGAAAAGGTGGCAAAACTATCATCCGAAGTCAAAGAGTTAAAAAAGAAAAAGTATAAAATCCGCTACCGGACACGCTGCCGGCTTTGCGGCCGCCCGCGCGCGGTCTACCGCAAATTCGAACTGTGCCGTCTGTGTTTTCGCGAATTGTCGTTGAGAGGTGAAATCCCGGGTGTGACCAAGGCATCCTGGTAAGGAGATAAAATGGCGCATACAGACCCAATCGCCGATATGTTGACCAGAGTGAGGAACGCCATCATGGCTGAAAAAAAGGATGTGGCGATTCCCCTGTCAACCATCAAGCTGGACATTGCCAAAATTTTAAAGGAAGAAGGATATATATCCAATTTCCGGGTTGAAAAGACCCAAATGCCCGCCCAGCTTTTCGTAGAATTGAAATACAGTAGCAAGAAGCAGAATGTCATCGAAGGACTGAAGAGAATATCCAAGCCCGGACGCCGTGTCTACACCGAAGCGGACAGCATCCCCAAGGTGCTTGACGGCTTGGGCGTGGCAGTCATTTCTACTTCGCAAGGGATCGTCACCGGCAAAGAGTGCAAAAAGCGCAACATTGGCGGCGAAGTTCTTCTGTACGTCTGGTAGGAGGAAGCATGTCGCGTTTAGCATCAAAACCCGTTGTGTGTGGAGCCGGTGTGGCCGTTACCGTGGTAGGGACGCTGGTCAAGGTCAAGGGACCCAAAGGCGAACTGGCCGTGACCATCCCCGACGGCATCGAAGTGAAAGTCGAAGGCAGCGACATCCATGTCAATCGCCGTGATGACAGCTGCAAACCGCTGCAGGGATTGGTCTGGAGTCTTGTGCGCAACGCCGTGGTCGGCGTGAGCACGGGATATTCCCGCAAGATCGAGATCGTTGGCAAGGGCTGGCGCTCCACGGTTAAGGGCAATGTGATCAACCTGCAGGTCGGCTATTCCCATCCGGTTGATTTCACGCTCCCGGACGGGGTTTCAGCCACCCAGGAAAACCCGGGCAACTTCACCCTGTTTTCCCATGATAAGCAGCTGCTGGGACAAACCTGTGCCGACATCCAGGCCATCAGGCCGGTTGAACCGTATAAATTGAAGGGTATCCGCCTGCAGGGCCAGGTCCTGCGGCAGAAAGTCAGAAAGGTGGCGGGAGTATAAAATGATTACAGCCAAATACATCATTAAAAAGATCAAGCGGCAAAGGGTACGCCGGGCGTTGAAAGCGACGCTGCGCGGTACCCCGGAAAGGCCGCGGATGATCATGGTCAAAAGCAACAAGTACCTGTACACCCAGGTGATCGATGACGCCAGCCACCAAGTGCTGCTCACGGCTTCCACGCTGGAGAAGGACCTGCAAGCCAAGCTGAAGAGCGCCAAGAACAAGGACGCGGCCAAGCTGTTGGGCGAAACCATCGCCGAAAGGTTAAAAGAGAAAAAGATCGAGACGGTCGTATTTGACCGCAATGTTTACGCTTTTGCCGGCCGCGTCAAGATTTTCACCGACGCCGCCCGGGAAAAGGGAATCCGTTTTTAAGGAGAGGCAACGTGCAGCATTACATGGATAGCAATGAACTGTTTCAGGAAGAAGTGATCTCCATCCGCCGGGTCACCAAGGTCGTCAAGGGCGGCAAAAACCTCAGGTTTTCCGCCGCCGTGGTTGTCGGCGACAAGAACGGTCAGGTGGGCCTGGGCAAAGGCAAGGCTCGTGAAGTGCCCCTGGCAATAAAGAAGGCCGTGGCCGACGCCAAGAAGAACCTGGTCAAGGTGCCGATCGTCAACGAGACCATCCCTTATTTCAAGGTCGGCGTCTATGGGGGTTCCAGGGTGGTCATGCGCCCCGCTTCTCTGGGTACCGGCGTCATCGCCGGGGGGTCGGTGCGGGTGATCATGGAACTGGCCGGGGTGAAAAACATCCTGACCAAGATCCTGCACAGCAAGAACTCGATCACCGTGGCCCGGGCCACCATGAACGGTTTGCAGAAGCTGCTGAGTCCCGAATCGTTTGCCAGCAAGAGAGGCAAGACCAAGGAGGAATCATGGCAGTAAAAAAGAAGGTCGAGTATCCCAAGATCAAGATAAAGCTGGTCAAAAGCCTCATCGGCCGTTCCGACCGGCAGCAGGCCACGGTCAAGGGACTGGGGCTGCGCAAGATCAATTCGGAAGTGATCCGCGAAAAGAGACCGGAAATTCTCGGCATGATCAGGAAAATCGAATTCATGCTCCAGGTCGAGGAGGTCGCCAATGATCAGTCTAAGTAATTTGAAACCAGCCAAGGGCGCAGTCAGGAACCGCAAAAGAGTAGGGCGCGGCCCCGGCTCCGGAAACGGCGTCAATGCCGGCCGCGGCAGCAACGGCCAAAAGGCGCGCTCCGGCTATGCGCACAGTCGCGGTTTTGAAGGCGGACAGATGCCCCTGATACGCCGCCTGCCCAAGCGCGGCTTCACCAACATCTTCAAGAAGCAGTTCAATATCGTCAACCTGGGAGATCTTGACAAACTCGGCCTGACTGAGATCAAGATCCAAGATTACTTCGACAAGAACCTGGCCCGCAAGCGCGGCGCTGGCATTAAGGTGCTGGCCGATGGCAAACTTTCCCGCAAAATGAAGATCCACGCCCATCAATTTTCCCAGGCTGCGTTAGCCAAGATCAAAAAGGCCGGCGGCCAGGCCATTGTCGCCCAAGGAGAAGAAAATTGATCAGATTCATCAGAAATATTTTCGTCATTCCCGAATTGCGCAGAAGGGTGATCTTCACCTTGCTGCTGCTGGCCGTTTACCGTATGGGCTCGCAGATCGTGACCCCCGGCCTGAATTCGGAAGCGCTGAAACAATTTTTTGACGCGCTGAAAGGCACTTTCTTCGGGTTCATGGACATGTTCTCCGGAAAGAACATTTCCAGGATGACCATTTTTGCACTGGGTGTCATGCCCTACATCAGCGCCTCCATCATCCTGCAGTTATTGCAGGTGGTCTGGCCTTACCTGGACCGCATCGCCAAGGAAGGCGAATTGGGCAAGAAGAAGATCACCCAGTACACCCGCTACGGCACTGTCCTGATCTGCCTGATCCAGGGCGGCGGCATCGCCATCGGCCTGGAGAGGATGAACCCCAATGGCCTCCCGGTCGTACTCAACCCGGGCTGGGGCTTCCGCCTGCTGACCATACTGACCCTGACCACCGGCACCATGTTCATCATGTGGCTGGGCGAGCAGATATCGGAAAGGGGAATCGGCAACGGCATTTCGCTGATCATCTTCGCCGGTATCGTCGTCGGTCTGGTACCGGGCGTAGCCAGCACCTTCGAAGGACTGCAAACGGGCGATATGAGCCCCCTGAAGCTGATCTTCATCCTGACCATGGTAGTGGCGGTCATCGCCTTCATCTGTTACGTGGAAATGGGCCAGCGCCGCATTCCCATCACCTATGCCAAGCGCATTCAGGGCCGCAAGATGATGGGCGGCCAAAGCACCTTCCTGCCTTTGAAGGTCAACACCGGCGGCGTCATCCCCATTATTTTCGCTTCCTCGGTCATTACCTTCCCGGCTACCATCCTGCAGTTCATCAAACACCCCATCGCCCAAAAAATTACGACGCAGCTGACCTGGGGCATGCCTTTGTACAACCTGCTCTACATCACCTCAATCATATTTTTCACCTATTTCTATATTTCCATCATTTTTAACCCCCAGGACGTTTCCAACAACCTGCAGAAGTACGGCGGCTTCATCCCGGGCATCCGTGCCGGCAAGAACACCGCTGACTACATCGACAACGTGCTTTCCAAGCTGACCTTCATCGGTGCCATTTACCTGGCCCTGGTGGCGCTACTGCCGGAATTTTTAATGACCGGCTTCAAGGTCGGGGCCCTGCCTTTTGTCGGCGATTTCCTGGAAGCCAATCTGCCGCGCTGGTTCTACGAGGGTTTCAATGTGAAATTTTATTTTGGAGGTACTTCGATCCTGATCGTGGTCGGCGTGGCCATGGATACCGTGCAGCAGATCGAAGCGCAGCTGACCATGCGCAATTATGATTCTTTTTCGCGCAAGGGTCGAATAAAGGGACGGCGCGGATGAAGCGTTTGATCCTCTTCGGCGCGCCCGGCTCTGGCAAGGGAACCATGGGTGATCTCATCCAGCGTGATTTCAACTACGCCAAAATTTCAACCGGCGACATCCTGCGTAGCGCCATCCAGCAGGATAGCGCCGACGGCCGCCTGGCAAAAAGCTTCATGGATTCCGGTGGACTGGTCCCGGACGAACTGGTGATCGAACTGGTGCGCCTGCGCCTTGGAAGCGGTGACCTGGAAGGCGGCTACGTTATGGACGGCTATCCGCGCACCCTGGCCCAGGCCGAAGCCCTTTCGAAAATCGCCAGTGATAGCGAAAAAGCCATTTTTATCGAAGTTACGGAAGCCGAAGCGGTCGAGCGCTTGCTTTCGCGATTGACCTGCAGCTCATGCGGCGCCATTTACAATCTGATCAGCAAGCCGCCGAAAAACAATGGCTTCTGCGACCTCTGCCGCGGCCCCGTCGCCAGACGCTCCGACGACAACGAGGAAGCGGTTCGCCAGCGCTTCCGCGTTTATGCCGAACGCACCATGCCGGTGATCGACTATTATGGGCGCAAGAACGTTCTCGTGCGCATCGATGGCGGCGGCGCCGCCGCTCCGGTCTATGAAAAGATCAAGGGGTTGATCGCATGATCATGTTGAAAACGGACCGGGAACTCACCCTGATGCGCGAAGCCAATCGCATCGTGGCCCTGGTCCTGGATGAGTTGGGGGACAGGATCAAGCCCGGCGTCACCACCCTGGAACTCGACCAATGGGCGGAACAGCGCATTCTCGGCCTCAAGGGCAAGCCCGGTTTCAAGGGCTACGGGGGCAGGAACGGCGCCAACGCTTTCCCGGCCACCCTGTGCACTTCGATTAACCAGGAAGTGGTGCACGGCATCCCTTCGGCGCAGCGTTTCCTGCGCGATGGGGATATCATCGGCGTCGACGTCGGCGTCATCTATGAGGGCTATTATGGAGACGGTGCCTATACCTACCCCGTGGGCAGCATTTCCTCAAAAGCGCGCGACCTGCTGGATACCTGCCAGAATGCCCTGCAGTTGGGTATCGAACAGGCCCGTTCCGGAAATCACCTGGGTGACATCGCCAAGGCCATCGATGGCTGCGTGCGTGCCCGGGGATTTGAAGTGGTGCGCGATCTGTCGGGCCACGGCATCGGCCGTAGCCTGCACGAGGATCCTCAGATCCTGAATTATTACGACGGCCGGAGCGGTGCCAAGCTGAAAAGCCGCATGACCCTGGCCATCGAACCCATGATCAATGCCGGCTCATATGAAGTTCGTACCCTGGATGATGACTGGACGGTGGTCACCTGCGACGGCAGCCTTTCCGCCCATTACGAGCATACGGTAGCCCTGACCGACAACGGCGCCGAAATTCTAACGAGGTGTTGATGGCCAATAAAGAAAAAGATGTCATCGAGGTCAAGGGCGTTATTCTGGAATCGCTGCCCAACGCCATGTTCCTAGTGGAATTGGACACATCCCACCACCGCATTACCGCCCACCCATCGGGCAAGATGCGCAAGAATAACATCCGCATTCTGCCCGGAGACAAGATACTCCTGGAAATATCGCCCTATGATATCACCAGGGGCAGAATAATCTATAGATTTAAATAGGAGGCATAGATGAAAGTAAGAGCATCTGTCAAGAAAATTTGCAATAAATGCAAGGTTATCAAGCGCAAAGGCGTGGTGCGGGTGATCTGCAAAGATCCCAAGCACAAGCAAAGGCAAGGATAAGGAGGCAAAGTGGCTAGAATCGCTGGAATTGAAATCCCCAATCACAAACGAGTGGAAGTCGGCTTGACTTATATCTATGGCATCGGCCGTCAAAAATCCAAGGCGATCCTGGATGGCGTCAAAGTCGATTTAAACAAGAAAATCAAGGATCTGACCGCTGAAGAGCTGAGTCGGATCCGCAAGCATATTGAAACGGATGAGATGGTCGAAGGTGATCTGAAGAAGAAGATCCACACCGATATCAAGCGTCTGATGGACATTAACTGCTACCGCGGGCGCAGGCACAAGAAGGGCCTGCCGGTCAGGGGCCAGAGGACCAAAACCAACGCCAGGACGCGCAAAGGTCCGCGTGGCTCGATGATCAAGAAGAAGAAATAAGGGAGGAAGCCGATGGCTCAAAGAAAAAGCAGCAGCAAGACCAAAAAAAAAGACAGGAAAGTCATTTCGCACGGGATTATGTACATCCATTCGACTTTCAACAATACCATCGTCACCATTACCGATACCGAGGGCAAGGTATTGACCTGGGCTTCGGGTGGCATGGTCGGTTTCAAGGGCTCAAGGAAATCCACCCCTTTCGCGGCCCAACTGGCCGCCGAAAAGGCGCTCAAGGATGCCGAAAATATCGGTGTGCGCACCTTGGACGTCCGGGTCAAGGGGCCGGGTGCCGGACGCGAAAGCGCCATCCGTTCCATCGGCGGCACGCCGTTGCAGGTTCGGTCCATTAAAGACGTCACTCCGATCCCCCATAATGGTTGCCGGCCGCCGAAAAAGAGACGCGTCTAAGGAGGAGAAAAAGTGGGAAAATATACAGGATCTTTATGTCGTTTGTGCCGAACCGAAGGCAAAAAACTGTTTTTGAAAGGCAAGCGTTGCCTGAGTGATAAATGCGCGCTGGAAAAAAAGAATTATCCTCCCGGCATGAAAGGGTCGCGGGTTAATTTTCGCAAGTCCCATTATAAAAATCAATTGCGTGAGAAGCAGAAGGTGAAAAGATTTTACGGGGTCGGCGAGAAGCAGTTCCGTAATGTTTTTGCCGCTTCTGCGCAGAAAAAAGGCATCACGGGCGAGAGCCTGCTGAAAACCCTTGAACTGCGCCTGGACAATGTGGTCTACCGGCTGAACTTCGCCTATTCGCGCAACCATGCCCGGCAAATGATCCGCCACGGTTTTTTTGCTGTGAACGGTAAAAAGGTCAGCATTCCTTCCTATAGCGTCGCTTTGAACGATGAGATTTCATTCCGTGAAAAGAAGCGTGCTGCCGAAAACGTGAAGGCCATGCTGGAAGATGTGAAGGGACTGGTTGAAGTGCCGGGCTGGGTGATCCTGGACAGCGCCAATTTTACCGGCAAGATCAACGCCCTACCAAACCGCGATGACATTTCCCTGAAAGAGATCGAAGAACGCCTCATCGTTGAGTTGTATTCGAAATAAGGAGGGAATTATGAATTTTAAATACCAGCGACCCCGGAAGTTGGATATCGAGGAGTTGACCCCGAATTACGGCCGTTTCACGGCCGAACCGTTCGAACGGGGGTACGGCATGACCATCGGCATCGGCCTGCGCCGGGTGCTGCTCTCCTTGATCGAGGGCGCGGCCATCACCGCCATCCGCATCGATGGGGTTCTGCATGAATTTTCCATCATCCCGGGAATTTATGAAGATGTTTTGAACATCATTTTGAATATGAAGACCGTTCCTCTCAAGTTGAACGGGGATGAAACCCAGGTAATACGCATTAACAAGACCGGCCCCGGGGAGATCCTATCCGGAGATATCATCACCGATAACGCCGTGGAGATCCTTGATAAAAACATCCACCTGGCCTATATGGAAGAGGGTGCCAAGTTCCAGGCCGAAATGATCGTCAAGCGCGGTATTGGTTTCAAGCTCTCCGATCAGAATTTCGATGAGACCCTGAGCGTGGATTACATCCCGGTTGACGCAAATTTCAACCCGGTGGAGAAGGTCAATTACACCATCACGCCCTCGCGCGTGGGCAAGACCACGGATTATGAAAAGCTGGTCATTGAGATCTGGACCAACGGCAGCGTTTCCCCCAAGGACACTCTGGCCCGGGCCGGAAAAATCCTGCGCGACCACCTTGTGGTTTTTATCGATTATCAGGACAAGGACAAGCTCAAGGCCGGGAGCGAACCCGATTCCGGGGTCAACATCGAAAACAAGACCGAATACCTGGAAAAAACCGTGGAATCCATGGGGCTTTCAGTACGCGCTTTGAAATGTCTGAAACGCCTGGGCGTGGATTATATTTTTGAGCTTGTGGAAAAAAGCGAACACGAGCTGCTCAACTCCAAGAATTTCGGTAAGAAATCCCTGGAGGAGATCATCAGCAAGCTGATCGAATACGATCTGGGACTGGGCCAGAGGCTTCCCGAATCGCTGCGCTTGGAATACAGGGAAAGATACCTGAAAAAAGAAAACAACATCGAGGTTATGGAGGAATAGTACCATGAGACATGCCAAAGACGGATACAAGCTGCGGCGCAGCCCGGCCCACCGCCGCGCCCTGCTCCGCAATCTGACCGCCAGTGTGGTCGAAAAGAACCGTGTGACCACTACTCTGACCAAAGCCAAGGCGGTCCAGCCCATCGTGGAAAAGATGATCGGCCTGGGCAAGGCAGGCACGCTTGCCGATAAGCGCCGGGCCTTGGCCTACTTTTTTAAACGCCAGACGGTGCAAAAGCTGTTCGATGAAGTGGCCCCGCGTTTTATGGACCGTCAGGGCGGTTATACGCGCATCATCCGCGGTGACTTCCGCAAGGGCGACGGTGCCGAAACCGCGATTATCGAGTTCGTCGATTTCCAGTTTGCTCCCAAGGAAAAGAAGAAGAAAGATAAAAAAGCTGCGAAAGCATAATTTGCAGGCGGGCATAGCTCAATGGTAGAGTACAAGCTTCCCAAGCTTGGTGTTGCGGGTTCAAATCCCGTTGCCCGCTTTTTAAAATTTAGGGACTGATCCCAAGGAGAACCCATGGCAGTATTTAACCAGAAAAAACCCTCGCTAGAGGTGAATCCGCTTCCGGCTGCAACAGCCGGCAGCCAATCTTCTGTTGTCGGCAAAACCCTGTTGATCAAAGGCGAAATCTTTTCCGATGACGAGATTCTCATCGAAGGCAGGATCCAGGGCAATATCTCGGTCAAAAGCCGGCTGGTCATCGGCCGTGAAGGAGTCGTGGAGGCCGATATCGAAGCCAGGGAAGTGGTTATCAAGGGCAAGGTGACCGGCAATGTCAAGGGTAGCCAGAGAGTGGAGATCGTTCCCGCCGGCATTCTGCACGGCAACATCCAGTCGCCGCGGGTGGTGATCGCCGACACCGGCTTTTTCGAAGGCAACATCGAGATGCACCAGCGCGACGTCAAGAGCAGTGCCCATGACGATAAGCAGGTGGACTCCCAAGAGCAGCATGCAGGCAACGAAAACGCCAATCTCCATAAACCGCCGCGCAAATAATGCCGGCCTGGTTCCTGCTGCTTGAGCCCGAGCCGCTCCCGGCGGCCGAAAACATGGCCCGAGATGAAACCCTGTTCCACCTCTGCCATGAAAAAAAATGTGGTTTTTTGCGGCTTTACGCCTGGGAAAAACCGACCTTTTCAATTGGTGTCTCTCAAAAAGTCGAGCGTGCCCTGGATCTCGAATTCATCCGCCGCAATGGCTGTGAATTTGTCAGGCGCCTGACCGGCGGCAAAGCCGTTCTCCACAATGTTGAGATCACTTATGCTGTGGCTTCATCCGAGGACCTGTTTTTCAAGGAGCACGACCTGCACCAGTCCTATATGCTGATCTCACGTGTGTTGGTACAAGCGATCCGTTCTCTGGGAGTGGACGCCACCCTCTCCAAGGGCAGTGCCGTCGAACTTTCACACAGTCACAATCCCTGCTTTTCCTTTCCCACTCCCCACGAGATCGAGGTCCAGGGGAAAAAGCTCGTTGGTTCGGCCCAGAAACGCGATAAAGAGGCGCTGCTGCAGCACGGCTCCATCCCCCTGGCCATGGACTATGACTTGTATGCCGGAGGGGCAAATTTTGCCGCCGAGATGCTGCAAAAGAGCATGACCACCTGGGGGGATATTTCCCCATGCGGTCCTGATGAATTGAAAGACGTGTTGGTTCGTGGTTTCCGGGATTTCGTCGGGGCTGATTTGGTCCAGATCGCATTCAGCCCCGAGGACCTGGCCCGCGTGGCGGAGCTCAGGGAAAAATATTCCTCCGATGCCTGGAACCTGGCTCATTAGTTCTGTCCTTTTTCTCTCTCTGTTGATGGTTCCGGCCGCGGGCCCGGCTGCCGGGCGCCAGCACGAGATCCAACTGCGGCGCAACGATTACATGCGCGTACCCGCCCCGGCGCAACTGCAGCGCGCCGAACTGTCCAAAGCAATACTGCGCGTATTCAGTGACGACGAAAAGAGGGGCGGCCTCTATTTCGACAGCGGCTTTTTCCCCGTGGTGCGGCCGGCCCTGCAACAATGGACCAGGGAGTTCGCTTCCGGTCCGGTCCCGCTCTGGGCTTGGATGGGAACGCGCAAGTTCGCCTGGCTGGAAAATGCCGGTCTCCTGGATACGGTGTGGTCTGAGAGGAAGCCGCGGCTGATTCCCAAGCTCGACCTTTTCAATCCCCAGGCACAAGATCTGATCGTCAAGCTATTCGCCCAGCTGGCCCACCAGCCGGTCCAAGGCATCCTGGTCCAGGACGACCTGACCTTGCTGCGCAACGAGGGATTTTCCAACTGGGGCAAGGCCAGTTTTACCCGCGCCAGCGGCCTGGCGGCCGACCCGAAGCGCATGCTGACTGAGGGGTCACCCCACAACCGGGTTTGGGTGGATCTGAAGGTCGGGCGGGTGGCAGAAACGCTCTCAAAGCTCGTGACTGCTTGCCGCCAGGCGAATCCTGCCATGCAGATCGGCCTGAATGTCCATTACGAAACGCCTTTGACCCCGGAGCGAGCCCGCTCCTGGTACGCTTTCGATGCGCAGGCGCTGAACACGGCCGGGGTCGATCTTTATTACCTGATGGCTTATCACCGCCAGATGAAAGCGGAAATGAAACTGGGGGAAGGGGACAACCGCATCTATTTCCGCCTCATGTTGGAGGCAGCCCTGAAGTTCTGGGGCAGCAAACTGGTCGTCAAGCTGCAGGTGCGCGACTGGCAGACCAGCGAATTGATCCCGCTTGAAGAATTGAAAACCTATTACGATCTGATCCCGGCGGGAATCGAACGCGTCTGCTTCGCCGCCGCCGACCCGGATGACATCGATTTGATTTCAAAAATTATCGGCCCGGCCAGGTAGGGGTTTGATTCATCAAAC
>Ga0307378_10005598_pt1 | contig 17445 bp, 14 predicted proteins | sample UN1MG_FD_202238 | JGI IMG/M metagenome (GOLD analysis project Ga0307378, IMG submission 202238) | Soil microbial communities from Risofladan, Vaasa, Finland - UN-1 | ecosystem: Environmental > Terrestrial > Soil > Coastal area > Acid sulfate soil | place: Finland: Risofladan, Vaasa | collected... | reverse complement strand
TTTTCTCGCTGCTCATCTACGGGACGCGGTTCACCATGTGGGGCACGGACGCGGCCGTGCGGACCATGGAGGCCATGGTCAAGATCGGCAAGGAGCGGCTGGCCAAGCGCGAGTACCCGGCGCCGGCGGAGGTCGCGCGCTGTCTCTGGGCCTATACCAGCTACTACTATGATTTCTTCGGCTTCTTCAACTGGATGGAGGATAAGGGCTACAGCCACCTGGGCGACGGGCTCGACCTGTTCTTCCCCAAGCTGGTGGACACGGCGAGCATGGACTCGATGCTCGAGGGCATCGCGGAGGCCGCCTGGAACATGCCCATGACCCGGCAGGTCGGCGGCGAGAGCATGTCCGGGTCGTGGACCGAGGACGTGGTCCACGCGGTCAAGGAGCTGGGCGCCGACTGCGTGATCTATTGCGGCCACCACTCCTGCAAGCAGACCTGGAGCGTGGCCTCGATTCTAAGGAGCGAGCTGCAAAAGCGCACCGGCACCCCGATGCTCATGCTGCAGGGCGACTCCTGGATCAAGAACATGACGCCCATGAGCGTGCTCCAGGAGCAGATCGAGGAATTCATCAGTAACGTGGTGGCCAAAAAGGACGGCAAGAAGCGCAAGATCAGGAGAAGGAAAAAAGCCGACGGCGCTGAGCAGAGCGCCGAGGCTGAGATGGCGTGAGACCTGCATTTCCACCTCTCCAAACCGACTAGAGAAGTTGTATGTATTACGCTGGAATTGACATCGGCTCTTTAACCGCCGAAGCAGTGATCGTAAAAGACGGCAAGGTCGTGGCCGCCCGGATCATGAACGTTTTTCCGAACCCGGTTGACTCCGCGCGGGAGGTGATGGGCCGCGCGCTCAAGTCCGCCGGCATCGGGGCCGGGGACATCAGCTCGGCCATCAGCACCGGCTACGGCCGGGACCAAGTCCAGGCCGCGGGCATGGCCCAGGAGAACGTGAGCGAGATCTCGTGCCACGGCTACGGGGCGTTTTGCGTGGACCCCTCCGTGCGCACGGTGATTGACATCGGGGGACAGGACGCCAAGGTGATCAAGATGGACGGCTCGGGCAAGCTCATGAACTTCGTCATGAACGACAAGTGCGCGGCGGGCACCGGGCATTTCCTGGAGGTGATGAGCCGGACCCTGGGCGTGGGCCTCGAAGAGCTTGGGCCCTTGGCCCTGGAATCGAAAAAGCCGGTGCTGATGAGCAACCGCTGCACCATTTACGTGGAGACCGAGGTCATCCATTACCTGCAACGGGGGGTGTCGAGAAAGGACGTGGCCGCGGGGATCAGCCGGGCCATGGCGGAGCGGGTGGTGGCCCTGGCCCGCCGGGTGCGGCCGGAGCCCAAGGTGATGCTCACGGGCGGCGTGGCCAAGAACACGGCCGTGCGCGCGGAACTGGAGAAGATCCTGGGTGCCAGGATGGAGCGGCCGAGCCTGGACCCGCAGCTCATCGGGGCCTATGGCGCGGCCATGCTCGCGGCCAAGGGGGCTGCATCATGATCGCCATCGGCTGCGACGTGGGCAGCCTCTTCGCCAAGGCCGTGGTCATGGACGGCGACAAACTCCTTGCCTCCCGCATCGCGCGCACCACCGGCAACGTGGCGAGCGAGCTCGAAGATCTATTGAGCGCCGTGGTCAGCGACGCGGGCGCCAGCCGGAACAAGGTGGAGCGGCTGGTGGCCACCGGCGCGGGCGCGGACCTGGTCCCCGGCGCCGACCTTTGCGAGGACGGCGTGGCCTGCGTGGCCGCGGCCGCAGCCTATTACCTGCCCGACGTCCAGCTCGCCATTGACATCGGAGGACAGAGCATCACCGCGCTCCTGCTCGACCCCGACGGCGACGTCGTGAACTTCATGCGCAACGACAAGTGCGCCTCCGGCTCCGGCCGCTTCCTCGAAATGATGAGCGAAAAGCTCAACCTCGACGTGTCCGAGGTGGACCGCGAGACGGCCGCCGCCAAGGGCCCGGTCGAGCTCACCGCGCAGTGCGGCGTGTTCGCCGAGAGCGAGGTGATAACGCACGTCAACGCCGGCGCGTCGCGGCCGGACGTGATGGCGGGCGTGTGCGCGGCCGTGGCCAAGATCGTGGTGGCGCAGGGACGCCGCTTCGGATCCGCCGGGCATTACACGCTGACCGGGGGCGTGGCCCGCACTCAGGCGGTGACCCGCATCATCCGTCAAAAACTCCCCGGCACTTTCCATCAGTTCCCCTTTGACCCGCAGCTCGCCGCGGCCATCGGCGCGGCCCTGCTCGCCGACACGGACTGACATGGGCCTGTTCGACGCCCAGGCGCGCTCGGTCCTCGCTTTCCTCGCCGATAAACGCGCCCGCAAAGAGCTCATCGAGCTCGCGCCCCGTGCCGGCTGGCCCGAGGCCCCGAGCCTGGTCCTGGAAGAAGACACCGCGCTGGAGCTCGGCCATCCGCTGCAAGGATCGCTCGCCTTCATCGTCTGGACCTCAGACCCCGGCATCGTGGGTGACGGCATTGACCTCGTCGGCCCGGACGTGGACGCGATCTCGCAGGCCCGCGCGCCGCTCGCCCAGATCGTCATGGTCAGCGGCGAGTTCGGCGAGGAGTACGAGTGCTACCGCGAGCTCAAAGATGCGGTCTACGGGGTGAAGCTCACAGGCGTCATGGCGCGGGCCATGCCCAGCCGGCAGAGCTTCTGGTACCGCGTGAGCAGGGAGGCCCGGGCGCGCGGCTTTTCCCTGGCCCACCTCGGCGCCGCCCTGCTCCAAAAACTCAAGGCCGTCAAGTTCGTGCGCTCGGCCCGCATCGTATTCGTGACCTCGGGCAAGCCCGATCTGGAAGCGCTTACGGCCCCGGCCCGCGAGACCGGCCGCATCGCCGGCGCGCTCAACAAGATGTACGAGGAGATGAATTACGATTGCGCGGAGTGCGAGTACTCGGACGTGTGCGCTGAGGCCATCGAGCTCAAGAAGATCCGGGAGCGGATGGTGAAGAGGAGCGCGACATGAGCCGCGTGGTCGCGGTGTGCGGCAAGGGGGGAGTGGGCAAGACCACGGTCTCCGCCATACTGGCCTCCGAGCTGTGCCGCCGGGGCGGACGGCGCGTGCTCCTGGTGGACGCCGACCACGCCGGCGGGCTCTCGATGGCGCTGGGCATCGCCGCGCGGCGGACCATGAACCAGGTGCGCCAGGAGATCATCGGCGAGATCAAGGAGGGCGGGAGCAGCCGGCGCGACCTGGCCCTGTCCCTGGATTACCTGATGATGGAGGCCGTGGGCGAGCGCGGGCCGCTGGCATTCCTCGCCATCGGCCGCCCCGAGGAGGCCGGCTGCTACTGCTCGGTCAACACCCTGCTCAAGAACGCGCTCGAGCTCCTGGCCGGCGGCTTCGATCTCACGCTGATTGACGCGGAGGCGGGGGTCGAGCAGGTGAGCCGCCAGGTGATGAGCAAGGTTGATTACCTGCTCCTGGTTTCCGACACCTCGGCCAAGGGCCTGAAGGTAGCGGTTGAGATACTCGATGCCGCCACGGGCCTGGCCGCGGTCAACGCAACCGGGCTCCTGGTTAACCGCCTGCGCTCGCCGCGCGAACTCGAGTCCATATCGCTTCCGCCGGGCATCCCGCTCATCGGGACGGCGCCGGAGGACGACACCATCCGCCGCTTCGACGTCGAGGGCCTCTCCTTCTTCGACATCCCCGCAAGCCCCGGCGTGGACGCCATCATCCGGTCCTGCGTAAGCGCCGGGATCATCTAATCCAGCACACGTGACCAATTGACTTAAGCCTCCCCGCCGCGCTATACAATTAAAGCCCGGCGGTTTAGTTGAAAGGAGCGGTGATGGAAATCAAGGTTGCCCGCGGCGGTCTGATGATGGGGGACGAGCTGCTGCCCATGATCAGCGGGACCATGCACTATTGGCGGATCGCGCGCGAGAAGTGGGAGCCGATCCTGGACCTGGTCAAGGAGCTGGGCTTCGGGATCGTCGAGACCTACGTCCCCTGGAGCGTGCACGAGCTCGAAAAAGGCCGGTTCGATTTCGGGGAGCGGGACCGCACGCGCTCTCTCGATGAGTTCATCCGGGCCTGCCGCGACCGCGGGCTCAAGCTGATCGTCCGGCCCGGCCCGCACATCAACGCGGAGCTCACCTGCTTCGGCTACCCCGAGCGGGTGCTGCGCCGGCCCGAGTGCCTGGCGGTATCGGTGGACGGCGATCCCGTGTGGCTGCCGCCGCCGCCCAAGATGTGGCCCGCGCCGAGCTACGCGGCCGAAGCCTTCTACGACGAGGTCGGGTTCTGGTTCGATGCGCTGGCGCCGGTGCTCAAGCCGCATCTCGCGCCGCAGGGCGGCAACATCGTGGCCATCCAGGTGGACAACGAGTTCTCCAACATGTTCCGCACCTCGGCCTGGGACCAAGACTATCATCCCGACGCCGTGAAGCTCTGGCAAAAATTCATGGCGGAAAAGCACGGAGACGTAGCGCCGGCCTCCGGCCGGCAACAGGATGCCGGCAAGATGCCGGCGCTACCTCTCGTCGAGCCGCCGCGCGAGCTCAAGGCGTCGAGCAAGGAGGACCTGCCGTTCTATCTGGACTGGATCGCGTTCAAGGAGCATTACATGCAAAACGCGCTCCGCCGCTTGCGCCGGATGTGGGAGGACCGGGGCATCACGGGCATCCCGGTGTTTCACAACTACCCGGTCGGCCACGACGTGCCGCCCAACAACTACACCGAGCTGGAAAAAATTCTCGACTTCCACGGCCCGGACATGTACCCGACGCGCCGGCAGTACTGGAACCAGAAGGCGCTCGTCTCCTTCGCGTCCGGGCTCTCGCGCTTCCCCTACATCCCGGAGTTCAGCGCCGGCGGCTTCTTCTGGGCCGCCGCGCTGTCAATCGAGGACGAGAGATTCACCACGCCCGTGAACTTCATGCACGGGATCAAGGGCATCAACTTCTACATGATCGTCGAGCGCGAGCGCTGGTATGGCTCGCCCATCACCCGCGACGGCCGCAAGCGCCAGGAGCAGTGGGACCTGTACGTGGACCTCAATAAATGGGTCAGGCGCACCAGGATCAACGAACTTAAAAAGGCCGCGAGCGCGCTGCTGCTCTCCGTGCGCGACTACGAGCGGCTGGCCCTCGCCACCACCCTGATTGACCCGGCCCCGCCGCTCGCGCCTTACATCGTGCAGGCCCGCACCCACTGCTCCGAGGAGACGTTCGGGTTCGACGAGCCGATCCAGATCGCGCAGGAAACGCAGTGGTACGCGCTCTTCCACGGCCTGTCCGCCGCCAAAATCCCGTTCGACTGCGGCAACACCAGCCAGAGCGCGGAGAGCCTGGAGCGCTATCCCATGGTCCTGTGCCCGACCTTCGGGTTCCTGGATGCCGGGGTCCAGGCCCGGCTCGTGGAGTACGCGAACGGCGGCGGCACGCTGGTGATCGGGCCGCGCCTGCCCGAGCTCGATGCGGACATGAAGCCGTGCGCCGTGCTCAAGGACGCGTGCGGAGCGGGCGAGGACATTGCGGAGGGCAGGGCCAGAGTGTTCAGCGTGGGCCAGGGCCGGATCGCGCTCATTCCCGCGCTGCCCGAGGCCAGCGCCAAGGACCGGCCGGAGGAGACCACCTCGCTGCTCCTCGCGCTCGCGCAAAAATTCAACATCGCGCGGCCGTATCCGGCGGACGATCCCATGATCGAGACCGTCCTCCACCACGACGACAAAACCGCGGTCCTCTTCGTCGCCAATCCGACCAACGATGAAAGGAAGGCAAAGATCAAGACCGGCGGAGGATCACTGGTTGACGTGCAGACCGATGAGAAGTTCCAGGGCGCCGAGGTCGAGATCCCGATGAAAAATTATGCGGTAAGAATTTTCGAGGTCATGAAGTAGGGTGGTGAAGGTGGCCGCGACACTCCTGTCGCGGTCAGCCAAGGCCGGGGACAAGAGTGTCCCCGCCACCATATGTCTTTTGCCACAATAAATTAAGGGGCGACAAAATGTTCAACGAACACGTCGAGCTGGTGGACATAGACCCTAACCATTGGGTCAACCTGACGAAGCTGGTGAGCGGCGAGCTGCTGCGCAAGGAATCGTCCGGGCCCCGGAAGCCGAAGCCCGCGTCGCTCAGCCTGCTTATGGAAAACGGCCGCGTGCTCAAGGCCGGCCACAGCCGGCGCGGGCCGCTCCAGGATTATTCGCCTGACCTCTCCGACCTGGCCGCGCTGGCCCAGCGGGAGGAGGTCGAGAAGGTGAGCGTGGTCGAGCGCGGCACGCCGCGGCGCATCATGCACCAGGTCCAGTCGTCGCTGAGCCTGGACATGAACTTCCTCGAACAGATTCTCACCATCTACTCCGCCATCCGCTCCGAGATGGGCCACGGCATCCGCCTCCATCCGCGGCCCAGGATGCCGGACCTCAAGCCCGGCGCCGTCTCCACCATCCTCAAGGCCGTGCTCGCCAGCCGCGAGCTCCTGGTCATGGTCGTCTATTCCGACGACGGCAAACTGCGCGACAGCTCCGGCCTGCCCATCGTCACCTCCGGCATCGTCCGCATCAACGACAAGGCCGAGCTCGACCTCATCACCACCACCGACAGCCTCATCGCCGCCGGCCTCAGCTTTACCGACTGGCGCGAAGGCGTCAAGCGCGTGAACGAGCTGGCCGAAAAGGTATGGAAGAGCAAGGTCTTCCTGGGCGTGCACATCCCGCTCTCCGCCATGCCTTCCCTCGTGCGCGCCGCCATGAAAAACGAAGGGCCCAAGGCGCTCTCCGCCATGAACAAGTCCGGCGAGCTCATTCTCGATCCCTTCCCCCTCCGCGTCCGCGCGCTCCTCAAAATGGGCGGGCTGATGCGCGGAATATGATGCGAGTCGCGTTATGAGACATGAATAACCCGCGAACAGCGAAAAATCTCCGGGCCATGGTGCTGGCCGCCGGGCTGGGCACGAGGCTCCGGCCGCTTACGGAGCGGGTGCCCAAGGCGCTGGTGCCGGCGGCGGGCAGTCCGATGATCCACTATCCGCTGAAGTGGCTCAAGGCGCAGGGGTTTGACGAGGTGATCGTCAATACGCATTACCTGGCGGATGAGCTGGAGGCGGGGCTGGGCGACGGGTCGGCGCTGGGAATCAAGATCGCGTATTCGCGGGAGATCGAGCTGCTGGGCACGGGCGGCGGGGTCGGGCGGGCGCGGAAATTTTTCGGGAACTCACGCCTCGTGCTCATCAACGCGGACACGCTGCTTAGCGCGGACCTGGCCGCGATGATGGAGCGCCACGTCTCGTCCGGGGCCGTGGCGACCATGGCGCTCAGCCGGCCGGCGGCGGGTGACGATTACACCCCGGTCATGGTTGACGCCGCTGGGATGGTGCGCCGGATCGGCGGCCGGCCGGAAAGCGCGGGGGAAGGGCAGGGAGGTCTCGATGCCTATCACTTCACCGGCCTCTCCATTCTCGAACCGGCGCTGGTGGACTACCTGCCGGCTGACCGCTTTGCTCACCTTGCCGCGGACGGCCTGGTCCCTGCGATCGCGGATGGAAAAAAGGTCGCGGCCTGGCCGTACTCGGGCTACTGGAAAGTCCTGGACAACGCGGAACGCATCAGTGAAGCGGAAGCCGACATGGAGGCGGGGAGGTTCGTGGCGGCAAGGGAAAAAGATAAGAGTAATTAACAAGGATATTAAGGATATTCAGGATAAAGAAAAAATAATTGCTCTTATCCTTAATATCCTTAACATCCTTGTTCTATTTTCTTCTCTTTAAAAGATTGAAACACCTACTCCGCGCATTTCGGGGCGGGCAGGCCGTGGGGCCCGTCCTGCTGGACCCACATCGAGTCTTCGGGGTCCACGGAAAACGGATCAACCGCGTAGCCTTCCAGGTCATGGATTTCGAAGTGGAGGTGTGGCAAAGACGATTCGCCGGAGGACCCGACGAGGCCCAGGAACCGGCCGCACTTCACCGCGTCGCCCGGCTTCACCGCGATGGTGTTTTTCTTGAAGTGGTAATACAGGGTGCGGTAGCCGTTGGCATGCCGGATCACGACCAGGTTCGGCTTCTTCTCGTGGCCGTGGCAGGAGACCTCCATGGTCCGGACGCTCGCGCGGCAACGGTCGTAATGGCCGTCGTCCACCGCCGTCACCACGCCGTCCGCCGCCGCCACGACCCTTCCGTCCTCCCGGTCCATGGCCTTGAACCCGCCCTTCAAGATGAAGTCCGAGCCGCGATGGTTGCCGTAGCAATGCGGAAATCCCCGGCCCCGGTAATCCTTGCAGCCGGCCCTTGCAAAAATGTCGTTTCTCCCGGGCTGCGGCTTATGGTCCACTCCTAAAAGGTGGAGCCTGAAATCGGCGCGCGGCCCGGGAAAATATTTGCCCTCCGGATCATCCACCGGCAGCCGGAACATGCGCGGGCCAGCCACCGTCCGCTCGCGGAACTCCTTTTTTACATTGCTCTGGCCGGAAGGTGCGCTGATTAAATTCACGCCCGCCATCATGATGATAAATACCAAAGGCATGGCTATTGCGACAGCTTTTTTCATTATTGATGGGTTTTATTAAACTGTAGCATTATGATATTTTAAAATGCAGAGACAATCAATTTAGACCCATGGCGCTGGAACAGTTCTGTAGCCAATAACCAATCCAGAGGAGGAATGATTATGAAGAAAAAGATGGCGATACTGGCAATGTTTGCCATGACTTGTTGCGGCTCGAGCGCTCCTTCCGGCCCGTCGCTCACAATCTATAATCAAAATTTTGCCGTGGTACGCGAGCTGATCAGCCTGAATCTCATCAAAGGCATCAATGACGTTAGCTTCAGCGGCGTGACCGCGCAATTGGAACCAGACTCAGTGGTCCTGCGCGACCCGTCCGGCAACAAGCCGATTCTTATTCTTGAACAGAACTACCGTTCGGAACCAATATCTGAAGCGCTGTTGCTCTCATACTATGAGGGCAAGACCATAGAATTCAGTACCGATAGCGGGATTATCACGGGTAAGATCATCAAGAGCGGCCATGTCCCGATCGGCCGGCCCAGGCAAGGAGGAGGATATTATAATTACGCAAAGTCTCCTGGTTTTCCTTCAGAGAGTTCGAACTTGCCTCTAGTGGAGGTTGATGGCAAGTTCAGGTTCGGGTTACCCGGCGCGCCGATTTTTCCCTCCCTTCCGGATGATGTTCTTCTAAAGCCGACGCTGCAATGGCTGTTGGTCTCGGACAAGGCCGGCGCGATAGACGCCGAACTTTCTTACGTTTCGAGTGGCATGAGCTGGGAGGCGGATTATAACCTGGTTTCGGAGCAGAGATCGGACCTGATGGATCTGGTAGGCTGGGTGACCATTCAAAACTGGAGCGGCAAGGAATTCAAGGATGCCAATATCAAGCTGATGGCGGGAGATGTAAGCAAACTCCAGAAGAGAGATGAAGTCATGGAATATAAATCTCACGTGATATCAGGTGATGATAATACTTTCCAAGTGACGGAAAAAGAGTTTGACGATTATCACCTTTACACCCTTCCACGGCTCGTAACCCTGCATGACAGCGAAATGAAACAGGTCGAGTTCATCCGGGTATCAGGAATCAAGTCAAAGAGATTCTATGTTTATAATGGAGTTGACTTGAGCCATGACAGTATTTACGGACTTGATCGCCGGAACGACAAGAGTTATGGCGCCAAGTCCAACACCAAGGTCTGGGCAATGCGCGAATTCAATAACTCAAAAGAGAACCATTTGGGTCTGCCGCTGCCCAAGGGAAAAATGAGGTTCTACATCAGGGACGATGACGGGTCGCTCCAATTCGTCGGAGAGAATGAGATTGATCATTCTCCCAAGGATGAGCTGGTGCGGGTCTATACCGGCAATGCGTTTGACATAGTGGGAGAGCGTACCCAGACCAATTTCCGGGGTGGCGGCAGGCCTGCTGATTGGGTCGAGGAACAATTTGAGATAAAGGTAAAGAACCATAAGAAGGAGAAGGTGGAGGTGAGGGTCGTGGAACACCTGTCCCGCTGCTTCAATTGGGAGATCAAGAACAACTCACACCCTTACCTCAAGACCGACGTGCAAAACATCGAGTTCAGGCTCCAGATAAAGCCGGAGGACGAACAGAAGATTACTTACACGGCGCGTTATACCTGGTAATAAAACCGCCTCACTCCCTTTCCAGGTCGCGGAAGAAGCAGGAGCGCTCGCCGGTGTGGCAGGCGGCGCCTTGCTGGTGGATGCCGATAAGGAGGACGTCGCCGTCGCAGTCGTACTTGATCCACTTGACGCTCTGGAGGCACCCGGAGGTCTCTCCCTTTTTCCAGAGCTTTTGGCGCGACCGGCTCCAGTAGTGGCAGTAGCGGGTTTCCAGGGTGAGGCGGAGCGATTCCTGGTTCATCCAGGCCATCATAAGGACCTCGCCGTTATCGGCGTCCTGGGCGATGGCGGGGATGAGGCCCTGGTCGTTGAGCTTGAGCTTTTGCATGATGGCGGCCATGTCCGCCGGAGAGATTCTGGTCATGATTTTTCCCGTCCTCAATGAATTCATTTAAGCGCAAAGCCGCAAAGAACGCAAAGAAAGATCGTTGTTTTATGGTAGGATGAAAACCTTTGCGCCCTTTGCGTCTTTGCGCTGAAGAAAACCCTTATCAATGCACCTTCATGCGGCCAATGGTCCAGCCGATTATCGTCCGAAGATTTTGTTCAAGATGCCCTTTTGTTTCTGGCGCTGGGTGAGGAACGCGAGCTCGCGCGCGGCGGATGCGTTGTCGGCGTTGATTTCCAGGGCCATGCGGAAATATGACTCCGCCTCATTGTTGTCCTCCTCGCGCTTGGCGATGACGCCCAGATAATACGGGGCCATGTCGAGTTTGGGGTCAACCTTGAGCGCGGAGTGCAGGTAGCCCCTGGCCTCGGCGGCTTTCTCGGGCTGGGAGCGGAAGATGGCCCATCCCAGGTCCATGTAATACTCGCCATATTCGGGGTCGAGGTCCACGGCCTGCTTGAAACACTCGCGGGCGTATTGGGGCGCGTTCTGGCGCATGTACCAGTGGCCGCGGGTCTCCATTTTCTTGGCCAGGGATTTCTTGAAGCCCAGGTTCCAGGCGCGCTTTTTCTCGTCGTCGAACATCTCCCTCTCATACTCGATCCTGCGCTCGGGATTGACCAGGGTCTGATAGGCCTCGTCGAGCTTCGCGGCCAGGGCCGCGGCCCGTTCGTCCAGATCACCGGGCAAGGCGCCGCTGGTTCCATCCGGGCTGATTATCTTTTTCTTTTTCGTATAGGCCTCGTTTAATTCCGAGGTCCCGTCATCCACCGTTACCTCCAAAACATCGTAGAGGGTCTTGGCCTCGTCAAGCTGTTTCTGGAGCAGGGCGAATTCGCGGCTGATCCGTCCCTTCTGCGCGGTGGACAAGACCGGCGCCGGTGCCGGGGCCGGCTGCTTTTTTTTCGGCTTTGCTCCGGCGGGCCTGACGACCTCCCGCCTGAAGTCTTCAGCCGGCCGGCCCGGGGCCTTGGGCTCAGCCTCGGGGGCGGGGGCCGGTTTAGCGGCGCGGCGTTTTGCGGGGGCCTTGCCGATTCCAACGTGCTCCCTGGTTCCCCGGGCCGATGCGTACATGGAAGAGGAATGGTGAGACTGGGACGCTGGTCCGGGCGGGGCCGCGGTCTTGTCCGGGGGAGGAGCGGTTGACCGGCCCAGATTGGTGGGCGCGAAATCGCCGGACTCGTTTTCCGGGACAAAGGTGTCGCAGTCCATGGTCCCTTTGTCCTCGCTCAAGCATATTTCCTCGATCTCCAGGACGTCGGCGGTTTCCAGGATGGCCTCGGGCAGCGGTGGCTCCTTGAGCGACGGGGTGTCCTCGATGATCTCCTCCTGCGGAATCTCGCGCACGAACTCCAAGAGTCCGGTGACTATAAGCAGGTACAAGAGGTAAATTGCCTGGTTGATGTCCTTGAACTCGTCCTGCAAGAGCGCGATGGCGCCGGCCACGGGGGTTTCGCGCAGGAAGATGTCGAGGACGTGGCTGTGCTCGTAGAGGGGGCCGGGGAGGAGGAAGTAGTCCTTGATGCCGGGGTTGAGGCGGAGCTTCCTGTTCTCGACGGCAAAGATGTCGGCGGCGAGGTCATGGATGTGGTAGCGCCGCATTCCCTCGTAGATGATCTCGAGGGGGTTCAGGTCGTACATGGCGATGCCGTTCAGGACGTCTTCCGAGTCCTGGAAGGCGTAGTTTCCCTCCTTGTAGCCGCAGGCCTTGATGATGATCTCCTTGGCGGCCTGCACCTGGTAGTAATAGAGCTGGCTCAGGGTGATCTCGTGGACCATCTGGATGCATTCCTCGATGGGGATGTTCTTTTCCTCGGCGAGCTGCTTGATCTGGAGCACGTCATCGTGGTTGAGCATTCTGTCCTTGGCCATGACCTCGATCATGGAGTTGCCGGGGCTGGTGGTCTCGGCGAAGATGGGGATGCCGTTGAAGGCGTAGATCTTGATCTCGACGCGGCCCTGCCTGATAACGAGTATTCCGGTCCTGCGGTTGGCGAAGAGCAGGCCGAGCAGCTCGACGGCGGCGTGTTCGGAGAGGCGGCCTCGATCAATAGTTTCGCTGTTTAAATGTTCCAGGCCCATGAATTGACACCTCCGGAGGCGGTCCGTGGCGCTCCGGTTTTTAACAATTTAATATCTCGCGCCGCTTTTTGCAACGGCGGAAGGAGAGCGGAAGGAGAGCCAGGGTCATTCGGCGCGGCCGGGCTCAGGGTTTTTCCTCGTTCCCGTTCTCCTCGTGCTGCTCGTCGTAGCGTACCAGCTCCTCGAACATGATGTCCACGCCGATGATCCCGGCCATGTTCTCGGTCTTGGGCTCGACGATGGGCCCGGACACGGTGACGCAGAGGCGGCTGGTGATGCGGGAGGTGTACATGTCGGTGACGTGGGCCTCTCCGTCGGCGAGGGGCATCTTGAACCAGGCGCGGTCGGAGTAGTCGCGTCCGATCACCTCCTCGGAAAAGGCGTGGCGGTCGCCGGTGTGCGTCACCGGGTGGGTAATCAGCCTGCCGTCCATGTTGACCACGTAAGCGTATTGGATGAACGGGTTTTCATGGAGCAGTTTCCGCAGCAGGGCCTCGATGCGCTTGGGTTTCATGCTCTTCAGCTCCTCGCCCTCGATCACGGTCTCGACCAGGTGGCGGGCCAGGGACTCGGCGTGGCGCTTGAGACGGTCGAAGTTGGAGGTGAAGTACTGGGGCAGGTACTTGGCGGCCTGCTGCCGCATCTCCCTCCTGGAGATGGAGGTGATGCGCCCGGCGTCGTACTGCTCCTTGACCCACTGGGCGAGCTTGAGGACCCCGGGGTGGCGCTTGCTGATGCGCGACTCTCCCTTGAGGCCGAGGTGGTCGTTGGTCCAGAGGGCGATGCCGGCGGTGCCGGACTTGTCGTTGATGATGACGCGCATGGGGCGGTTCAGGATCAGGTTGGTGTCGAAGATGTTGTAGATCTCCTCGTTCTTGATGGCGCCGTCGGCGTGGATGCCGGCGCTGGTGGCGTTGAACTCGGCGCCGACGAACGGGTAATTGGGGGGCACGTGGTATCCGATCTCCTTTTCGAAATACTCGGCGATCTCGGTGATCACTCTGGTGTCAACGCCGGCGCCCTCGCCGCGGAGCTGGAGGTATTCCATGACCAGGCCCTCGATGGGCGGGTTGCCGGTGCGCTCTCCAAAGCCGAGCAGGGTCCCGTTGGCGGCCGAGCAGCCGGCGAGCCAGGCGGCGACGGCGTTGACCAGGACCTTGTGAAAATCGTTGTGGCCGTGCCATTCCAGGCAGTCCTCGGGCACGCCCGCGTCGTCGAGCATGGCTCGGACCCATTTGTCCACGGAGCGGGGCAGCGCCGCGCCCATGTAGGGCACGCCGTAGCCCATGGTGTCGCAGATGCGGATCTTGATCCGGGTGCCCGACTCCTCCATCAGCTTCATCAGCTCCTGGGCGAAGGGCACGCAGAAGCCGTAAACATCGGCGCGGGTGGCGTCCTCGAAATGGCAGCGGGGCGTGATGTCCATGGCCAGGGCCTCTCTAACGATGCCCAGGTAATCGTCCATCGCCTTTTTCCGGGTGGATCCCATCTTGAGGTAAATATGGTAATCGGAGGCCGAGGTGAGGATGCCGGTCTCGCTGAGCTCCATTTCCTTGACCAGCTTCAGGTCCTTCTTATTGGCTCGGATCCAGCCGGTGATCTCGGGGTACTTGAAGCCTTGCTCGCGGCAGCGGTTCACCGCCTCCTTGTCCTTGTCCGTATAGAGGAAGAACTCGCTCTGGCGGATGAGTCCGGAGGGGCCTCCGAGGCGGCTCATCATGGTGAAGATGTCCACGATCTGCTGCACGGAGTAGGGCGGCCGGGACTGCTGGCCGTCGCGGAAGGTGGTGTCGGTGATGAAGATGTCGCGGGCCGGACTGACTGGAGTCAGCCGGTTGTCGAACGCGATCCTGGGCGCCTCGCTGAAGGGGAAAATGTCGCGCAGCAGGTTGGGCTGCTCCACGTCCTTGAAATAGTTCTGCTGGAAGAGCCTGGGGTCTGACACGATGTACCTGCGGTTACGGTCCCATTTGGCCATGGCGAACTCCTTTTCCTCGATATTAAATCAATCAAGAATGAATTTCAGGCCGTAAATCAGTGCTGTCCAAAATAAACGGACCGGAAAACCGCCAAGGCGCCAAGAACGCCAAGAATCATGATTTTATTTCAATCTCAATCCAGCTTCCGGCCAAATGATTCTTTCTTGGCGCTCCCGTCGGCCGGTTCGCCAAGCAGGTTGGGGCCAAAGCCCTAGAGCTGTTTTTTAGTCCCGCCATAAAGAAACAACAGGATTTACTTGGCGATTCTTGGCGTTCTTTGCGCCTTGGCGGTTTTATTAGCTCCTATTTTGGACAAGAGTGCCCGCGGATAATTAAGATAACACATCGCGGGAGGGCGGACAAAAATCAGGGCCGGGGATCAGAGGCGGTCGGAGAAGCCGGGGGCCAGGCGCTTAAAGCAGAAGGCGCCGGCCAAGAGGGCGGCCAGGGCGAAGGCGGCCAGGCTGATGAGGGATGCGGGGTCGGGCCAGACGGCGTCGAGGATGGACGCGCGGTAGGCGCTGATGAATCCGGCCAGCGGGTTTAAAGCGATGATGATGCGGTAGCGGTCCGGGACCAGGTCCGCCGGATAAAAAACGGGAGTGGCGTAAAACCAGACCAGGAGCAGGAGCGGAATGACGTGGGCCACGTCGCGGACGTAGGCCGACACCGCGCTCACGATCATGGCGAGGCCGATGGTGAAGAGGAGCTGGAGGCAGAGGAGCAGGGGCAGGACGGCCAGGGTCGGGGCGGGGGCGTGGACGGTGACTCCGGCCATGGCCATGAGGATGGCGAAGCCGGCCAATTGTCCGAGGAGGGCGGCGAGGGCGGGATGCGCCGGGAGCACGGACAGGGGGAAGCGGGCGCGGGTGACCAGGTTGCGGTTCTCGATGACCACGGTCCCGGCGCGGGCGATGCCCTCCTGGAAGGCGAGCCAGGGAAGGATGCCGCAGAGGATGTAGAGGGCGCTAACGGAGATGCGTCCGCTCGGTCCGAAGCGGGCCTTGAAGACCACGGTGAAGATGAAGGTGAAGACGGCGAGGAGCAAGAGCGGGTTGATGAGGGTCCAGAAAACGCCCATGAGCGATCCGGCGTACTTGGACCTGAAATCGCGGACGGTCATTTGCCAGAGCAGGCGGCGGTTCAACCAGAGCTCGGTGATCGGTCCCGGTGCCATAGGCAGAGTGTATTATGAAAAAACGGGGCAATGCAATCCGTCTCCGGGGGGGCGGGCCCGGGCGGGAAAGAAGGCGATTGTGGTGCGGGCCTCCGGCCTGCACCGAGGAGAATTTGCAGGCGAGACGCCTGCACCACAATGTAAAGGCATTTCCGGGACACTACACTAGTTTGAGCCCCGGCTCATGGGGAGGAGGTCAGTGGCCCCGGAACCCCCGAAAACGCGGACCCCGGCCTTGTCCACGGTGTTGTCGCCTTTTTGCACGTGATGGTTCTGCATGAAGATGTCGCTGTCGCCGCTGACGAGGGTACTGATGCCCCACATGGCCTGGCCGAGCGCGTTGAAGGCCACGAATTCAAGATCGGCCCCGTTCTTGGCGGTGTCCTTGCTCGTTGATCCGAAGATGGTGGTGAAGTAATTCCCGTTGGTCAGCGGTTTGAATTTCTCCCCCCTCAAGATGGGGTCATAGCCCAGGGAGGTTTTGCACTCGTCCCAACTGTTAATGGCCTTGTTGTTCCCCGGGCCGTCGCCGTTATCGGTGAATTTCAGATCGTTGTTGCAGTCAACGAACACGAAGTAGGCGTCGGGGCTCGTCCCCTTGGCACTGCCGTCGCGCCTCCAGAAGGCGACGCCGTGGCTGATGCCGCTGGAGATGGACCGCATCCGGGCGAGCTGGAGCGTGCCGTTAAGCTCGCGGACGTCGCCCTGCAGCTTGATCCGATCAATGGCGGACATGTAGCTGAAGATGGCCATGGTGATCAGGATCCCGAGGATGCTCATGACGATCATGAGCTCGATGATACTGAATCCCTTTTCCCCGCCATGATTAGTGCGCGCCATGTTAGTCTCCCTTTTCCACCCGGCCGGGACCGGCTGGCCGGCCTGATTCACTGCTTTTCCACACCCATACCTGACGCTTTACTATTGAGCTTAGCATAGTTTGTTGAGCGGCACAACCGTTTTCTTCGGGGCCTGATTGGGGGGCCCCCGGCCCCGGCATTTCACATGTCAATCCCGTAGTCCTTGATCTTGTAAAGCAGGGCGCGGTGGCTGATCTGCAGGAGCTTGGCGGCCTGGGTGCGGTTGCCCCTGGTCCGGGACAGGGCCCGGCGGATCAGCATTTCCTCCACGTCCCGCATTACCCTTTTGATGCTGAGCTCGGAGTCCGGGATGCAGATAATCCCCTCGTCCTTGCGCTGGCGCAGGTAGGGGGGCAGGTTGTCGGGCAGAATCCGGTCGCCCTCGGCCAGGGCGATGGAGCGCTCGACCGCGTTCTCCAGCTCGCGGACGTTGCCCTCCCACGATGATGAGATGAGCAGGTCCAGGGCCTCGGGGCTCACGCCCTTGATCCGGCGGCCCAGCCGCGCGTTGAATTTCAAGATGAATCCATCCAGCAGGACCGGGATGTCCTCCTTCCGCTCCCGAAGCGGCGGCAACTGGATGTTCAGGACGTTGAGCCGGTAATACAGGTCTGACCGGAACCGCCCGGCCTTGACGTCCTCCCCCAGGTTGCGCAGGGTGGAGGCGATCACCCGGACGTTGACCTTGGTCGAGTGGGTGTCCCCCACCTTCCTGATCTCCTCGTCCTCCAAGACGCGCAGGAGCTTGACCTGCAGCAAAAGCGGCAGCTCGCCGATCTCGTCGAGGAAAATAGTGCCGCCGTCCGCTTCCTCGAACAGCCCCGTCTTGGTATGGGAGGCG
>Ga0307378_10005597_pt1 | contig 17446 bp, 20 predicted proteins | sample UN1MG_FD_202238 | JGI IMG/M metagenome (GOLD analysis project Ga0307378, IMG submission 202238) | Soil microbial communities from Risofladan, Vaasa, Finland - UN-1 | ecosystem: Environmental > Terrestrial > Soil > Coastal area > Acid sulfate soil | place: Finland: Risofladan, Vaasa | collected... | reverse complement strand
CGCGGAGAACGCGTTCCGGGATGAGGAGTTCGATGTGCCGTTCAAGTATTTCGAGGGCCGCGCTTTGGCAACGGTTGCCTCGACTAAGCTCGGGACCATAACTGGGATGCTGGGTCATAAGGCCGAGTCGCAAGCTCTTCTGAAGGACATCGATATCGACAGGCTAGATGCTCTGGTCTTTATTGGGGGCGCCGGAGCCCGCCAGTATTGGAGGGACCCTATGGCTCATAAGCTTGTAAGGGAGGCGGTTGCTAAAGGGAAGGTGCTTGGAGCGATCTGCATCTCGCCGGTTACTCTGGCGTATGCGGGTGTTTTGAGAGGCAAGAGAGCCACAGTGTGGGTCTCGGAGCGTTCGCGCCTGATAGAGAAGGGCGCGAAGTACACCGGCAAGGATGTTACAATCGATGGGCTGATCGTAACAGCGGATGGGCCGCCGGCGGCCCGGAAGTTTGCCGAGGCGATACTCAAGCTTGTGATTGAGCAGGCGAAGAAGAGGCAGCAGACGAAAGAGTCGGTGAAGGAGCAAGCGGCCGCCGCGGCGGGTAAGTAGGCGTTCGCTGTCAACGTGGGAGGTGCATGGATGGTATGGGCGAAGAGAAGAGTCGAGGATAGATGCGCTCGACGCTGGTAATGATTCTTGCTGGAGGTAGGGGCCGACGGCTTCACCCGCTAACGAAGGACAGGACAAAACCTGCCGTGCCTTTCGGCGGCGTCTATCGGCTGATAGATTTCACGCTGAGCAACTGCGCCAACTCCGGCCTGCGGTGCATCTATGTCCTGACACAGTACAAGTCCGATTCATTGATCCGGCACTTAGGTCTCGCCTGGCGAATCTACAACCGCGAGCTTGGCGAGTTCATCGACCCAATCCCCGCGCAGCAGCGTCTGGGGGCGAACTGGTATCTTGGCACAGCAGATGCGATTACTCAGAATGTTGAGCTGATAAAGCGATCGGGTGCAGAGCACCTTTTCGTGTTTTCTGGGGACCACGTTTACAAGATGAATTATCAGCTGATGCTCGACTTTCATAGGGAGCATCGAGCCGACGCGACGATTGTAGCCCTGGAGAAGCCCAAAGAGGTCGGAAGGCAGTTCGGCGTGGCGGTGATCAACGACGAGAGCCAGCTGGTTGATTTCCAGGAGAAACCCCGGCACCCTAGGCCTGTTCCTGGGCATCCTGATGTCTGCCTCACCTCGATGGGGGTTTACCTTTTCAATGTAGATTTTTTGCTGGATGTTCTTGAGAAGGATAGCAGAACAGATTCAGAACACGATTTTGGCACAAATATCATTCCCATGATGATGAACATGGGGAAGGTTTGCGTCTATGACTTCTGTAACGAGTGGACGCACGAGCCCCGGTATTGGGAGGACATCGGGACGCTGGACGCCTACTGGAAGGCCAGCATGGGCATGCTGGAGCTGAACCCCAAGTTCAACCTGTTCAACCCAGAGTGGCCGCTCCGCTGCTACCACGGGCAATACCCTCCTGCGCGGACTGTCTTCGCGGATGACGAGCAGATCGGCTTTACCGGCAACGTGCTCGACTCGATGGTCTGCGAGGGTGTCGTAGTCGTGGGTGCGCTCGTCAAGCACTCAATACTCTCGCCCGACGTCAGGGTAAAATGTTACGCGGAGATCGAGGATTCCGTAATCATGAGCCACGTTGTCATCGGCAAAAACGCTAAAATTAAGAAGGCCATTATCGACAAAGAGGTGGTCATCAGAAACGCGGCCGTCATAGGGCACGATGAGGATAAGGATAGAAAACGCTTTCATGTAACAAACAACGGCGTGGTCGTTGTCCCGAAAGGTGCGGTGGTTGAGGCGTAGGTGCTGCTATCGGGGAGAATCTATCAGCTGCAGGTTGCAGCTCACAGGTTCGAGGCAAGGCACCAAGCCGACCAAACTCCTCGCAGGCCAAAAACGCTTCGCAAGCTGAGACACTCAGGTTTGCGGTGTGAGGCTCTCTGTTAAAAAGATGCAGATCAAGGTTTTTGGGTGAGAGCAGTAATAATCGGCGGCGGCATCTCTGGCCTGACAGTGGCATATCGCCTTCTCAAGGCGGGACTCAGCGTACAGATACTCGAGCAGTCCGAGTTCCTGGGTGGGCTGGCCAGGTCTTTTGAGCTGGCCGGGCTGACCGTTGACCGGCACTTTCACTTCTTCTGCGAGGCGGAGCTCGATTTCCGCCGCATGGCGAGCGAGCTCGGCCTCGAGGACCGCCTCGTCTGGCGCAGAATAACCCGTGCTGTCCAGCTCGGAGGCAGAATACACCCAATCTCCACGCCAATGGACGTTCTCAGGTTCACGCCGCTGAGGTTTTTGGACAGGCTCAGGTTTGCGCTCAACGTGCTGAAGGGACGGCATCTTTCGAGCATCAGGCGACTCGACAAGCTCACCGCAGAGGATTGGCTGAAACGCTCGGTCGGCGAGGCAGTCTTTGGGACTATCTGGAGGCCGCTGCTTGAGGCAAAGTTTGGAGACCGCGCAAGCTGTATCTCCGCAGCCTGGCTCTGCGCCAGACAGCGAATGCAGCAGGAGAACATCGCCTACCTCCGGGGCGGGGCCTCGCTCGTCGTATCAACCCTGGCTGAACAGGTGAGGCGCCTCGGCGGCGAGGTGGCTCTCGGCGTAACCGCAACTGGGATTGATCTTGAGGGCAATTCTGCAGTCGGCGTTTCGACCACCGCTGGCCAATTGAGCGCGGACGTGGTCGTCTCGACGCTGCCGATGCCGCGGCTGTTGTCGATAGCCAGGGGGCCATTAACCAAATATCTTGAGCCGTTCTCCTCGCTCGAGTACATCGGCGTCGTCAGCACGGTAATTCTGCTCAAGAGGCCAGTCTCACCATACTTCTGGCTCAATACAAACGATGCAGAAGTGTCGTTCGCCGGCATCATCGACCTGACGAACCTTGACCCCGCAAGCAGCGACAAGCCACACGTTGTTTATATTCCACAGTATTGTTCGACGGACGCTGACCTCTTCAAGGCGCCAGAGCGACAGGTCATATCCCGGATAGTCAGGGACCTGGTCAAGGTCAATGGGGAGTTCTCGGACGACTGGGTTTTGGGCGCGGAGGTTACCAAGGATTGCTTCGCCCAGCACATCTGCACGCCCGGCCTGCTCGATAGAATCCCAGCGCATAAAACGTCGGTTCACGGTTTCTTCATGGCCGAGTGGTCGCAGTTCTACCCTAACGACAGAAGCGTAAATAACTCGGTTCGGATTGCCAACAGCTGCGCCAGGACCGTCCTCGACTCTGCGGCCAGACGGTAAGCTCCTAAACATGCCGGGTCGGCAGGCTACGCTCCGGCCCGGAGCCTCCTGCGGCCAAGATCGAAGAAAAACGACTGGGCGAGCATGGCTATCAAGATTACGTTCCTGATGATCACATCCCAGCCAGCCCTTGCTCCCTCGCCGGACGTTGAGAAGCAGCCGCAGCTGATGTCAAGACCGCGCGTTAGCGCAACGATGCTGGCGGTGATGAAGACAAGCAGGAGCCCGGCCGTTACTACGGAGGCGGCGTCCGAGAACACCCCGAGGATGAGGCACAGCCCGAGGATAAGCTCTATCCAGGGCAAGATGACCGCAAATAGGTTGATGAGCACGTGCGGCACGATTCTATAGTTGTTGACCATCTGCGCGAACTGGCCGGGATGCACGATCTTGTCCATGCTGGCGTAAACGAAGACCGCTCCCACGAACATCCTGAAAACGAGAGCCGTTACTCTGTTCCAGAGAATCCGTCTCAAAATGTTTCCACCGGAAGCGCCCATCATTTTTCGACCGGCCCCTTGTTTTGGTACTCCCTCATCCCGCCAGTAAACACGAGAATCGGCCTGTTGAGCAAGTCGTGAAGCATCTCGGCCACCTCGAGCGCCTCGTCGCACTCGACGTCGCTGCAATACGTAACGACCTTGTCTGCCTTGACGAGAGACTCCTTGAGGCCTGGGGCTACATCCTCGAAAGTTTTCGCCGGGATGTTGATCGCGCCCGGGATATGGCCCGTCTCGAACTCGACTTTCGGCCTGGCGTCCACGAAAACCACGCCGGGGGTCTTTTGGAGCCTGAGCGCGGTCATAAGATCGATCTGGGAGATCGCGTCCGTCTGGCGCCCCGAATTGGCAATGGTCTGCTTGCTCGGGGGCTGATAGCTGAACAGGTCCACGCCTCGCGTCCGAACCGCGTTGACCACAAGTCCCACGGCACTGCCCAGAACAACCAGCAATACCGAGCGAACTATCAGCCTCTTAACATCGCCCTTCCTGAAAAGCATCGTCAGAACTTCGCCTCAGAGTGTCTTGCCCAACTTGCCCGCTGCAACATAAAGTCGCTGCCTGCAAGGTGTGTCAGAATATCACCACTGGCACGGCGAGCTCAACAGTTGAAATCAGCCTTCAAGAATGCTGCCGCCCTCGGAGATGGTTCGCAGTTTGAGGCCCGCACTTCGGCTGCAACGCTGCGGCCTCTGCCAAACCTCATGCCATTGAACGATCGAGGCGAGGGTGAACTCCGGCTCGGCGACCTGTTTGGGTTTGCTGCTCGTCCTGAATACCTAGAGTCGCACCGCGTTGATCGAGCACATGACAAGCAGGTACAGAAGCGGTCGCATCGACAGGAGTCGCAACGAATGCCCCGTAAACGAGCAGCCATAGCATCTTGCGTCAGCACCATAGCGTCAAGTTTGGACACGGTTATAAGAACGGGCTTGCGATCATTGCATGGACGTGGCTAAATGGTTCTTCATTCACTCGATCTAAAGACCATTTAGCCGAGAGTCAAAAGGACAACAGGAATGGAAGCTCGACCTGGGAAGCTAATTCAGATGCTAGAGGGCGCGAGGCAGTTCGTCGTGCCCGTCTATCAGCGCCCTTACAGTTGGGAGCTGAAACACTGCAAGCGGCTACTCAGCGATGTTGTGAGAGCCGGCGAAAAAGAAGAGATCCCAGCCCATTTTTTTGGGTCGATCGTGTATATGGAAAAAAGTCTCTATGAGACCACCTTTATCCCACAGCACATGGTCATCGATGGACAGCAGCGCCTGACAACGGTCTCGATGCTCTTACACGCGTTGGGTGCAGCATCAGAGAGGCGAGGAATTCAGGAGGACATTAACCAGAGGAGAATAACGGACAATTTCCTCATGAACCCGTTACAAAATGGAGAATCGCGCTACAAGCTGATTCTTACTCAGACAGACAAGAACACCCTGATTCGCCTGTTTGCCGGAGAGGAGCAGCTTGAGCCCCTCTCAAAACGGATTATACAAAACTACCAATTCTTTCTGAGTCAGCTAAACCATCCTCAGGTGGACCTAATGGCCATCTACCGGGGGATTAGGAAGCTGATCGTGGTGGAGATCGCGCTCTCCCGCGAGCACGACAATCCTCAGCTGATCTTCGAAACCCTCAACTCTACTGGACTGGAGCTAAGCCAGGCCGACTTGATCCGCAACTACATACTCATGCCCCTGAAACGAGATAGGCAGGAATTGCTCTACAACACCCAGTGGTTCCCTATGGAGCAGAGCTTTGGGCAAGAGCAATACGCGAAGAAATTCGACCAATTCATGCGCGACTACTTAACAGTGAAGATGACCGGAATCATCCCGAAGATAAACCAGGTGTACGAGAGGTTCAAAGCATATAAAGAGAGCAGCAAGTCCAGCTCGACTGAAGAGATCGTCGCTGATATTAACCGGTATTCCAAGTATTTTGTGCGCATCGCTCTTGAAAAGGAGAAGGACGAGGAGATAAACCTGATCTTCCATGATATCAACAGGCTAACAGATGTCGCGTATCCCTTTCTGCTTGAGCTGTGCGATGACTATCAGGAAAGACGACTCAACCGGGAAGAATTCATAGAAATCCTAAGATTGGTCGAGAGCTATGTCTTTCGCCGTACAATCTGCGCACTCCCCACCAATTCGCATGGCAAAACGTTCGCCACTCTCAGTCGGGACATAGACAAAGCAGACTACGTTGCGAGCTTCAAGGCGACTCTTTGGGTCAAGGATGGTAACGAGCGGTTTCCGCCTGATGACATGTTTAGACGGGAATTCGAGGTTAGTAACGTCTATAGCCCCAAATCACGCAAATACTGCCTCGACAAACTGGAGAACTTCGACTCCAAAGAACGAATTGATTGTGATCACTATACTATTGAACATATAATGCCGCAGAATAAGGACCTACCTGAGGCGTGGAAAACGGAGCTGGGCGATAACTGGCAAGAAGTTCAAGACCGCCGGCTACACACCATCGGCAACCTCACGCTTACGGCTTACAATCCAGAAATGAGCGACCGCTCCTTCGTCGAGAAGCGCGATATGCGAGGTGGCTTCAAGCACAGTCGCCTCCGCCTCAATCGCGGCCTGGCAGAGCTCCAAAACTGGAACGAAGCTGAGATCCAGAGGCGAGCTCAAGAACTCGCGGATGATGCCCTAACTATATGGCCGGCGCTTGATGCTTCTGCGGAGAACATCGAGAAAATCAGAGAGAAGAAGCACCCCAGCGCTCGCAAGTACACGTTGGCGGATCACAAGCATCTTACCGGGGATATGATGCTCCTTTTCGAAGAACTTCGGAAGCGAATTCGCAGCCTTCATCCCGATGTCTGTGAGGAGGCCACGAAGCACTATATTGGATACAAACTCGACACGCATTTCGTCGATGTGATTCCTCAAAAAAGACGTCTACTCCTCACTCTCAACTTGGCCTTCCCTGAGATCAGTGATCCCCAGGGCAAGTGCAAAGACGTCACTGGTAAAGGCCGCCTCGGAAACGGAGAAGTCCAAGTTGGCTTTGAGGGGCTGGAAGATGTAGATTACATTATGACTTTGATCCGCCAAGCTTTGGACAACCAGATAGAGCACGATGATGTTCAAGAGGACTGAATGCAAGGAAGGAGTGCTTGGCGGCAAGCCAGTTATTAAGGGCACCAGGATCAGCGTTGAGGTGATAATGGAGCTGCTTGGTTCCGGGATGAGCATCGATGAGATACTCGAGGACTACAAACACCTTGGAAGGGAGGATATTCTCGAGGCGATCCGGTACGCGGCTCACGCAGTTTCGGGCGAATCTTACCTGGACATCGAGGCCGTCACAAGGGGATGAGTTCACCCCCGAGATGGCTGGTCTCTGATCCCCCAACTTCTCAGCGATCAGGGAGATTAGTCCTCTATCCTCAGGACGCCGGACTCACTGCTGACCGGGACCAGAGCTTTTGAGACTAAGCGACGCCTCAATCCCCGGTTGCCGCTCCGTGGGAGCCAGGGCAGGCTTGCCTATCCGATAAGCTAACGCAGAGTCGTTCGTAGAACTTGCGGCTGATCGCGAAGAGCTCCTTGCGGGTGAGGTGTTCTGCCCAGTTGACGCCGGAATTGGTCTTGGTCTTTAGCACCGGCCCCTGGACGATGCGCTTCCAGGTCGTGTTGTCTATCGAATGGAAGGGGAAGTCCGTGATCAGCGAGACGTCTCCGATGCCGAAGCCGTGGTAGTCGTGAGGATACCTGTCGAATACGACCGACAGCCACTCGCGCATCCGCGGCCTAGAGCGAGGCACCATCCCGCCGAGGCCGACGAGCGGCCAGTCGCTCCGAAGCCTTTGAAGCACATCGAAGTCTTCACCGTAATGGAAAACGGGAACAGGCGACAGGCCGCGCGCTTGCATCAACCTCAGGTTGGACATGCTCGCCTCAGCGTCTCCGATGACATCGAGGTTGACATACAGATCGATGTGCTGGCAATTGCGCTCGACGAACTCGCAGTACTGGACTATGTTGACCTGTTTGCCAGAGCGAAAGGCCGAGAAGGCTCCCGAATCGAGCATGACTGAGGTGAAGTCCCCGTTCGGGACAGAATCCCGCCCGGCTCGCTTTAGCGAGGCATAGGAGAAAAGAACATTTGCCCCGCCAAACACCGTATCGAGAAGGTTCCCATCAATTCCAGCGAAATAGACCTTCATTCTGAGAGAAGCCGATTAACTACAACGTCCCTCGCCTCAGCGAGAGCCACCACCTGTCAACTGCTGCCGGATCATTCATAGCGGCTTTCCGGTGTCGGGCTTGCGCTGAACTTGTGGCCCTCCAGGACCACATCGTAAAGCTCCAGCTCGTCCTCCAGCGCAACGCGAACCTCCCGTTGCTCGGTCACGGTGTAGTCCGAATCGGCCCCGAACTCGGCGTCAATCTCCTTCTGAAGGTCGTCGTGCAAGATGTGGAACAGGAGTATCGTCTTGATGTGTCTGTAGCCGAGCCGCTGCCTCGACTGGCCGCCGTCAAGTGTCGCGACTGACTGGTCCCGAGGCAGAACGACTATCGGCCTGGCAACCTTGAAGTATGGGCCGCTGCCGTGCTTTATCTGCGACATAACTTCTCCATCTGTATGAAAACCTCAACCACAGAGACGCCGAGAGCGCGGAGCATCTTGCTGCCCTTCTTCTCTGTGTCTCAGTGGTTTTGCTAGAAGCCGTCTGGGTAGTCAGCGTCCGGGAATATCGTTGCGGCCTCCGAGAGCTTGGCCTCCTTGTCAATGAACAGCTCGACCGTCCGCTCTAAGGTGTAGAACTCGGAGAGCGACGTGATCGCTGTCGGCAGGATCAGCTTCGGCTCCAAGAGGTGCGCCGTCGCATCTTCCCACTCTTCATTGTTGCCAATTATCGCCTGGAAGTCCGCCTGGAAAGTGGCCCAGTCGTCTATCCGCCGGATGACTCTAAACGACTGCACAACAGGATATATGGCGGCGCCGAGGTTGCCGACGTCGGTTGTGAACGGGATGCCAACGGTCAAAAGGTCGGCGATTGCGCTGGTGGCGGAAACGGCGGGTTGCAGGTGTATGCCCGAGCTTAGGATGGCGCCTTGTGCGAACGGGGGGGTGCCGGCGGGGTTCATGCCGTCCGGATAATAGGTGGTATTGAACATCCCAAGGACTGAGACGCTCACCTGAACACCCTTTATCACGAGGCCGTCGCAGCACAGAAGCCGCTTGCCTTGCTCGGGAGCGGCGCCGCCGTGCAGCCCGCGCAGAAATGGCTCCGAAATCATCTCCTTGACAGTCATCTTGGCGCTTCTTATCGGCACGCCGAGCGAGTTCTTGCCTGCCTCCTGAGAGTTCGCAATGCCGTGGCAGCTCTCACCATAAAGCTTGCTCGCCTCGAGCTTCTGCTCAAACGACAGCGGGAAAAGCTTAACGTCCCAGCCGTCCTGATACCGCAAAAGCTCCGTGTTGTACTGCCGCTGCACTCGCTGGGGATGAACCTCCCCTTGTACCTCCGCCGGGTCGATGCTGAACTCTGGCAATGTTGTTGGATCAAATCCTGGCATGTATATCTCCTCCTATCATCGTTGTGGTAGTCTCGGTTACTACTCTGCGAGGCAGCGCTTCCAGCCTTCGCAGCCGCTACGGCGGATTAGGCTCGCTGCGAAGCACGAGCCAGAACCCTCACGGCGCCACGCCCTCTTGCCAGAGCCACAGCTCGTAATGGAGCTCGTAGCGCTGGATGCCATCCTTATCGTCCATGAATCCGTCCTTCTCGGGCGTGTGCCGCGGAATGAAGCCAAGCCCCTGCTCCTCTCCAATCCTTTTTGGGTCCGCCGGCTCCGAGAAGTCGTATATGGGAATGACGTCCCCACCGGCCAAGTTCAGAAGCGACATGACCATCTCGAGTATCTCGTCCATCCGCCTCATCACGAAGCTGTCGTCGTCTCGGCTCGCGCGAACGTTCACCACAAACCTGACGCGCATCTTCGAGTTGAGGCCTCCGGAGAAGCTATCAACCAATAGCTCGATCCAATCTGGAACCGAATCGAGCTCCTTCGGCGTCACCCAACCTCCGAAGAGGTCCGAGCATCCCTGAACAATGACCGGAACATCGCCTGACAGGTTGTCCACCACAAACTTATAGAACGACAACCGCTTGTTACGGGGCTTCGCACAGTCCGGCAGCGTCATCTCACACCTCCAAAGCTAATCCGTCTGTTTCTCGTGCATGGAAGCTTCGCAGAGCTTTCCCCTGCTGCGAACGTCAACCGCCAACTCCCTGCTCTCTTCGATGCGCTGCAACCCGCGTCCTGAACGGGCAATTGTCGGTGATCCGCACGATGCCGCCCCCCAGCTCGCCCTCGAAGTCAGAGACGCCACACAGCAAAGTGATCATCGCCTCATCTCCCTCTATCGTCACGGACTGGGCATCGCCTACATTGCAGTCCGCCGGGAAACTGATTGCGTCCGAGACTCTTGCCTCCCCCTCGATGTCCTCGTACTGGAGCCTGAAAGAGACCTCGCCCGCTGGTTTAGTGCTGATGACGCACCTCGCCTCGACGGGCCCCTCTGGAGCAGCGGCTGCGTTCAGAACCGCCGCTCCACTCTCGACCTCGATCGTCCCCAGGACGACGCTTGGCGTTCTACTCTCAATCCGTTTCACGTCGTAGGTGTCGCCCTCAAAAAGCACCTCGTCCCCCGGGAACACCTCGATGTTCCAGAACTCGAACCGCATGCCGCCATCCATCGTGGGAACAACCGTGCCTCCCTCGAGCTCCAACGGCATGGGCGAGGCGCAGACCTCCAGGTCCACGAGCCCGCTCGCATACGTGTCCGTTGGCGGCAGACCGACGCCGGCAGAATCGCTCGCTATAAGCCGTCTAATGGATGCCCTCTGCCAACCATTCATCTCCCGAAAGTCGCGTTCGACCTCGTGAAGGTCCCGAAACATGAGTTGACGGTCCCCTCGATTACTACACTCGGTCGTCATCTGCCGCCTCCCATCAGACCCGTTTGGCGGTCCCTACCGCCACACTCATCGAGCTGCGCCCGGCGCCCGCTTTGTAACGCTTTGAAAGCTGCACCCATCTCTTGTCCAGCCGAGTCAGCTTACTCTCTATCTGCCTCGCAACATCCGCCCGCGAGAGCGAGTCGCCGGCATAAGTCGCGTCAAACCGCGGCAGCCAATCATTTTGAAGCATCCCCAAGCAGACCGCCTCACCTCTGTTGAGCAATGCCTCAACCATCTCCTGGTCAGTCGTCGGAAGCGAGATGCCCGTTATCTCCCCAGCGGAGGCGATCGCCTCCGCCAGCTGCTCGTCACTGAGGTGGTCAGACAAGTTCGAAAGGACAGACCTCAGCCTTGTCTCGAAGTCAGAAGCGTTCATCACAGGTTTCCTTTACTGCTGGTAGAACTCGGGAACCACATAGGCGCTGATATCCTCATCAGTGCTGTTCTCCTCCGCGCTAAGCATGAGAACCGCAACCGCGCTCGGCTGAGTCAGAGTACACCCCTCCGAGAACGTGAAAACAGCATCCCTGAAAGGATACTGCGAGTTCTCGAACGGCGTCTCGAGCACAAGCCCCTGATACTGGCTCTGCCTCTCTAAACGAGTTGTAACCGCCGGATACGGAGTGTCCAAACCGATCGCAACCACGTAGTTCTCCGGGATCATGTTGTTGACGTTGACGATGAACCCACCAATGCCTTGGTTGGGGTTGATGCCATCGAGCGCGAGCCGTTCCACGACCGAGTCGGGGAGGCCGGAGTTGACAGTCCAGTCGGCCATCTGGATGAGGTCATTCGCCTGAGCTATGTTCACCAGAAGAAGCAGGTTCTTCTCCCCATAAACCCCCGGCGCACCAAACCCATGATGCTGTATCTCCTCCGAAAGCATTCTAAGATGCTCTAATGTCAGGGTAGTAGATGTCCTCGCGAAAATGTGAGTGTGTGACGCCCCGAAAAAGGCATTCGCCTGAAAATCCGGACAGTCCGTGTTCACCTGCCAAGTCCCGCCCCACTCATCGCCAGCCTGGTTTTTCGAGAAAATCGGCGTCAACGCATTCTTCAACCGTTGCTGAAGGTGGGCCTGAATCACGCTCCCGAAAAGGTTCTCGATCCTCCTGGGATCGATCCGCTTCTGCGCTGTCCTCGTCAACGAAAACGCTATCTCGAACTCCTTGATCGGCAATGCGAACTCATAGACGCTGTTGGACTCATAGTCAGGCTCACGCCCCTCTGCGACCTCCTTGGCCACAAGGCGGTTGATCTCCTGTTTCACGGCCTCTCTAGTCGATTTCTGCGTCAATCGGTCGGCAAGACCAGACACATCCCGATCGTTGTAGGCCTTCACAAGGCTTAGCACGTCCTTGAGGACGTGCCGCCAATCAACGTCAGTGTCGCTGCCGAAAACGCCGCCCACATAGACGCCGCCTCGATACTGATAGTTGTCGAATGTAGTCAATTTCTTCCCCTTCCCTCGTGTTATCTGTTCTTTTGTGGCCGGTAGGCTTATTTCCTATAGCGCTTGCAGAAAACTTCCTGAACTCGCAACGACAAACGCCGGACCAATCGAGATGTTCAGCTCGTTGCTCCCTGCCGCTACGCCAACGACCTGAACCACATCCCCATCTCCACTCGGCTTCGTTGCTGTGACTTTGCCCGCAGTCTTGCTGAGGTAGTAGATCGAACCTGTCGTCAGAGGATCGCCAGCCTCATCGGTGACCCCGGCTATCTTCCCGCTTCGCACAAGCGTCGCCCGTTCGTTCACCTGGTAACCGCGAAGAGCCGCAAAACCGTGCGACTCGCGAACTGTCCCGCTCGAGGCATCGGCAAGTAGCGTCTTGCCGTCCGTGTTGATATGCATCAGCTCGTTCTCCTCGACCTCGACGCTCGCAATCGCCTCCCAGCTCCCTCTAGCATCCTTGTTCTTCCAAGCCATCTTCCTATGCACCTCCCATTTAGATTCTCATTTGGCCATTTGTGTCGTTGACAACCCCACCGGGCACTCTGACCTATACCGTGCCCGCCCGCTGCTTAGACCGACCCTGAACTATTTGATGAGGATCCCTCTCAGGTTCGCCAGCCGCCTAAGCCGCGAAGAAGCTGTCTCCTTCTCGCTTTGTGCCGAAGCAACCGGCGGCTGCCCCACCACAGCATCAACACCCTCCGCCGCATTTGTCAGCCGATTGATGCTGCGCTTTACCTCACTGGCGACCAGATTGTGGAGACCCTCCTCGGTGGGCCGGTCAGCCCCCTGGGACTCCTTTATGTGGGCCAAGACCTCCTTCAGAACCGAGAGCTTCTCCTTCAACTCAACCTCGGTCTCGCCGCTAACAACGCCCTGAAGCCGACGCAAGAGGTCTCTGTCCCGAACGAACTGCGAAAGCTCCAACGCCTCCTCCGCAAACACAGCACGCCGGAGAAGCTCTGCCCGGTCATCACCGGAGCCCGGTGCCTCTTTAGCATCTGCCCCAACATCATCTCGAGGCGCCTGCGCCTCGTTGGCGTCTTCCATTGTCTCTCCAGAGACTTCCTGTTCAGCCATCCGAACCTCCCTTAATGTCTAAGATGTTTTTCATGGCATCGCTTTCCTCTGTTTCCTGTTTTCTTTTGACCTTCAACTCATTCGTAGCCCCGCTTCTTTCTCGCATCCTCCGGCCCAATAAGACCAGCCGAGAGATCGGCGAGAACGATGTTTTGCTGCTCCACCTCATCGCCAGGGATCAAAGGACCCCAGACCGTCTCCACGTCCTTGAGTTGGTACTCTGGGCCTCCTAGCATGAACTTCCCCGACTCCGACAGCACAACTGACTTGGAGTTCGCTAAAGCGAACAATATCTTGGCCAGCCGCTTAAACCCCGATGCCCAGTAGATGCGCTTTCGATATGTCTTCTTAGCAAGTGGCTCGTAGAGCAGTCGAAGCGCAACGCCAGAGATGTTCGTCCCAGTCCAATTCAGCGGCTCGAGATGCGATTCCCCGGCCGTCTTGTATATCTGCCCCACCAAAAGGCTGAGTGTCTTGAAGAAGCTCTCCGGAATGCCCACCGGCTTCATCCGGACGATGTCCTGCCTCAACTGGTCGTTCTCGGTCAGAAAATGTATCTGGTCGCCGCCAAGCCTGACGACAGACTCCTCGACATCATCGCTGTCAGGTGGATCGATATTGATCGCCTTGAGTATCGATTGGTCGTTGTAGCATTGCCAATAGGCGTCGGACATCATCTGATTGACCGCGTCGAGCATAGGAATAAGCGGAGCGATGTCCGAGTCCCCAACCATCTGCATTCGCTGGACCGAGTTCGGGATGTGAATAATTGGGATCATCCCCAGGTTATGCTCCGAGATGCTTGTAACCTCGAACTGGACACCCTCCCCCTCATCCCCAACAGTGTGCGGTCGAGCGGCCCGTAGCCTGACTATCCTCTCCCTATCCATCTCAACACGATGCCAGCGGAACTTCTCGCCCTTCCTGGCTCAGGCTCGACCTGCTCCCACTGAAAGATATACGCCAGCACCTTGTCCCTATCCAGCTCGTCGTACTCAATGTCCCAAAGCTGGTCGTAACTTATTGACTGAACCCTCAAGACGCTTGGGCCAGCTGGATCATAACTCACCGAGTAGAACGTCCCGCCGCAGATCCCCGCGTCAATTGCGTCCGTCAAAAGCCTCTGTCGAAAACCATTGTCGCTGAACACCCGATCCCAAAGCGCCTGGACCCGCGCGCTCTCGGCCTCATCCGCGCCCACCATACGAACGCCTGCGAATTTACAGTCGCCGAAAAGAGCGTCAGCCGAATTATCGACGATCTGTCTCGGGATGCCCACCGATATCGGAAGCCTAAGCGACAGCTGCGCCGCCGTCATGTTCTCATAAAGCGGTATGCGGACATCCCTGTTGTCATACAAGCGCCGATAGTTGGCGACCTCGGTCAGTCTCGATAGCCTCGCCCGTGAGACCACAGTCGCGCCAAAGCCACGTCGCGACGCCGATTCGCCCCCGTTTACAATCGTCCCATTTTCTCTCACCTGATCCACCTCGGACTCGATTGTTATCTTGTGTTCCTTTTTCGATTTCGGAGAAAACCCAAAACCTCTTCACCGTCTCTGGCTCTCGTAAGCAGTTGACGCTTCCGATCCAATTCCCCTACCTGAAAAGCCAGATTCATAAACGACATTCGGGACGGGAGGCCATTTGAAGGACACTTCAGGATCGCGGCCAGCCAAAGCGGTGCCACTCTACCGTGGTCCCCGATAATCAGATTGACCGTCCGCGAAGTTGTTTCTTGAAGTTGCCTGACAGGTAGATAGATGAGTTCATGTTGCAGTCCGAACTGCTGCCTCCTTCACCTGGCGGGTGTAAATGAGGGAGCGAGGCTGCAATCCCCGACAGGGGATACCGTGGGTAGCCGTGCATGCAATGCAACGGGAGGGTTATCATCGAGGCATAGGAGCTCTCTTTTACCGTCAGGCTGACGCCTGCGGCTACCTGTGGTGTGCCCTTTCGGGCAGAATCCCATGCGCCACGTCCCCGACGCGGCCGCAACATTCCCCTCTTCAATCTGATTATTGGGGTCAACAATAACCTCCCAGCAAATCCCCTCCGTCAACCGGGACTTATTAGACAGCCTCGGAAGTGTATGACTGGAGTCAGGTAGAGGAGGCCTTCGTAACTACGGCTGTTCGTGAGGGAAAGTTGCTCTATGAAAAGCCGACTTGATCTTGTTCGATTGTGGGTACTGAAGGCCGAAAGCGATCTTTCCGCAGCGATTGTTGTCCCGTCCCATCGCAGTTGACTCGCGGCCGATGCGTATATAGCCTTTGTTGAGAATTGGCTTCAAACTAAGCGGTCAGGCAAACATAATGGGAGAAGACACTATGCAGCCACGACAGCGACTCGTTGAGCTTCTGCGTGAGCGATCAGTAAAGAAGGGGCATTTCAAGCTCTCCTCAGGCGGAACTAGCAGCTACTACGTTGACTGCAAGATGACCACGCTCTCCGCGGAAGGGTTGAACCTCGTCGGGCGCGTGATCGTTTCCCGACTCAAGGAGATTGGCGTGCGCCATGTCGGTGGTCTAACGCTGGGCGCCGACCCAATAGCCTGCGCCGCGTGTGCCCTGAGCTGGGATGAGGGCTTCCCCGTTGATGCGTTTATTGTGCGCAAGAAGACCAAGGGACACGGGACTGGCAAGCGGATCGAGGGCCCGTTGCCAGAGGGCGAAGACGTGGTCATTGTGGAGGACGTAACGACAACAGGAAGGTCGGCCCTTGAGGCGATCGAGGCGGCTGAGGCGCATGGCTGCCGTGTCGTTGAAGTGATGACCATCCTTGACCGTATGGAGGGCGGCAGGGAGAATATCGAGGCCAGGGGTTACTCTCTCTTTGCGCTCTGCAACAGGGACGAGCTGCTCGCAGACGACTGATGCGGATTCGGCCCAGCGCTTCCGCTAACTTTTCTCAGGAGGAACACCGTGAATGATATAGCAGCGGTTTGGCAAAACGTTGGCTGGAAGCAGATCGCGTCCGCGCTTGTTTTCGTTGGGATTGCGCTCGTTCTATCGCGCAAGCAGAATCTCGGCCTAGAAAAAAGCTTCCTGATCGGCATGGTTCGGGTATTTGTGCAGCTCATGGTAGTCGGCTACGTCCTGAACGTTGTATTCAGCCTCAAGAGCGTTGAATCGATCGTCGGCCTGCTCTCGGTGATGGTTATCATCGGCGCCTTTACCTGTGGCAGGTCTGCGCCAGACGTCCCTCATGCCACGGTGATTGCGTTCATTGGCCTGGCCACGGGGACGCTTCTTTCGGTTGGCCTGCTCGCGGGCCTATCGATCGTGCCCTCCCAGCCCAGACAACTCATCCCCCTCGCCGGAATCGCCATCGGCATGGGCGCAAACGTTGGGACGCTGGCTTTCGGTCGCGTCCGAGATGAGATAACCGCAAACAAGGCCAAGATCGAGGCCGCACTTTGCCTCGGCGCCACATCATCAGAAGCAATGCAAAGACATCTGAGACTCTCGCTGAGGCGCACGCTCGCCCCCACGCTCGTATCGCTCAAGCTGGTTGGGATTGTCCATTTGCCGGGCGCGATGACAGGGATGATACTTGCCGGTGCGAACGTTTTCGAGGCGGTCTCCATACAGGTCGTTGTTTTCTATCTGCTTCTCTGCCAAGCGACGGTTGTCGCCACGATCGTCTCTCACCTGGCAGCCAGGCAGTTTTTCTCCAGCGACCACAGGCTTCTCGCTTAAGGCCGGGGAACGCCCCAACTCCCCGGTTATTACCTACCACACGTCCGCCTCGGCAATATCTACCCAATACGTTCTGGGGTAGAGAGGGTCTCGGGAGCGGAGGCTCTCCGCTGGCAATGGGCAGAAGGCGAGCGATTTCGAGGTCGAACTGAGGCCGAAGGATGAGTCCATGGCAAGGCTGATCGCAAGGCTGCGGATTGTCGTCAGCAAGGAAACGGGCTTGCCTACTCGCCTGAACTCCGTCGAGAAGAACGGCGATACTACGTCCATCAAGTTCACGAAGGTCAAGCTCAATCGCGAGCTAGCCGACTCTCTGTTCACATTTGTGCCTCCAAAGGGGGTGAAGGTGCAGGAGCAGCAACGCTCGCTGTCATATTGAGAGCCCCATCACGCCGATGCTTCGGGGGCCTCGAGCGTGCGGTGGGCCGAGCTCG
>Ga0307378_10005596_pt1 | contig 17448 bp, 24 predicted proteins | sample UN1MG_FD_202238 | JGI IMG/M metagenome (GOLD analysis project Ga0307378, IMG submission 202238) | Soil microbial communities from Risofladan, Vaasa, Finland - UN-1 | ecosystem: Environmental > Terrestrial > Soil > Coastal area > Acid sulfate soil | place: Finland: Risofladan, Vaasa | collected... | reverse complement strand
GCCTACGCCTCCTTCTTCGGCTCTTCCGCCTTCTCGGGCGGCGCCTGTGCGGGGACTTCTGGCTCCTTGGTCTCTGGCTTGGCCTCTGGCGCGGGCTCCGCTGGTGCGGCCTTCTCCTCCGTCGGTGTGGCGGGCGCCTCCTCCTTCTTCTCATCGGCGGCGGGCTCCTCCCTGGGCTCCTGCCCTTCGGCCTCGTCCTTCTTCTCCGCCTTCTTCCTGGGGCGCTTCTTGGGTTTCTTGTCCTTCTCGTCGCCGCCGGCAGGCTCGTCCTTCTTCTTGGCCTTCTCCACGGGCTTCTTGGGCTTCTCGTCCTTCTCCTCGCCCTTCGTAGTGCCGGTCTTCTTCAGCTCCTCGACCGCCTCGGTCGCGCGCTCCTCCTCAGCCCTCTCGGCGCGCACCTTCTCCTCGGTCGACTCCGGCGCGACCACTGGTGCGGCCACCTGCTCCGGCAACGGCAGGACATCCACCTCGTCCGGAAGCCTCGCATCCGGACGCATGATCTGGACTGTGACACCTATGGTGCCGGGCTTCATCCTCGCGTTCGCGAAGCCCCTAACCATGAAATCCAGCTTCGGCTGGCCGCAGAACTTGATGTGCCCGCTCTTGAACTTCTCGCGTCTGTGGCGCTGCCCCGTCAGCTTGCCCGCGACGGTCACCTGGCAACCCCTGGCGCCGGATTCCATGATCCTCCTCACGGTCGAGTGGCCCGCCCGTCTGAAGTGCCAGCCGCGCTCGAGCGCGCTCGCCAGCTTCTCCGCCATTATCTGGGCGTTCAGGTTGGCGTTCTCAACCTCCTGGACCTCTATCTGAGGGTTGGGGAAGTTGAAATCCTCCTCGATCGCCCTCGTGAGGCTCTTGATGGCCTCTCCTCGCCGGCCTATCACAAGGCCCGGCCTCTCTGTGGTGAGCGTGACACGCGTGCCCATCGGGGTCCTCTGGACGTCGAGCCCTCCGAAGCCAGCCCTCGACACGCGGGACATGACGTACTCCCTGAGCAGGACCCTCCTGATCTTCTCGGTGACGAACTTCCTCTCACTTGCCATTGTATCCCTCCGTCAAGAGCCATCCTCAGGATGACTTCTCGACCTCCTCTAGTATGATCTCGATGTTGGTGGTCTGCTCGTTCCAGGGGGTGCTTCTCCCGTACGCCCTGGGCATGTACCCCTGCTGTATCCGGCCTCTGTGAGCGCACGCGTTCTTGACCCTCATGTTGTCAGCGTCGAGCCCCTTGTACTCCGCGTTGGAACGGGCGCTCTCTATGACAACGAGTATGGCCTTCGCCGCCTTGCGCGGGAACCTGCCAGGCCCGACCTTCGGCTTCGGGCTAAGGAACATCTTGTATCTCGTGTACGGCACTGGTGTCTTCAGGTCGGCCACGCTCTGGAGGTACTCCCTCGCCTTGTCGACCCGCATGCCCCTCAGCATCTTGCAGACCTCTCTGCAGTGCTTAGGGGACACGCCTATCTCCTTGCCGATCGCCTTCGATGTGGTTTCCGGATCCGCCTCTTGTGTGTATCCCATTGTGTCCGACCTCCATCATCACTTAAGCGGCATGAACTTGGAGCCCCTCGTAGCGCCGACCCCCAGTCCAGAGTGCCTTATGCTCTTCCTTGTGAGCGCGAACTCCCCGAGCGAATGGCCTATCATCTCGGGCTTGATCTCTACCGGCTGGAACTCCTTGCCGTTGTAGATGTGCACCGTCTTGCCGACGAACTCGGGCAGGATGAATATCTCGCGCCTGTGAGTCCTCACGGGGCCGTCGGTGTCCTTGATCTTGGTCATGAACGCCTCCTGCTCCGGGTTCATGCCCCGGATGTACGACCTCCGCGCCCTTGCGGGCAGCAGCTCGATGATGTCCGCGAGAGGCATCTTCAGGAGCTCCTCCATCGTGTTCCCGCGGTACGTGAACTCCTTCTTCCTCCTCGCCTGTATCTGGCTCTTCTTCTTCCTCGTCCTCCGGCGGGAGGCCTTCGCGGACCCCCCAGCGTGCCTCGCCGACGGTTTCGCCTTCTTCGGTTTGTCTGCTACCTTCGCCACCGCCTTCGGGGCGGGGGCTGCAGCGGGCGCGGCCGCGGTTGACGATTTAGCCTTGACTGTTTCAGCCATTTACTGCACCTTCTTTGGCTTCTTGCGTGGCTTCTTCTTGGGCGCCAGCCTGCCCACCTTCCTTCCTGGAGGCGTGTTCCTGCCGACGCTGGACTGCGTACCCACATGCGGGTGCGCGCCTCCTCCGTGTGGGTGGTCGACCGGGTTCTTGGCGACCCCCTTGACCGAGAAGTATGCCTTCGACTTCGAGCCGTACGCGTGGAACTTCTTCCCTGACTTGGCGAACGGCTTTTCCTTGTGCCCTCCGCCCGCCACGAGCCCTACGGTCGCGAGGCACTTGTTGTCTATCTCCTTGAACTTGCCAGATGGGAGCAGCAGCATGGTCTTCGCGCCGTGGCTCACGATCGTCGCGGCGTTGCCCGCCGTGCGCACGAGCTTGCCACCGTCACCAGGCTGCAGCTCGATGTTGTACACGATGGTCCCTTCGGGTAGGTTGCCCACGGTGTTCGTGTTGCCGGCCGCGACCGAGCCCGTAGGGCCGATCGATATCTCCTGGCCGACGAAAGCGCCGTCGGGCGCGAGCATCCAGAACTGCTTGGAGTCGATGCTGACCTTGGCAAGCGGGGCTATCCTGCCGGCCTCGTGCTTGAGGTCGACTATGGTGCCCATCCCCTGGCGTATCTTGGGGTGCTTGGCATCCGTGAACTTGAGGTGTCTGGGTGACCGATAGCGGCCGAATCCCCGCCCCCTCCTCTGAGTGATAAGGTTCTTTCCCATTGCCAATCCTCCTCTAGAATATACCTATCCTCATGCCGATCTCCTCGGCCGAGTAGCCCTTCTTGAGCTTGATGATCGCGTGCTTCCCGCTCTTGACGACCTTGATGTTGACCTTCTCCACCTTGGCCTCGAAGCGCTCCTCGAAGGCCCTCTTGACCTCGGCCCTGGTGGCGTCCCTTCGGACGACGAATTCGAGTCGGTTGCCGTCCTTGAGGTCCTGGTTGGGCGTGCCTGACATGGAGTTCATCGTCTTCTCTGTGACATACGGGTGCAACAGGACTGCCCTCCTCATGTGCCCCACCTCCCTATCTCGTCCAGTGCGGACTCGGAGATGACCATCAGCCTGCCAGGGTCTCCGCCTGGCGCGAGGATGGACACGTTCAACGCCTTGGGCGTCACGACCTCTATCCCCGCGAGGTTCCTTATGCTCCTGCCACCGTCGCATTCGCTCGACAGCACGACCAGCGGTCCCCTTGGGTTCCTGTACTTCCGCCCGCGCATCTTGCCTCTGCCAGCGCGTATCTTGCGGCCGTTCTTGGCCCTCTCGACATCCTCATAGACGCCGATCGACGAGAGCACTTCGACTGCCTCCTTCGTCGTCTTTATCGCCTCGAGGTCGTTCTTGACCACGACCGGGACCGTCAGCTCATCGCCGAACTGGTGTCCCCTGGTGCGGACTATCTCCAGCACGCTCGTGGCGTGGAGCGCCGCCAGCCTGGCCTTCAGGAGCTCCTTCTTGTTGATCTTCTTGGAATAATCCTTGTCCACCCTTGGCGGGTGCGCACGCCTGCCACCCACGTTGTTGGGCGACTGCGCTGCGCGAGAGCTTCCCATGAGCCTCTGGACCCTCGCGACACCCCGGCCCTTGCCCCAGGTCGACACCGAGTGGCGTGAGCCTGCGGTGCTCTTGGGCCCATATGGCTGCCGGGCGTTCGCCTCCATGGCGGTGACGGCCCTGCGTATCAGGTCCGGCCGGTACTCGGCGGCGAATATCTCGGGCAGCTTAGCCTCGCCGGCGACCTTGCCGTCGATGCCGTAGACGTTGATCTTGCTCGGAGCGTGTGATGTCTTTGCGACCGTCTTTTTATTCTTGACAACCTTATCAGCCATTCAATCACGCTCCCTGTTTTGATTCAAGCGATATGAATGTGACCTGCGGCGCCTCAGGGAGCTTGATCCCCGTGTCCCGCACAGGCTCCCTTAGCCTCACGAGCCTCTTGGACGGCCCCGGCACGGAGCCGTGCAGGAGCATGTAGTTGCCCCTGATCTCGCCGTAGTTGAGGAACCCGCCCTTCGGGGTGACCTCCTCGCCCTTGTCACCTATCTTGAGTATCCGCTTGTTCAGCTCGGTCCTCTGGTGGAACCCTATCTGACCGCCCTGCGGGACGGTGTGTCTCACGAGGCCAGGCCTCTTGGGCCCGAGGTTGCCGATGAGCCTCCTGTGCTTGCTGTTCTTGTGCATCAGGAGCTTGGTACCCCACCTCTTGGTGACTCCCTGCCAGCCCTTGCCCTTGGTGATGGAGCTGACATCGACCATCGCACCCTCGTTGGTGAAATCCTTGACCGTTACCGTCTTGCCGAGTATGCCCTTGGCGTACTCCTTGCGAGCCTCCAGCGTGCCACCGCCGACCCTGACCTCCATGAGTTCGGGCTTCTTCTTCGGCAGGCCGCTGACCAGCACTGGCTGAGTGTGCACGAGGACTCTGACATCCTCGTATTCGAGCTTCTCGACCTTTCCCCAGCCGGCCTTCTCATCGTAATTCTTCGGCACGGGCAGCTTTCTGGAGAGGTGCTTGTCCAGCTTCGCGCTCCAGACCTCTCCCACGGCTTTCCTGCCGTACGGTGAGTTGGAGTAGAACCTGATGCCGCACACCTTCATCGGGGGGACCTCGAGCACCGTGACCGGTACCTGGACTTCCTGTCCAGCGGTCGTGCTCTTCGCCCTGTAGTCGACTATGAACGCATGTGTCATTCCCGCCTTGTATCCGGCGAACCCCTGCAGTCTGGCATCATCCCCTTCGCCCTCGGGCCAAGAGGATGTCCTGGCGGTTATGCTCTTGGCTCTCTTCCTGGGCGAATAGCCCATTGAGCCCTTTCTCGGTCGTCTCCTTTGTGGCATGTGCAATCCCTCGTCTCGAAGCTAGATAATAGCTCGATGGCGCTCGATGGATACGAACGCTTGAGTCGAGGCATCTGTGCTCGACCGTGACGCCTCGTGCGCGCCTGAAAACCATATAGTTTCAGCGCGAGTGTTGGGGTGCCTGAAGTGCATAGCCCATACGGCGTCTGGTCGGTACCGCCTCGGTATCGCAAACCGCTGAATGGGGTACCTGTATATAAACGTGACCGGTCGCGCGGGTGGCGTTGGCCGTCACTTGGCCTGCTTGACCTTCTTCTGCGCCCGCTTGCCCCGCTCCTTGGCGTTGAAGCCAGTCGCCCTCTCGAGGAACGTGTTGTACGCCTTGATCGTCTTCTGGGCGACCTCGTCTTCTACGGTCGGATCCATGTCCGTCTCGACGCAGAGTATGTTCTTGCCGCCCTGCCACGCTCGCAGCTCCTTCAAAGCGCCGAACGACGACACGTACTTGTCGTCCCTCTGGTCGACCTTGCCGAAAATCTCCTTCATATGCGCCTTCAGCTTCTCGGGTGAGATGTTCTCCTGGTGTCCCCTCTTGACTTCGTACTCGCTCATGTGCCATCCCTTGATTCACACGAAGCTCAGTGCTGCCTGAAAAACCTTTGGAGGTCGCAAGTGCCGTCCGCAACCAGTCCCTCCAGTTCCACTATCCCTTCCCAGAGGTCTTTGCAGCTGCATCCGGGACCATCGATTCTCTGGCGTTTCTGTGATATCGAGTACTCCTTGATGGCGTCGAGTATCTCCGAGTCGCATCCGCCGCAGTTGTGCGCCCCCCTCTCCTTGCCGCCTCCGGTTGGGTCGCACACGACCTTCCTGTCGAGCGTGGCGCACGCGTTCAGCACCTCGACGACGCTCCATAGCCAGGGCGCGCGGTACGCCCAGGTCTTCCAGAGCCGCTCCACGAGGGTGCCCCTCTGGATGTTGACCGGGTTGATGGATATCGTGTCGCTCTTGAGCGCTGCGTGCTTCGCCGTCGCGATAGCGTCCTCGATCGCCTCCGCCTCTGTGAGGAACGGCGGTTTCAGGAGCACGTACGCTCTCAGCTTAGCCCCGGCCTTCTTGATTCGGTCGGCCGCTCTGTCGTAGTCGGCCACGGTCATGTTCTTGTTGATGGCGTACTTCAGTATCTTGTCGTTGGAGCTCTCCAGCCCTATCGCTATCTCCAGGTCGTCATGGATGCCGATGACGGCGCCCATCATATCGTCCGTGACGAACTCACTCCTTGATTCGACCAGCAGCCTCGAGCCTCTGTCCTTGCACCAAGCGAGCACGTGGTTCCTCACATCAGCCGGGATCTCGCGCTCGTCGAGGAAGGAACCAGACGTGTACAACTTCAGAAACGAGATGCCTTCCATATCCGCGGATGCTGTGCCGAACTGGGCGATCAGGTCTTCCGCGGTGATGCTGTCCTGCGATTCGATGTTGTAGCCGCACATGGTGCAGCCACCATCAATCGAATGGGCACACCCCGAAGTCCTCAGAATCACGACGCCAGCGTCGACAGACTTGCCGTCGACATTCTCCTTCTCCTTCCATACGGACACGGGAGTCTTCGTCGATGTCGGTCTGCCCCGCCTACTGCGTCTCCTGTCATTTCCGGCATGGTCCCCGTCGCTCATCGGAACACCGGCTCATAATCCATCGTGCACAGACAATCAGAGGTCATACGGCTTCAACGTCTTCCTGCCGTTCCTCTTCGCCCGCTTCGCCGCGTCCTCGATCATGATGTGCACCTCGCGGTCCAGCTCGCGATAGAACTCCTCGGAGATCCTGAAACCGTCGCCTACGACGTCCTTCACTTCGGAGACCTTGATGAGCATATTCCCGTTTCTAAGGTTGGAGATCGACATGATTGCACCCCTGTCACCACGCACGCGACGAGGGGGACATGCTAATGCATGCCCGATTCTTAACCTTTCGGTGTCCCGCGTTCCCGCAAAGCTTTTTCTCACACTCCCCTTTATCGGATGGGGCACAGTACGATGGATGTCGATGCACGGCTGGAACTCGCGACCAGGAACGCGCTGGAGATAGTCACTGTCGAGGAGTTGAGGACGCTCCTCGAGACGAACCCGAAACCGACCGCGTACATCGGCTACGAGCCCAGCGGCTTCGTCCATGTCGGGCAGATGATCACCGCCGCCAAGGTCATCGATATGCAGCGCGCGGGCATAGATGTCACGGTTTTCCTGGCGGACTGGCACGCGATGATCAACGACAAGCTCGGCGGCGACATCGGCAACATACGTGCATGCGGGGAGTATATGCGAGACTGCTTCTTCGCACTGGGCGTCTCCCCGTCGACGAAGTTCGTGTACGCATCCGACCTGATCAACCGCGCGGAGTACTGGGAGCGGTTCATCAGAATATGCAAGGCGAGCTCGCTGATGAGACTGAAGCGCGCGATGACCATCATGGGCCGGACCGAGGACGAGGTGGAGCTCGACGCGTCCAAGGTGATGTATCCGCCGATGCAGGTCGCGGATATATTCCAGCTGGATGTGGACATCGCCTACTCGGGCATGGACCAGCGCAGGGCGCACATGCTCGCCCGCGACGCGGCGGAGAAACTCGGATGGAAGAAGCCGATCGCGATCCACACACCTCTGTTGATGAGTCTCAAGGGCGGGGAGAGGATGGACCCTGTCGAGGCGAAGATGTCGAAGAGCAACCCCGACACGGCCATATTCATGCACGACAGCCCGGAGGACGTCCAGAGGAAGCTCAAGAGCGCCTTCTGCCCGCCGGAGGTCGAGGGCAACCCCGTCATCGACACGATGCGACTCCTCGTGTTCCCTCAGCTGGGCAGCGCGAAGATAGATCGGTCTGAAAAGTACGGAGGGCCGGTCGAGTTCGCCAGCTTCGAGGAGTTGAAGGCGGCCTACGAGTCAAAATCACTTCATCCTATGGATCTGAAGAAGGGCACCGCGGACGCGATGAACCAGCTGCTCGAACCCGTCAGGGTCTACTTCGCCGCGAAGCCCGAGAACCTCGAGAAGGTGAAGTCGCTAAAGATCACCAGGTGATTCCAGCTTCTTCAGGAGCTTCATGGCGTTCTCGGCCGATATGTTCAGCATCGCCTCGACGTCGCCGACGCCCGATATGCCCGCGGCCCCCGGATGTCCACCGCCGCCGTTCGACGTCTCAGTGCCTATCCCGTTCAGCAGCTTTCCCAGGTGCACGCCCGCTCGCACCATCTCAGAGGTCGCTCTCCCGCTTATCCTGAAGGAATCGCCCCGCTGGGACCCGACGAACGCTATGTCCGCACCTAGATGCAGCAGCGATTTGCACACGGACGCCTCGAACGCGCTGCCCTGGGAGATCGCAACTACGCGCTCGCCGACCTTCCAGTACTTGAGCCTCTGCGCCCCCCTGAGCTGTGATATCTTCTCCGACAGTTCGACATCGAGCGACACGAGCCCGACTGCCTCGTCCATGCCTATCCCGTGCAGCTCCATCAGCTCCGCGAACGCTATCATGGAGCCTGGACGGGCGTATTTGAAATTGCCCGTGTCCGTGAGGATACCCGTCATCAACGCGAGCGCGGTCTCTTTATCAGGCTCTTGGTCTGCGGCCTTAAGCAGCTCGTACACTATCTCAGCGCATGACGCCTTGGAGTCGTCGCAGTAGTAGACACGTGCTATCTCCCAGGCCTTGTTGAGGGCATGATGGTCGATGACTATCGCGTTCGAGTAATCGATCTCCATGGGTATCTGTTCCGGTCCCGAAGTGTCGAGTACGAGTATGAGCTCGTCGCGCTGCTTCTCTATGTCAGCGAGGACCTCCATGCCGAGCTGTCGAGCGAGCACCTTCGAGACCCTGTCGAGACCTCCAGGGGCGACGACCCTCACGCCTTCGAACGTGCGCGACACCGCGAACGCGCTGGCAAGGGCATCGGGGTCCGCATTGCCGTGCAGCAGCACGGTGGTCTCACTGGCGGACTCGAGCTCCGCCGCTATCTTGGACAGCACGGAAGTGTCAACGGCTAATCGTTATAAAATAGGTGCTGAGGCGAGTATCATCCCGCCTTGGCCTCGTCGTCGCCGTCCTCGTCGTTCGACGACGGGATCTGCAACGCCTGCGTGATCTGCTTCTGCAGGTTCTGGTGCCTCTCGCGCAGGTGCTTGTCCTGTCTGTCGAGCGTTTTGACGCGGACGTCCATCGTCTCCTTCTGGTCCTTCAGCTCGTTCGTGAGTCCGGCCTTGTCCTTTGCCTGGATCATGAGCGAGCCGACGCTCTTGTACACGACCGCATCTTCGGCTGCCTTATCCAGCTCCTGGACCGCCTTGTCGAGTTCGCGGACCTGCGCCTCAAGCTGCATCTTCTGCGTCGTTATCATCTGTATCTGCTGCGAGAGCTGCTGGAACTGAGCTATCTGGTTCTGAACCTTCGGTGGTAAGTTGTCCATCATCTTGTTCCGACCTCCTTTGCCGTCTCCTCTGCTACATTGCCCCATCTGATATATGAGTTCAGGGCCGCTCTCAGGGACGCGAGGTCGTCGGCCTCTATCTCTATGACGACCTCCCGCTCGTCCCCCGACACGCTCACCCTGGTGCGAGGTATCCTCTCCGCCAGCTCGGGCGACAGCGCTCGCCTGACGACCTCCGCGTCATCAGAGCGTAGTGTAAGGGTCGCCCTGTCGGTCAAGGTCATCGACTCTTGACCGATTTCCTGACGTTTGGCCTCTCCTTGTAGAACACCTTCGAGCCGCACTTCTCGCACTGCTGGCCCACAGTGTTCATGCCCGACCGAACGGGCTCCTTGCATCTAGAGCACTTGTACATACTAGCACCTTCCCTCTAAGCCTTCTCAGGCACTTCTTCCTCGGCGAGCGTCTCCACGGGAGCGCCCTCCTCGGTCGGCGCGTGCTTGACCTCTCTCCTCACCGCGACAGGCGTCGTCAGGTTGTATGCGCTGCTAGCCATCCTCGCCCCGCAATGCTTGCATGTCCACAGGCCCGTGCTGACCCTCGTGACCGCCTCCGCTCTGCACTTGGGGCACTCGTGCCTGCCTTTGCCCTGCGCATCTATCTCGGAGACGCGTCTCCTGATCCTCACGCCGTATCTGGGCCCGAATCTCCCTGCGGACCCAGCCTTCTTCGTTCTTCTGGCCATGGTTATCAGCCGTCCTTCAACTCAGGTCTTCGAGCGCACTTCCGCGCCCAGCCGCTTGGACTGTTCCACCATCTTGAACACCTCGTCCACGGTGAAGCTGCCCTCGCCGCCCTTCTGCATGGCGCACATGTCGCCCTTCTCGTTCGTCGTGACGGTCAACCTCGCATCGGCGACGATCTCCTCGTCGTATGTGGGGTCGACCAGTATGTGTTCGCCTATCTTGACTGCTGTGACAGATATCGGTTCGTGCCTCACGGGCAGTGGGAAGTCCTCTCCCTTGTTCGCCCGCTTCGCCGGTACGATCGCGCTCTTGAGCGCCGACATCGCGGCGATGTTCGCGGCGTCGAACAGGTTGCCGTCGTAGTCGAGGGCGTGGATGTCTACGAACATTATCCAGACCTCTTTCTCGGGCTCGATGCACAGCTTCTCCATATCGACCGCCTGCCCCTCTCGTATGCCCCTGTCGACCACGCGGGCCAGCTCTATCGCGGGCCTGCCTGGCGGGCCGCTCTCGAAGGTCTCGCTCGCGAGCGGTATCAGCTCGGCGTTCGTCGTGAGCACCCCCTTGTTTGGTGTGTCTCCGAACGGCTGGCCGACGATCAACTTCACGCCGACTATGACATCGGTGTTCCCCAGGTGCACCCTGGCGGACCCCTCTGCCGACATGATGTAGTTCTTCTCTATGGTGATCGGGCGGATCTCGTCGAACTTCCTCCCGTCGATCCTCATGCCCTTGGACAACAGTTTCACTATGTGGTCCCTCTTGAGGTCTGCCATGACGTCTTTGGACATGGTCACTTCACCTCCGGGGTGCCGTCGTCGTTATCCGCATCGCCAGTGACCGTGTACCTGCGCCTCAGCGCGTCCCTCTGCACCTCGTAGATCTTCTTGCATGCGTCGACTGCCATGCCAAGGCCTGTCTTGAACTGGTCTATCGTGAGGTCGCCGTCCATCTGCAGGAGGACGATCTCGTTGGTCCTCGGGATGTATCCGACCGGTATGTCTGCCTGGCCGAAGTTGTCCTCCTCCTTTCCGAGGTCCAACACCATCGTGTCCTCCACCTTGCCAGCGGCGCACGATGCCACGAGGTCCCTCATCGGTATGCCCGCATCCGCGAGCGCCACCGATGCAGCCGTCAGGCCCGCACACCTGGTGCCCGCGTTCGCCTGCAACACCTCGACGTAGACGTCTATCGAGGTCCGCGGGAAGTACTCCGTGAACACGACGTGCGTCAGCGCCTCGGAGGTTATCTTCGATATCTCCTGGGACCTCCTGTCCGGCCCCGGCCTCTTCCTGTCGTCCACAGAGAACGACACCATGTTGTAGTTGCACTGCACGAGCGCCCGTGTCGGGTTCTGCATGTGCCTCGGATGGCATTCCCTGGGGCCGTACACGGCCGCCATGACCTTGTTGTTGCCCCACTCGAGGTATGCGGATCCTGTGGCTCTCTTGAGCACGCCCGCCTCTATCCTCAGAGGCCGCAACTCGTCTGGTCTACGGCCATCGATCCTCTTTCCATTCTCGTCTATGAGCTTGATCCCTTCAGGTAAGGGTGTTCCTCCCATGTCATTCACTCTCCCTTCTTGGAGGCTCCCTCGAGCAGCGCCTTGACCTTGTCCGTCAGGCCCCTGCTGTGTGCCTCCTTCTCTATGAGCTTGATCGCCTCGACCGCCGTCAGGATGTTGTCCAGGTCGCCGTCTATCCAGATCCTGCCGTTCTGCCCCACGTGTATCCTGCACCCGGTGAGGTTCTTCAGTATCTGTATCATCGACCCGCTCCTGCCTATCACGCGCGGCACCTTCGCCGGGGCCACATCGGTCACCATGCCACCGGCCAGCTTCCTGAGGCCATGCTCCTTCATGGATATCTGCACGCGCCCCAGCTCGTCCACGCCTATGACCTTCAGGAGGACCAGGTCCCCGACCGTCATGAACCGGCTGGTCTCGCCGAACTCGACCCTCCACGGCACCTCGTTCACATGCAATGGCGACGGGTGGGCCGCGTTGATGTCGACGAGCCAGTTGGAGGCTCCCATGTCGACGATCTTACCTATGACCATGTCCCCGCGTATCGGCACGTATTGCCCTGACAGCGGGACCACGCCCACCATGTCGGACCGAACGCTCTTGATGCCGAGCAGGGAAGCGTATATGTTCCCGCCCTCGACGTATGTCCCCGGACCGGCCTTCATGCCCTTGTCGGCAAGCAGGTCTCCGGGTACGACTATCTCTCTCGTACTCTCTACAGAATCGTTTCGCTGCATTCTACTCACTCGCTTCAAATTGGCGATTCCGATAAACACTCTGCTCGCGTGGCCCGAAGACATAGTGGTCCCCTGGGGTCTCTCGCGCAGCGCATTTACCCTCGTCTCTTACCGAAAGCCAAAAACGCGTCCCCTGCTTTAAGGTTTTGGTCGTACTGAACCCCTTTTTGGGGGCCCCTATTAGGCAGAGCGCGGCCGACAACCAGTCGTCCCACTACCGCTTGGCCTTCAGGACCTTGGCTTCCGCCTCTCCGTGCGTCTTGTTGCTTATGCGCTCCATAAAATCCGTCTGCATCCCTGCTGGCATCTCGACGACACCTATCCAGGAGCCGTCGCTCTGCCACTCCTCCTTGACGGTCTTGCCGAACTGCTTGAAGTCCTCGAAGCACCGGCCGTAGTTGTCGCCTGACATCTTGACAGCCATCTGCACCTTGTCGAACCGGATGGGTATCAGCGGCCTCAGCGCGTCCATTATTGCGGGGACCTGCGCCTCGATAGTCTTGAAGGGGTCTATGTGGACCTTCGCCTCCTCCATGGCGGTCTCGATGCGCGTGACCGGGTGAGGCCCACCGGTCTGCGGGTTCATCGCGTTCCTCGCGATGTACTCTATGATCCTCTTGCGCTTGTTCTCCTGCATCACGCGCCTCTGGTCGGTCGTGAGCTGGACCTCTCCCTTCAGCACGATGGCCTTCGCCACCTCCAGGGGGTCGGTCGTCCCGAATATCTCCTCGATCTTGTCATCGGACGCCCTCGTGCCCTTCTTGGCGTTCTTGAAAATCGTGTCGATGACCATGTGGTCTATGAGGTCGACCTCCTTGCCGTCCCTCATCTGCTGGACGACCTTGGGGTCGATCAGTATCTCGAAACTCTCGCCGTGAGATTCGTATCTTGCCACTATCGCATCGTCGAGGTCTACCATATGCTCCCGCTCAACTTCCCAGCTTCTTCACGTAGGCGTCGACCTCGGCGTCCGTCAGCTTCCTGAAGTCCTGATCTTTCCTGACGACACCGATCTCGACCGCCTTCGTGCTCAGCTTGTCTTCCGTCGCCTTCGTAAGCGCCTTCAGCCCGAGTGTGACCGCTTCGTCCATGGACATGTTGTCCTCGAACTCCTCCTCGAAGACGTCCATTATCGCGTTCTTGCCGGCACCTATGGAGCCCGCCTTATACGCCACGAGGGCGCCGCTCGGGTCCGTCTCGAACAGGTGCGCGCCCGTCTCGTCCACGCCCGCCACGAGCAGCGCCGTCCCGAAGGGCCTCACGCCACCGTACTGGGTGTAGTTCTGCTTGAAGTCGCAGAGCCTCTTTACGAGGGTCTCTATGTCTATCTTCTCTGCGTATGTGACCTTGTTTATCTGGGCAACCACGCGTGCGTGGTCGACGAGCACCCTGGCGTCTGCGACCAATCCGGATGTGGCACAGCCTATGTGCTCATCTATCTGGAATATCTTCTCGATCGAAGTCGATTCGATCAGCTTGCTCGCTATCCTCTTGTCGACGATAAGGGCTACACCGTCCACGAACTTCAGGCCGACGGTCGTCGTTCCTCTCTTCACCGCTTCACGGGCGTACTCGACCTGGAAGAGCCTGCCATCGGGCGAGAATACTGTTATCGCGCGGTCATACGCCATTTGTCCTGGCTGCATCTTGAATGACACCTCACCTGTCAATAGACATTCATAAGTCCGGCGCTATCGGCTTTGGCCGGATTCGTCCTAAGGCGGTAACCCGATATAAAGGTTTGCGGCAACTGTTGCGGGCTGTTCAGGCGTCAGTCCCCGGTGTCGACGAATTCCTTCCCGTCGACGACGTACAGCTCTTTCAGAGTGCGTATCGTTCCCGAGGTCTTCAGAGTCGTCACCTCGCAGCGGACGCCGTTCACAGATTCGACCGATGCGAGCATGGCGATGGCGTCTTCCTTCAATCGGTGCGGCACCTTCAGGATCCCAAGCCCGTGCTCGAAGACCGTCAGCCTGAAATTGTCCCTCGCCGGCGAGCCCTTCCCGGTGTCGAGCAGCGCCCCGACCACGTCGTGCCTGCTGACGTTCCTCTCGCAGTCCACGCGAAAGGCGATATACCTCCACTTGCCGCGGGCGGCCTTGCCTGTCATGGCCGGAATCAGCGCACGAAGTCCTTGTCGTCCTTCTTCTGCGGCTGCCCCTTGTTGTTGGCCGCCCTCAGGTCGGGCGTCTTGACACCTGTTAGTACGACCATGACCCTGAGACGCCCCTCGCTCTCCGGGTCGACGCTGCATCCCCAGATGATCCTGGCATTCGGGTTGATGCGGTCGTTGACGAGCTCCGCCGCCTTCTCGGCCTCGGAGACTGTCATATCTGGCCCACCCACGATCCTGATCAGCGCGCCCCTCGCACTGGACAGGTCGATATCTCCCAACAGGGGTGATTCCAGCGCCTGGTCCACGGCCGCGTCCACACGGTCCTTCCGCGAGGTCTTGTTGTCCGCCTCGCCCATGCCGATCATGGCGACGCCGCCGTTCTTCATGATGGTCATGACGTCGTTGAAATCGAGATTGACCAGTCCTGGCTTGGTCATGATCTCCGTCAGTCCCTTGATGGACTCCATCAACACCTCGTCGGCCACTCTGAATGCTGCTTCCAAAGGCAGTTTGGGGACCATTTGCAGCAGCCGGTCGTTCATGATGACCGCCGTCGTGTCGCAGTTGACCTTCAGCCTTTCGAGCCCTCTGATGGCGTTTTCCATCCTCAGGTTGCCCTCGGCTTTGAACGGCATGGTCACGATGCCGACGACCAGCGCCCCCGACTCCTTGGCGAGCCTCGCGACGACCGGAGCGGAGCCCGTGCCCGTTCCGCCTCCCATGCCCGCTGTGACGAAAACGATGTTGTTGCCAGTCACCAAATCCTTGAGCTCCTGCTCGGACTCCTGGGCTGCGCGTTCGCCTATCTCTGGGAGCGCACCCGCGCCGAGGCCCTTGGTCGTGTTCCTGCCGAGCAGGACCTTGTGTGGTGAGTGCACATGTAGCAGGTGCTTCGCGTCCGTGTTGGCCGCGACCAGCTCCGCGCCGAACACACCTTCCTGGCCAAGGCGGTTTATCGTGTTCGTGCCGCCACCGCCGCAGCCTACGATCGCAATGTTGACCCTCAGGGTCTCCACGATCTTCGCCAGCTCGGCGTCGTCGGGGGCCTCCATCGAGACCTTCGTGTTCTTGCTCGCCTCATGCATTTCGAGAGCATCATCTATGAGCGACTTCATCTTGATCATCCCATCCGCTTTAAAGCAGTTCACTACGTTATCGTCAAATGCGTATATTAAGTTGCGTCTTGTGCCAGGCACTCGTTTTGCAGCCGTTTCGAGGCGTCCCTCGGCCGAGCGGCCGAGATGTCTTCCGAAGACGTTTTGCGTAGTCCCTCGGTTCGCTGCGGAGCTGCTCTTACGCGCACTCCGCGCATTGGTGGTTGCGCGCCGCTGCGCCCTCGTACCCGCGGGATATGTTATTTTCCAAACTTGGTGCGGCGCGCCCGTGACGGCGTTATGCGTGCGCATGCATATGCTCTCGCGCGACCATTAATCCCTCGAGGGGAGAGGCCCCGAATCCGCGATTACTGGCTCGCGCCACCCTTGAGGAATATTTATATTAAGGATACCCAATTACTAACGTAGCTTTATGGGGTGCACGAATGCCGAAGTCACTGGTCAAAGATGCATTAGGCAAAGATGTAGATGAACTGTTGAAGAAGCCGTCAGAACCCGAGGAAGAGATGGTCATCGAGGAGAAGAAACCCAGGGAGATGACCGCGGACGACGAGGAGATAGCGAAGATTGCTGCCCAGCTCGACGTCAGCATCAAGATCATAGGTTGTGGCGGCGGTGGATCGAATACCATAAACAGATGTGTGGAGGCGGGCGTGTCCGGGGCACAGTTGTGCGCCATCAACACCGACGCCAAGCATCTGTTGGCCATCCACGCGCCGAAGAAGATTCTGATAGGTAAGAACGTAACGCGAGGCCTTGGGGCGGGCGCCATACCGAGTGTGGGCGAGGCGGCCGCCAAGGAGAACGAGCGCGACATACGCGACTTCCTGGATGGTGCGAACATAGTCTTCGTGACCGCCGGGATGGGTGGCGGTACCGGGACTGGTTCCGCGCACTTCGCGGCGCGGTTGTCGAAGGAGCTCAAGGCCCTGACGATAGGCGTCGTGACGATGCCGTTCAAGGCTGAGGGCGAGGTCCGCATGGAGAACGCCATGGACGGCCTGGAGAAGCTCAGGCGGCTGTGCGACACGACGATAGTGATCCCGAACGACAAACTGCTGGCGTTGGTCCCGAAGCTGCCGGTCGACGCCGCGTTCAAGGTGGCGGACGAGGTGCTGATGCAGACCATCCGTGGCCTCACGGAGATCATCACGAAGCCCGGGCTCGTCAACCTCGACTACAGCGATATCATGACGGTGATGAACGAGGGAGGCGTGGCGTTCGTCGGCATAGGAGAATCCGACGAGTCCGACGCCGAGGAGCGTGTAGCACTCGCGATCGACGAGGCCCTCAGCTCGCCGTTGCTCGGCGAGATAGATCTCAAGGAGGCCAAGGGCGCCCTGATAAGAGTAGTGGGCGGTCCCGACATGACTGTGTCGGAGGCTCAGAAGGCGGCAGAGGTCGTGGGCGAGCGGATAAACAAGCACGCGAGGATCATCTGGGGATGCAGTGTCGACCAGTCTCTCGAGGGACAGGTCCGGATGCTGCTCATCGTGACCGGCGCGAAGTCGAGCATGCTCATGGGAAAGGGCAACTCTCAAAACGCTGGCCAGGCGGTCGGGGGAAACCACCGTTCGTACGCATCGGACGACGACGGGATAGACTTCGTACGGTGACCGTCGAAAACATCTTCAGGAGCGGACACGTCTTTGTGTGTCCGCCCCTTTCAACTCCTTACACTTCTTTCCACTTTTCCTTCCAGCCACAGCTCGTCCGCGAATCGCGCGCCGCACTCAGGACAGAACCTGTCCGCGAGCGTCACCTCGGCGCCGCACTCAGAGCATTCGGCGCCGCCGACCCTGTCGGAGAATATGACGCCGCACTCACATGAGAACGCGTCCTTGTCAACCCTCCTGCCGCATGCTGGGCACTCGCTTATC